>QWCT01000145.1_pt1 | contig 52289 bp, 64 predicted proteins | sample 1972681 | NCBI WGS metagenome assembly QWCT01 (sample SAMN09866701, study PRJNA288562) | Human oral metagenome isolate pre3_saliva, whole genome shotgun sequencing... | isolation source: mouth | host: Homo sapiens | place: USA: California
TCTATTCCAAATCGTGGTCGCAGAGTCATGAAACGTGACACTAGTCCGGATATTGTTGGGCGTCCCTCTCAAGAATATCTGGACGAATACGCTGTGAAAAAATTAAGAGACTTATCTAGTCTCGAGCACAAGGTTACTTTCTCTCATGGGTTCTGTCCTGTGAGAGTGGGTGATTGTGTGATGCTGGATTACAGACGTTTCGGTCTCAACCAAGTTAAAGCTAAGATTATTTCCCAGAACATTAAGTGTGGGACTGGCTGTACGATTGAGACGACTGTGGTCTATACTACTAATTTATGGAGGTGATATTAATGGCCGAGTTATCAAGACATTTGATGAAAGAGTTTGCTACTCTAACTGCTGGTGATAAAAAGCCTGAAGTGTCTAATACCGTTCGAGGTACCGTTGTCGTAGACGGTGAAAATAAATACGTAGCGATTGACGGCTCGTCTGTTAATACGCCTATATCTGAAATTATTGATGCTCGACAAGGTGACCGCGTGTTAGTTACTATTGAAAACCACGTGGCTACCGTTGTTGGGAATATTTCCAAACCGCCTTCAGCATATAAGGAGCAAGAGGCTATTACTCGTATCACTGATACTAGTAGAGAGTTATCTTCTCAAATTACTGAAGTGCGAACTAACACCGAGACTAAGGTCGAGGAGTTGAAAACAAAGGTAGACAGTATTGGTAACGTATCCGACTTATCAGCAGTAGATAGTCGTATTACGGCAGCCGAGAATAAGGCTACTGAGGCAGCTACTAAAGCAGAGGCTGCTAAAACGGAACTGGGGAAACAAAAAGAACTCCAAGCTGCACAAGCTAAAGCTCTGGAAGACCAGATGCTTATTACTAAGCAAGAGTTAGAGGCTAATGCTGCATTAGCTACTGCAAAAGAATTTGATGAGAAGTTCAAAGCATTTATGGAGGCTAACGATAAGGACCGCAAACAAGCTGAGCGAGACCTTATTACTATGGCTGCTCGTATGGAGCTTATTCAAGTTAACTTAGAAAATATGACAGCGGTATGGAACGCTATCGACACTGCTATGAAATTCTCAAATGAAGGATTAGCTATTGGGGAACGTTCCGGGGACAGTTATATTTTGGTCAAACCAAACCGTATAAGCATGTTCTCAGCAGGTTCAGAGGTAATGTATATTGCCAATGGGGTTATCCACATTGATAACGGGGTGTTTACTTTAAGTTTACAAATCGGTTACTATGTGGAGTCTCAGTACGAACATAACCCTAAATATAATGTAGTCCGTTATGTTGGACCGAAATAGGAGGAAGATATTATGGTACAAGTGGTTGGATATACTAGTCCTAATTATGTAAAACTTGTATTAGACGTAGTAGAAGAGTCATATGATATTTTGTCTAACACGAGTCTACTTAGATGGACTTTAAAATTAATGAACGCATCTGCATGGGCATTTAACTACGATGCTGACGCTAAGGCTGAGGTAGAGATCGATGGTGAAACAGTCCATAGTGGATATCATGCGTTCGATACGCGTAACGGGGCTGTGTTACTCGCCAGTGGGACAAAGACTGTCGCTCACGATGATAACGGCTCTAAGACTATTGTAGTATGGGCACGTATGCTGGATGTTTCGTCGCTTGGAGATATCGGATGGAAAAAAGGCGAGCTCAAACTTACAGATATTCCGCGTTCAAGTAGAATTAAATCAGTCGAAGGGAACACTTTAGGCTCTACAATAACCGTTAACCTTGAGAGATATTCGAACTCATATCATCATCAAGTATGGTGGAAAGCCTTTGGTGGAGACTGGATTGATTTAGGAACTACCAATGGAACAACTGTAACGTTTACTCCTGATTTAAATCTTGCAGAAAAAATACCGAACTCCACTTCGGGAGAACTAGCGATATCTGTCCGTACGTATTATGGTTCCAAACATATCGGGGATGTAGAGGGTAAATATACATTAAGTATACCTGCCAACGGAAAACCGACAATTAACGACCTGATATTGACGGAAACAAACCCTAAACTCGCGGATGTATCTACTAATAATACTTTCGTACAGATATTAAGTGTGGTTAAGGTTAACTTCGGAGTTACACCATATCTAGGCTCAACTATCAAGTCATATTATGCTGAGGTAGTGGGCTACAACAATACCATATCTACTGACGGTGCTAAGTTGAATTTCTTTAGTACTAACGGTAAATATACAATTCGTGGACACGTCACTGACTCTCGTGGTATCCGCTCGGACACATTCGAGAAAGTTATTACCGTAGTTCCGTATTTCCTACCGACTGTAACTGTACAAGCGTTACGCTCAGGCAGTAGGAACGATACTATTACATTAGTTCGGAATATCCGTATAGCTCCAGTTATTATTGACGGAGTCCGTAAGAACAGTCTCTCTATGATATTTAGAACTAAGAAGACTTTGGAGTCCGACAATACCTGGACTAAGAACACTGGAGGAGAGCTCACTAATGTCGGAGTCGAAAACTTAACTAACTCGTCTGTTAATTTAACGGGCACATTCTCCCCAGAGTTCGCATGGGACATTCAAGCTGTCGTGAGAGATAGGTTCTCAGATAGTATCCAACCGGATGGCGTACGATATAACACCACAGCTCCGTCTGAGGCAGTTATATTAAACTATACACCAGAAGGTATAGGTGTGATGAAAATCCGTGAGAAAGGCGCTTTGGACGTAGGTGGCGATATTTACTCAAATGGTAAACTTGTACCGACAGTCCAGTTAGCAAAACCAGACGGACGCACATTAGCTATTACTGGCGATGCAAACAAGCTTATTGTGGGCGGTATGTACGCTACTAATAACGTAATTAACTTACCACAAGGCGTTCAGCGTAACGGATATTTATGGATTATCAATCATCACAACTTAACTAATTATCTAGTGCAGTATTACACACCACACGACAAAGATGAACTGTGGATTAGACGTATGTATAATGGTACTTGGAACGCTTGGCAAAAATTTGCTGTAGACCCTGGAGAGACTAAAGTCGCTACTAAGTGGGTAAATATATCCCTATGGAACGGCTGGCATGCTAACGAGGGTGAAGAAGTACAAGTATCCAAACACGGTAACCTAGTTACTATGCGTGGTATAGCTCGTGAAGGTAAGTCAGTCGCATGGGGAGCTCAGATAGGATATTTACCTGCTGGGTTTAGACCTGAGCGAATAACTTATATTCAAGCTATTAACGACAGTTACGGTAACGCGTCTATAGTATTCAAACCTGACGGAGTTATTGAGGTCCGTAAGAACGTAGATAATTGGCTAGGGTTCGACGGTATCGTATTTACAGTATAAAATTAGGAGGTTATTCGAATGAGTTTAGAATTAATCACAAAACGTATTAAGGATATTAAGACAGAAATCTCATCTATTAGAGAATCATCTGGTCAATTATTCTTAGAGAAACAAAATCTCGAATTACGTGTTAGCGATATTCAAGCAGACATTTCTCGTAAAGATGAAAGTATCGCAGCTCTTCAAAACGAATTGAACGAGTTAATAATCGCTAAGAACACAATCGAAAAATATGACAAACAGGGAGGTTGATAGTGAATGTCATTTAACCCTTCTGACATTTATGAGTTTGTCGGCTTCCTAGTAGGTTTAGCAGGCTTGTGGGCTTTCTTTGCTACTAGACTGACAAACCAAGAACAACGAATTACTCGTCTTGAGATGCTCGTGGAGAAAAACCGTGAGGAAATCGACAGACATCAAGTACGTCTTGACAGTCATGATGTGGATAATAAGATTATGTTAGCCTTAGTTGAAAAGGTAGACGGTCTTAAAGAAGATATTCAAGAACTTAAAGACGAATTTAAACGACAAAAATAGGAGGACTTAGGTCTATGAACAAAATTAACTGGAAAATCCGTTTACAAAACCCACAATTCTTTATCACATTAGTACCAGCTTTAGCTTTATTAGTGCAAACTTTTATGGCTATCTTTAACGTATCAGTGGACTTCAGTGCAGTATCAGACCGCATGTTAGTGTTCATTAATGCGTTATTTGCAGTATTGATGATTATTGGTGTGGTTGCAGACCCAACTACTGCTGGATTTAGCGACAGCGCACGAGCATTAGGATATACTAAGCCTAACGCTGACAAATAATTTAACGGGGGTCTGTCTGTACGGACGGACTCCTATATACATACGCGATATTTACAACTCCTTTAGTGGGAAAGAAACCCATATGAAAAGGAGAGATTATTATGAAAAGATTATTATTATTCATTGAAGGTAGAGATTGGACATTACCGATTGGAGTGACCATTATTGCACTAATCGTTCTAGTGAGTATGAACGTATCAGCATCACTAACTTTCGATCCGGCTATGAGGGAACAACTAGTAATTAAACAATGGTTCGATACAGCTGGCTGGTTAGCAGTGATATTTGTACTAACTACTTATATAGAATGGATGGTGGAGAATTGGGCAGTCTATTCGGAATGTTATTCTCACCACAAAGATTAAGGGAGTCTACATGACTCTCTTCTTTTTCTTTTTCGAAATCCAAAATTTTCCCAGTGGGATTTTTCTCAAAAACAAAATGAAAGGAGTGTATGAGTTATGGAGACAACTTATATTCTATTTGGATTAGTGTTCTTATTAGGGGTAGTCGTGGGTGTACTTGTGACTAGGTATATTTACAATCACCGCAAAGTGGACGGGTTTATTACGTTCTTCAATGCGGACGATATGGAGATGCCTATGCTAGAAATGAACTCCGACGACTTTAAGAGTAAGACTATTATTGTGTTACGTAAAAAGTCCGTACGCGAGTAACGCGATATTTACAACTCCTATAATGGAACATAAAAACCGAAAGGGGAAATAAAAATGAAAAAAGACAAAATTACAATGGAATTAGAGATGCAAATTCAAGAGCTTCTCGAACAAATCCCAAATTTACAAGGGGAAGAAAAGACTAGAGTAATCGAGGATTTACAGAAGTTAAATATGGTTCTTAACGAACGTCTAGAGGGAAGAAAGATTAGACCTTGGGAGACGCCAGTGAGAGTCGTATTGGACGGTATTGCGATTATCGTACCTTTAGTCTTGACTGCCGGCTTTGTAGCAGCAGGATTTGAGTTCGAGAAGACTGGAACTTTCACATCTAAGACATTAGGATTTGTTATGAAGTTTTTAAAACTCAAATAAGTCAACAAGTTCGAAAGGCGAGGGAATTTACAATCCCTTTCCTTTTTATCTTTTAGCAATATTTACAATCTCTATAATGGAAGGTAAACAAAAACTAAAAATCTTAAGGAGGAACCTACCATGTCAAATTTAATCGAAACTAAGAAAGTTAATGTAACTAAGAAACGTGAAATCAATTGGGCTAACGTTTGGTTATTTACCGGATCTGCTGTTGTAGTGGGAGCACTTGGAACTGCTTTAACTATAATGGGTAGACGAGTACACGACCAACTATATAACCCTAATTGGAAACCTAAAAATAGTGAGGTTAATGATTATTCGTACGATGAAACTGAAGATGGAGAGTCTAACAAAGACGAAGAGTAGAAAATATCTTTAAAGAAGGAGGAGTGTTTAACAGGCACTTCTCTTTTTGTTTTGTGGGTTCGCAGGATTTGCAACCTATATAATGGAAGGGGGAACCTAGACGCGAAAATGGCCCTTCTACGATATCTGAGTTCGAGTCGCTCAGGTATCACTTTTTGTTTTGTCTGATAAAAACTATAAAATGCGAAGGAGGAAAATCAGATGGAAAAACAACAAATGTTAAAAGTAGCGGGGTTAGTAACAACCGCTTTAGGTTTTGCAGTGACACTAGTGTCAGGTTGGATTGAGGAAAAGCAACTAGACGCGACAGTTGCTGAGAAGGTAGCAGAGGCAGTAAAGAAAGCAATGGAAAACGGAGGTAAATAAAAATGAGTAGTAGACAAGATGTTCACGAATATAGTAGACTTGTCGAAGAGGAGCTAAAACCACTAGCTAGTAAACATGGTAACAAAATGTGGGGCGGCCTAATGTTAGACGCTTATTTATCATGGGAACGTGGCGAGTGGAACGAATTTATGGAACGAACTAAACAAAGATATGAGGAGATGGAAAAATATGGACTTTAGAAACTGGGAAGACAATGAAGAAAGTATGGACAAGAAACTCTTAGAGTTTAAGAACTTATTTGAAAGTGAGTTAGTACCACTAGTGAATAAGACTAAAAAGATTAAAGCTGGTGTGGTATTGGACGCATTCAAAGCATGGAACGAAGGCCGTTGGAACGAATTTATGGAACAAACTAAACAAACAATCAAAGGAGACGATACAAATGAATAACGAACAAAACTTAGGAAATATCTTAGAATCTTTATCAGTAAACGCAATCCAAACAAATAACAAGGTACAAAAACTTGTCGAATGCGTGATTGCTAACCACAGAACTACAGGCAAATTAGTAGAATATACTAACCGTTGCGAGAGAGTATTCAAAGCACATCGCAAAGATATTAAAATGTTAGCAGTCGCTACACTTATTACTACAGGTATGGCTTATATTACAGCTAAGCGTGTAGACTATTTAGAAAGTAAGATCGAGCGTCTACAAAAAGAACTAAATGAATCAAAACGTCTAAAATAGGAGGAGATAACAATGGTTATTTATGAAGACATGTTACATGACGGTATCTGGCGTAATAGCAATCTATATTTAGAAGACGGCCGTCTGTACGCCAACTTATCTGGTACTGAATGGGTCGTATTGGCTCGTAGAGTAAAAGATTATACTATCCAACACGGAATGGGTACACTTATTGTGGATATCGATATGACTCCGATTGAGCCAGATTATGTTAATTACGGAGGTACATTATTCCGACTACTAGGTCATGTGGTAGATATTTGTATAATGGACGAAACTCAAGTGGTTCAACAACACTGGGAAAATCCATACGTAAACTATCTGGATGCTGAGAAGAATTATTCTAAGTCTGAGCGAGAAGTAGTAGAGAGACTTAACTCTCAAACTCAAGGATATTAGGAGGATATTTATGAAGTTAGAACAAATCGTTAGTCGAACGAGTTATACACTAAAGAAACACGGCCCGCTTATCCTATCAGTTTTAGGAGCGGCGGGTGTTATTCTTACCGCTAAACTAGCATCAGACGCTGGTAAGAAAATAGGTAAGTTGGAGGCTGAGACTCCTGAATTTGTGGAATACGACTTATTCTACGAAGAACCACAGCGAGAAATCAATACATTCGGTTTATATTTACCGACAATCGTATGTGGTGTGGCTACTATCGGGTGTATTCTAAGTAGTTCATTCTTATCTCAGAAGAGACAGTTATCTCTAGTTGCGGCATACGCGGCTTTAGATGCAAAATATAAAGAAATTAAGAAAGACTATCGCGAAAAGCATCCGGACGAGTATATGACTATTCGTAAGAAAGAATATAGTGAGTCACTCCAATTCATGAGCGAGAAGGATTACGACGAACTATTATATTACGATGAGTATTCTGATAGATGGTTTAAACGTCGTCCAATCGAGATGTTGAATGCAATCTATCAGTTCAATCGCATGTTTATCCTACGAGGATATGTAAACTTGAACGATTATTATGCGTTAGTCGGTTTGGACGGTACGGTAGAAGGGGCTACTATCGGATGGTCTGAATATAATGACGATGGGTACGCTTGGGTTGACGTGGTTCATGAGTATATCGAGTTTGAAGACGATGACACTCCTGGATATTACCAAATTGAGTTCCCATTTGCCCCATCAGTAGAGTACTTAAGTTAATGTAAACAAAAATGCGAAGGAGAGTTACATATGGAAACTAAAATAAACCTAATCGAGAACAGATTATTTGTACGACTCGACAATGAGTGGTATTTAATAAATAAACACAATAGAACGACTGATATACTTATCGGAGATATCGGGTTCGAGGTACGACATAAAGACGGAACTTCATACGGATACACAGAAATTAAGAAGAAAGACGACTTATATTTCACACTAACGGTGTACGACGATGATACATTCCCAGTTATGGTCAACAATCGTATCGCTTTCGACGATATCAAGAAGATGTCCGTAAAGAATCTTGCAGACGATGCAGAAGGTATGTATATTTGGAACTGGTTAAATAGCAAGGGTATTCCCTGGGAGGTAAAATAATGGAATTAGAAATTACAGTATTAAGTCATAGACTATTTATGTTACTAGACGATGGTTGGTATATTATAAATGACGTTAACGACACCGACAAGATTTTAGTAGATATTCATTGTGTATCAGTCAGACGAAAAAATAACATCGAGATTGTATATTACGATGACGACACTGACGATAAAACTGTGGATGTGCGAGTGTTCAATAAAGACGGATATCTCGTATCTGATACAGTAACACTAAGTTATGAAGAGTTGAAAGAAGCGTCTAAACGTATTTTAGAGAAAGATGAAAAAGGTACTCAAATCTTTAATAGTTTGAACGGATTCCATGAAAGACCTGTTAAATACGTAGAATATAAAGGAGACAAAACAAATGATTAACGTTATTGCGAATGCTGATAGAGCTTGGGTTGCGAACGAGTGTGTGGTCTATGGTGGAGACTTATACGTCCTCAAAGACGATATTTGGAGACTTATTCCAATCAAAGATTACGTCACAACTGTAGCTATACAATTCGATAAAGAAGAATGGCTATCTGTACACACTAGACAAGGTGTGCGATATAAAGTCTATAAATATATGGACTATGTGCGAGTGGTTCAACCTGGCGGAGAGTCTTCTGAAGACTATTATTTCCGTACGTTATTTATGCCGTATCAAGACATTAAAGAAATTTTGAACGAAAACCACAGAAAACATGCTGTAAAAATCGATCATAAAGACTTTGTATTACTTGACGGTAAACTGTATGTGTATATTAACCGTGAGTGGGTTTATATTCATTACCCATCAGACTTCGTTAAAGCGTATGCTAGTGAGAAGGATTTCCATTCTATTATTGTAGAGACTTCGTACGATTGCATGTATAATCTGGCGTTCGAGAAGGCTGGTATTAGATGGACTATCGCTGACCGACGTCCAGAAGTCACTCCGGTAGTCACTGGGTTCGACAAATATGGAAAACTGTTCGAACGAAGCCGTCGAGATGCTCAACTTCTAAAAGGACCCGGTAGAGCATTAGCGTTTCTAAACACATATTCTGGTAGAGAGTTTGGCAGACAGGATATTGCTAAAGGAAGTGGTGAGAATGAATAGGTTAGAGACTCTTCTAGAGAAGACGTATTTTACTGACAAGTTCGACATAAAAAATATCGATGATGCACCTTTAATTGGAAATGATTTTACTGTCACTCCTGTCGGACATACTATGTTCTTTAAAGTAAAAGGTACTGAGTGGCATGCGCTACCGTTCGACCTTAATGAATTCTCGGGTATCAATACCAAGTTCACACTATATATGATGTGCAGAGGAGTCGTGATAGATATAACTCATAGAGGTGACATACCAGTGCACGAGATTATTTATCTGTCAATACCCGAAGTATTTGCGCTAGAGAAGGAATGGTTAGAAGACCATATATCGGTACGGTTATTACTACAACAATTCAATATTACTAGGAAAGGAGACGATTGAATGAATTGGGATGAAGCAACTATTAAACTACTAAATAACCAGATATTTCCTGGTAACACTAAGGTGCTAGACGATATTATACACGTTTGTATTGGAGGTGGTTGGTATAAGATATTCGCCGGAACTCGTATCCGCGATGTAAAATATACGGAAGAGGGTATGGAGTTCACGTCAGATCATATCAATGAGTATGACCCATCAAAACACATGCCTATGCGATATATATTAGAGTGTGGTGGGGACCATTACGTTGTGAGTGATTACAACAGTCCGCCATTTAGAAACGGAGGCGTTCTGGTAAAAATAGAGGACGTTCTAGGAGGGACCTATATCGAGACTAATCTAGACAGAACTAATCGTGTCAGACCTACCGTAAATGAACTAAATAGACAAATCGTATGGATTGAACCAAATTTTGAAGTTGTAAAGGAGAATGAAAATGAATCTAGTAACTAGTATTAAACAATTCACAAAGAAACGCACACCAGAAATCTTAATCGCTACTGGTTTAGTGGGTATGGTAACGTCGGTCGTATTTGCAGTAAAAGCGGTACCAAAAGCTGAGCAGCTAATGGAGAAGGCTAAAGAAGATAAAGCAGAGGTTTTAGAATTAGAGCCTGAGGACGTAAATCTGACAGTGGTTGAGAAAGTGAAAGCTGTTTGGACGGTATATGCACCATCAGCTATCGCATTCGGGTTATCTACAGCATGTATTATTGGAGCGAACAACGTAAGCCACAGACGAAGCGTAGCTATCGCGACTGCTTATACGTTATCTGAGACTGCTTTCAAAGAATATAAAGAAAAAGTAGTAGAGAAGTTCGGTAAAAATAAAGAACAACAAGTTCGTGACGAAGTAGCTAAAGCACAAATCGAGAAAAATCCTGTTAGTAAATCTCAAGTTATTATTACTGGGAATGGCGACTCGTTATGCTATGACAGTGTGTCAGGACGATATTTCAAATCTAACATTGAAAAGATTAGAAGAATTGTCAATGATACAAATGCTAAGATGTTTAGCGAAAACTGGGTCAGTCTGAACGAGTTCTATATTGACTTAGGATTGGAAACAATCGCTATTGGTAACGATATGGGTTGGGCTATCGACAAAGGTGGTATGGATATTGAGTTTAGTTCTCATATTGCGGACGATGGAACACCATGTTTAGTGCTAGACTACACTGTATTACCTACTTACGGGGTATGGTAAAGCACAGCCTCGCAAAATTTACAACTCGTTTAATGGAAGGTAAACAAAAACTAAAAATCTTAAGGAGGAACCTACCATGTCAAATTTAATCGAAACTAAGAAAGAAGTATTAGCAAACGGAGAAACTGTTTATGTAGCGAAACTTCGTAAACCAAATTGGAAAAAGATTGGTATTGTAACAGCAGTTGTGGCTGGCACAGGAGCATTAGTAGCTTTAGTTGCCAAAGCAGCTAACGGAGCAAAACAATCAGGATCTAATGAAGGATACGAATCAGACTACTCAAACGATTATTCAGATGATGATACTCAATCAGAGCAAGATGAAACTGAAATGGATGAGTCTAACGACGATCAAGAGTAATTGAATAGCTTTAAAGAAGGAGGAATGCTTAACACGCATTTCTCTTTTTCTTTTTGTTAAGAAAGGAGACTATATTATGAAAATCAAATTTAATGACAACACAAAACTTATGGTTGCCGCTCTAGCTTGGTGTGGGGGCACGTTCTTATTCTGGAAAGCCCAAAAGAAATCTATGGATAATCTAATCGAGGCGGCTAAGTACACTTCAATGTGGAGAGAGCAATTTGGTAACTTTGGAGAAAATGGAGGAAACGTGAATGGTACTAGAGTCGAACTCACACAAGACAAAGATGGAAAATAAAGCATTAATGGATAAACCTAAAACGCAAAAAATCGTAACAGGTCAAGCGAAACTTAAAAAGAAAGGGTTCTTTGATTTCTTTGTGTCCGAGGATGCGTCTAGTGTGAAGTCTTATTTACTCTCAGATGTATTGGTACCGAATATTAAGAGACTTATTCAAGAACTTGTGACGAGTGGTATTAATCAATTATTATACGGTAACGATTATAAACCAGCAAAGAGTTCTAACAACACATCTCGTGTGTCTTATAATAGTTTCTCAAGCTCACCTGCGACTCAACCAAATCGTCGTAGAGGGAATGATATTATCGAGATTGAGGTAGATACTTACCAAGACTCTCAGAACGTTATTTATCAACTACAAGCGTTAATCGACCAGTATCAACAAGCAACTATTGCTGATTTATATGACTTAGTTGGTATTGACGGAGACTTCACAGATAATAATTACGGTTGGAAAGACTTAACTCGTGTATCTACGATACCGTACGGACGTAAGTATATTATCAGAATGCCAAGATTTATTGCTTTATAGGAGGTTATTTATGGATATGGTAAACCACCCAGAGCATTATCAATCTGGAAAAATAGAAACAATCGATGTAATCGAGGAATTTACAAAGGATCTAAAGGGAATCGAGGCTAGTGATACTGCGAATATCATTAAGTACGCATGTCGCTGGAAACGAAAAAATGGCGTAGAGGACTTACGTAAACTGGTCTGGTACGCTAATCATTTAATCAATCATATTGAAACTAAAGGAGAAATGTAAAATGAGTTTTAAAGAGAAATTTGTAGCAGTAGCAAATACTGCTTTATTAAAAGGAAAGAAACACAGTCCTAAAATGTTATTAGTAGCTGGGACTGTCGGGTTTGTGGCTACTGTCGTGGCTGGATGTAAAGCTACTACTAAATTAGAAGATGTTTTGGCTAAATCAAAAGAACAAATTGAAAAAATCCATGAAATTATGGATAGTGAAGAGTTACAACAACAATATGGTTACACTCAACAAGACAAAGTACAAGATTTAACTAAGATTTATATTAAGACTGGTTGGGATTTAACTAAATTGTATGCTCCTACTATTGTATTAGGAACAGCATCGTTGCTATGTTTCTTCGGTTCACACAATATTCTGTCTAAACGTAACGCTGGATTAGCTGCGGCATACGCTACGATTGATAAAGGATTTAAAGAATATCGTGGTCGCGTCGTAGACAAATTCGGACGTGAAGTAGACCGTGAGTTATTGACTGGTGTTAAAGTAGAGAAAGCTACTAAGAAGAAAAAAGGTGAAGAGGCTGTAGCGGAAGAAACTAACGAACAACCATCTAAGTTATACGCAAGTAGCTACGCTCGTTATTTTGATGAGTCTTGTGCTGATTGGAAATCTAATCCTGAATATAACTTAATGTTCCTACGTATGCAAGAGCAACATGCAAACGACTTGTTGCGAGCAAAACGTCACTTATTCTTAAATGAAGTATACGATATGTTGGGTATTCCACGTACAGCAGCAGGACAACAAGTAGGTTGGATTTATGATGAAGGTCAACCATTAGGGGACAACTTCGTTGATTTCGGTATTTACGATGACGCAAATGAGAAAGCTAGAGACTTCGTGAACGGATACGAACCTAGAATCTTATTAGACTTCAACGTAGACGGAGTAATCCTAGACTATATTTGAATGGTAGACATCAATGCGCCTACAAATTACGAAATCCCTTGGCTCTAAAAAGCTGGGGGAAATTTTCCTAGGGGGTTAATTTATGAAAAACAATTTAAAAAATATGCTGAAGGATCCTGGTTTCATGCTAATCGCTTTAGGGTTCATGATGGCTATGGTGGGATATATTTACTCGGACAAAGCTGTTAGTGCAAATATTAATCAAACGACAGGTTATATTGTAGTCCGTACGAACGAACCTGAAACCACAACGAGAACTGAGGTGAAGGATATTAGTAGTGTAGACTATATCACAATGGATGATGCGGTTTTAATTGCTAAATTGGTTCTAGCTGAAGCTGAGGGAGAGCCTGAGATGGGAAAAAGACTAGTTATTGATACGGTATTAAACCGATTAGACTCTAGTGACTTCCCTAATACAGTATATGATGTTGTTTATCAACCATATCATTACGACCCTGCATGGGATGGGCGCATTGACCTATTTTCAGAACTAGACGACGCATTTAAATTAGTAGTGGACGAAATCCAACATCGTACGAATTCGGAAGTTCTATATTTCAGAACTGACAAGTTTCACGAGTTTGGAACACCTATGGAGCAGGTGGGTAATCACTACTTCTCAACAAAATAACAAAGGAGATTATATACATGAGAACTGAATTAAAACTAATTTCAGCATTTCTAGTTGGGGTCGCAACTGGTGCTGGAGCTATGTATATTTACAAAAAGAAACACCCTGAGGTGGTGACTGTTACGGAGTATATTCCAGTAACTATGAAAAAAGTAGAAAATCAAGGCACTGTAATCGAAAACGCAACGAAAGAAGCTAGAGAAATTATCGAAAAAGCTACAAACGAAATTAAAGATATCAATGAGAATGTAGTTAAGATGACAGACTACAAGAAATATAGCGAAATTTCTAAAGGTTACAAGGTAACTGAAGCTGGTTTGAAAGAACTTGATTTAGAGAAACTTAAAGATCACTTCGAAGAAGGTAACCATATTCAAGATGCTAGAACTGATGTTCACGAGACTCCTGAAGAAGTAACTGAAGAAGATGAAGAGGAAGACGAGAATATCGAGATTGTGTCAAATGACGGTTTCGTATTAGACTCTAACGACTTCGATTATTACGGAGTAACTCGTTTTACAGATGATAAGTATATTGACGAGTATTCTGAGTTATTAGACCCTATCGAGGATCATATTGGTAAGAAAGCTCACGATATGTTGAAGGATGGTAAGACAGAATTCACTGTTAAAAACTATCTGAAAGGCAATCTGTACGAGATTACTCAAGAGGACCAAACTTACGAAGAGTTCTTAGAAATGACTAAGGCTATTAGAGACGAAGATTAATTTAGTATATATTTAGGACAGAATGGAGGTGGTATACATTGATTAATCCGGATCACAGAGCATATCTTCTATGGTTGAAGAATCATATTAAAGACGATAACCATTTAAAGTATAACAAATTATTGAATCGCTTATTCATGTGGCAGTACGACTCTACGCTACCAATGGACGAAAATCGAGCAGCTGACGGAGTGGACATGCGATATCGCTACGGTTATGAACGTAAAATTAGTGACCATGAGATTGCTAACTATATAGATGTGATGCAATGTACCATGCTCGAGATGATGGTAGCGCTAGTTCTACGATGCGAACGAGAGATTATGTATAGTCAAGAATATGGAGACCGTAGTGCGTTGTTATTTTGGAGCATGATTGATAACCTAGGACTAATCGACATGGATGATTTAGCCTATGACCAAGATTACGTAGATACAGTTATTCGTAATTTCCTAGATGGCGATTATCAGCCAGACGGTAAAGGTAGCTTATTTAGAGTACGTAATACTCACGGACGAGACTTAAGAAATGAAGAGCTATGGGTACAAGCAAATTGGTACCTAGACGAATTCATGTAAATATAAAGAAAGGAGGTAGCGAAATGTAATGTTTGATTTCTTAAAGATTTCAACTAAATCGATTAAAAAGGACGTAGTCGAAATATATCCTAAGTTCATTGTCGGTAGAACTCAAGATTTACTTATTCGAGGTGGAGACTTCTACGCAGCTTGGATTGAATCGAAAGGACTCTGGTCGACAGACGAATGGGACGTTATTCAAGCTATCGATGCTGAACTTAAACGATATTACGAAGATTACAAAAATAGAGTGGAAGGCGACGTTCGAGTTAAATACTTATGGGACAGTTCATCTGGTATGATTGATGTTTGGCATAAATATTGTCAGAAACAGATGCGTGATACTTATAAAGTACTTGACGAGAATATCGTCTTCGCAAATACAGAAGTCACTAAGAGCGATTACGCAAGTAAGAAACTCCCTTATGCATTAGAGAAAGGGTCTTATGATGCGTACGACAAAATCATCTCAACCTTATATTCTGAGAGCGAGAGACATAAGATAGAATGGGCTATCGGTTCAATCGTCACTGGTGACTCTAAGAAATTACAAAAATTCATGGTTCTGTATGGTTCGCATGGTACAGGGAAATCTACAATCATCAATATTATCCAACAGTTATTTACTGGGTATACGACGATGTTCAATGCTAAAGACTTGGGTACAGCTAATAACCAATTCTCTTTAGAGCCGTTCAAAAATAACCCAATGGTAGCTATTCAACACGACGGTGACTTATCGCGTATTGAGGATAATACAAGATTGAATAGTTTGATTTCCCACGAAGCTATGCCAGTCAACGAGAAGCATAAATCTATTTATCAGAGTGCCTTCAAGTCATTCCTTATTATGGGTACGAACAAACCTGTAAAAATTACAGACTCACGTTCAGGTATTATCAGACGACTTATTGATGTGTCGCCAACTGGTAGACTGTTAGCACGTAAAGATTATCGAGAATTAATGGACCGTGTCAAATTTGAATTAGGAGCAATTGCTTATCACTGTATGGAAGTATATTTAGAAGATCCTGAAGCATACGACGATTATATTCCAATCACTATGTTGGACGCAACAAATGACTTCTATAACTTCATGAGTGAATGTTATTTACAATTCAAAAAAGACGATGGTATTTCATTGAAAACTGCTTGGGAGTTATATAAGAACTTCAACGATGAGGCGAATGTTCCATATCCTTACACTCAACGTGTGTTTAAGGAAGAGTTGAAAAACTACTTCAAAGAATATCAAGAACGATATACGCTACCTGACGGAACTCGTGCACGCTCATATTTCAAAGGTTTCATTACAGACCGTTTCGAAGAGTGGCGCAAGACTGAAAAAGTTCATATTGAGAAGGGTGAAATTCCGACAATTAAATTCGAGAAGACTGAGTCAGTGTTCGACAAGACATATTCTGACAGTTTGGCTCAGTACGCTACGAACGACGGAACACCTACGAAAAAATGGAGTAATGTTAAGGAGACATTGTCATCGCTAGACACATCTAAACTACACTATGTGAAGGTTCCAGAGAATCATATTGTGATCGACTTCGATTTAAAAGACGAATCTGGTAACAAATCTCTAGAACTTAATACGGAAGCTGCTAGCAAGTGGCCTAAGACATATTCCGAAGTAAGTCGTAGTGGTAATGGTGTGCACCTACACTATATTTACGACGGAGATGTGAACACATTGAGTAGAATCTACGATGATAATATTGAAGTAAAGGTATATACAGGTAATAGCTCACTGCGTAGACAGTTGACTCTCTGTACGACAGACGAGATAGCTCATATTACTGAGGGTATATTACCACTTAAGGGGGCTGATAAAATGATAAACTTTGAAGGTTTTAAGAACGAAGCTGCTCTTAGAACACTTATTAAACGAAATCTTAACAAGGAGATACACAATGCCACAGCGCCGAGTGTGAACTTCATATTTAAGATTTTAGAAGATGCATACGAGAGTGGTATGACTTACGATGTTTCAGACATGAGACAATCTGTTATCGCTTTCGCAGCGAACAGTACGAACCAATCGGACGTATGCTTAAAATTAGTAGGAGGTATGAAATTCCATTCAGAAGAACCTTCTATTAATGATGAGGATTATATTGTTAGTGACGAACTAGCATTCTATGATATCGAGGTATTTCCTAACTTATTCTTAGTAAACTGGAAATTCCAAGGTGACGACAAGAAAATGGTTCGTATGATTAACCCAAGTCCTTATGAGATTGAGAAATTGGTCAAGCTTAAATTGATTGGGTTCAACTGTAGACGATACGACAATCATATTCTGTACGGACGACTATTAGGTTATGACAACGCACAACTATATAATCTGTCACAACGAATTGTCAATGGCGACAAAGACGCTATGTTCCGTGAGGCATACAACATTTCCTATACGGATATTTACGACTTTGCATCAGCAGCGAACAAGATGAGCTTGAAACTACTACAAGTAAAAATGGGTATTCATCACCAAGAGTTAGGCTTGCCATGGGACAAACCAGTTCCAGAGAATATGTGGCCTAAGGTATCTGAGTACTGCGATAACGACGTTATTTCTACTGAGAAAGCGTTCGAGTTCCTTAAAGCTGACTGGGTAGCGAGAGAAATCTTAGCATCGCTTACAGGTATGACTGTAAACGACACGACCAACACATTGACCACTAAACTAATCTTCAAGGATAACCGTACACCACAAAGTTCATTTAAATATAGAAACTTAGCGGACCCAGTATTCGAGTTATCTGAGGACGAATTAGAATTCTTGAAGAAAGTAGCTCCGGGTATGATGGCGCAAAAACATGGAGAAGCTCAAAGCTTACTTCCATATTTCCCGGGCTATAAAAAAGAGTGGGGTAAATCGACATATCGTGGCATTGAGGTTGGTGAAGGCGGTTATGTATATCACAAACCGGGAATGTATTCGAATGTAGCGTTATTAGACGTAGCATCGATGCATCCACACAGTCTTATTACCGAAATCCTACTAGGACTTAAATACACTACGGTATATTATCAACTAGTAGAGGCTCGTGTATCAATTAAGCACGAGGATTGGACCGCATTAGAGACGATTCTAGAGGGTAAATTGATGCCTTATGTAGCTAAGGTACAAGCAGGAGAGTTAAGCTCTAAAGACCTCTCTACGGCCCTTAAAACGGCAATTAACAGCGTTTACGGCTTAACATGTACAGCATACGAGAATGCATTCCGTGATAAACGTAATCACGACAATATCGTAGCGAAACGTGGAGCCTTATTCATGGTAGATTTACTTAAAGAGTGCGAGTCTCGCGGTATGAACGTGATTCATATTAAGACGGACTCTATCAAGATTGCCGATGCTACACAAGAGCAAATCAAATTCATTTCTGAGTTCGGTAGTCGCTACGGATATACTTTCGAGCATGAAGATACTTACGATAGATTATGTTTAGTAAACAAATCAACTTATATTGCTAAGTACATGACACCACATAAAGATAAGAAGACTGGAGAAGAAATCTGGTGGACCGCGACTGGTAAACAGTTCCAAGTACCATATGTATTCAAGACTTTATTTACTGGTCAACCTATTACATTCGATGATTTATGTGAAGCAAAACAAGTTCGTACGACAATGTATTTAGATATGAATGAGAAACTTAGAGACGATACTGATTTAGTTAAGGAATTAGCTAAACTTCGTCGTCAATTAGACAAGGGACAAATCACTCAAGAATTCTATGATGCGGAAAAAGCTAGAATCGAGATGGAGATTGAAACTTGTCACGACCGAGTATTTATCGGGAAAGTGGGACAATTCTGTCCTATGGTGAGCGGAGTTGGCGCAGGTATATTGCTGGCTGAGCGAAACGGTAAGTACGATGCTGTAAACGGCACAAAAGGATATCGCTGGATGGAATCTGAAATGGTGACTGAGTTAGGTTTAGAAGACCGAATCGATAAGTCATATTTCGTAAACCTAGCGAACGAGGCTATGGAAGCCATCTCGGAATATGGTGACTTTGAGTGGTTCCGCTCGAACGACCCATATCCCAGAGAAACAAATTATGAAGAAGTAATGCTTGGGGCAAACCCATTCTAATATAAAGGAGAGAATTAAAAATGGCTAAAAGTAAAATTGTAATGGAGAACGCACGTTTAATCTTTAGAAACTTCGAAGGACGTGAGGAAAAATATAATCGTAAAGGTGACCGTAACTTCGGTTTAGTAATCGAGGATGTTGAAGTAGCTGAACAATTAATTGCAGATGGTTGGAATGTTAAAAACTTCACACCAAAAAACAACGATGAATACGATGACACTCCAGAAACTGTATATTGGTTACCAGTAACTGTACGTTTCGATAATGTACCACCAAAAGTAACATTGGTAACTCGTCGTAAAAAGACTCGCTTAGACGAAGAAAATGTGGGTTCATTAGACTATGCAAGTATTAAAGAAGTAGACGTTATCGTGACACCATTCGACTGGGATGTAAATGGTAAGACTGGTACTAAAGCATATCTTCAAACTATGTACGTAACGATCAACGAAGACGAATTTGCAGATAAATATGCAGACTACGAAGAAGCCTAAAATAAAAACCCCATGGGAAAAATTCTCGTGGGGTAATTTTCTGGAAAGGAGGTAGTCATGACTAGAGGAGTATCGTTATTTGAACATCAAGAAGAAGCTGTAGCGAAAATGAAGAATGGATGTATATTGTGCGGCGGAGTTGGTAGTGGTAAATCACGAACGGCTCTAGCGTACTACTTCACCCAGCAAGGTGGTAAACTAAGTAAAGACGAGTATATTCCAATGGAAGACCCTCCGAAAGACTTATATATCATTACAACAGCGAAAAAGAGGGACTCGTTAGAGTGGGAAGACGAACTGGGCGTATTTCTTATGACAAGAAACAAAGAGCTCAGTATGTATGACCATAATATTGTAGTAGACTCATGGAATAATATCGGAAAGTACAAAGATGTACGTAATGCTTTCTTCATATTCGACGAGCAGAGAATTGTCGGAGGGGGAGCATGGGTTAAAGCCTTCCTTAAGATTTCTAAAGCAAACCATTGGATATTATTGAGTGCTACACCAGGAGACAACTGGTCTGACTATATTCCAGTGTTCGTGGCTAACGGGTTCTTTAAAAATCGCTCAGAATTTCAGCGAGAACACATCATATACAAGCGTTTCAGTAAATTCCCACAGATTGATAGGTATATTGGCACAAAGCGGTTAGAACGCATGAGAGAGCGAATTCTCGTAGATATGCCGTTCGAACGTGAGACAGTAGCTCATCATGAGACTATAATGGTTGAACATGACCGTATATTGTACAAGGATTTACAGAAAAACCGTTGGAACGTATATGAGAATAAACCAATCGTCAATGTGGCTGAGCTTTGTTATTTATTACGTAAGCTAGTCAATTCGGACGAGAGTAGACAAATAGAGTTATTAAAAATAGTAGAAAAAAATCCTAGGGTGATTGTCTTCTATAACTTTGACTATGAGTTAGAGATATTGAAGAGTCTATATTATGGTCCTGATGTGACTGTAGCGGAGTGGAACGGACACAAACACCAAGATGTGCCTAAGACAGAGAAATGGGTATATCTAGTTCAATACACAGCAGGAGCAGAAGGTTGGAACTGCACGACGACAGATACAATGGTATTCTTCTCGCAGACATATTCCTACAAAATCCTTCATCAGTCGACTGGACGGATAGACCGTATGAACACGCCATTTAAGGATTTATATTACTACCACTTTAAGTCTAGAGCTACAATTGATTTAGCAATAGCTCGTGTGCTTAAAGACAAGAAAAAATTTAATGAAAGGTCATTCTACAATAAATTATACAAAGAGTGAGGTGGACGAACATGGTTGTAATCTTATTATTACTAATCATTATCATTATGTTGCGTAAAAAATAAAGGGGGTATCTCAAATGAGATTTAGATTTGATGAGATTGAAAAAGACGATTTAAGAGCTATTAATGGACATTTATATCTTCGACACAATAACCATTGGTATCTGTTTATCAAAGGTATCAAGGGTTATACCACGGAAACTGGATATGGCAAAGGAACCATATTAGTAACCGACTCAGGAGGCTTAAAACATTTATTCTTTACTTATAGCGGATTTTACCAAAAGTCTAACAATGTAGAAACTGTCATGGGTAATTTCGTAAATACTCAATACCTTTGGGAACTAGAGAATTTAGTGGAGAATAGTAATAAAGCCGAAGAACTATTCGACTCTATCCGAGAAACTCTAGGCAATATGAATGGTGAGGAAGACTTACTTAAGAGTGTTAACAAATTTACTACCAAAAGCGAGTATATATTTGACTTACCGGATGTTGAAGAAGAAGAAGAGATCGATGATGCGGAAGACGAAGATGAAAGGAATGGATACTATTGAGTAATGGACAATTCTTTATATTAATCATTGTACTATGGATACTATTTAGGAAACGGAGACGATAATATGGGATTTGTTAACTTTAATAAAGTAAACCCTTACAAATTAGAATTCGTTGAGCCAGGACTATTCTACAAACACAATGACAAATGGGTATGCTTAGCGACAAATTGTAAGATGGACCCAATGATAGATAGAGAACCAGGTTTTAGATATCTTGACACTGATGGGTTAATTCATCATTTCTATGACGAAGTGGAGTCTAGCGACATTCCGTATTATGACAAACACGAAAGTTATGAGAGAGTTAACAGCGCTGGTAATTCTGTGATATATACGGTTACTGAGTATGCAATACTTAAGTATTCGGAAGACTTATACCATGATGAGCCGTGGGTTAAAGAAGTGTTAGACCGTCTGAACGACACTACTAAATTAGTAAGTGATAACCCATATACTACATTTAAACCAGTAAAAGAGGATACGGCTGATGGAATTTAAGATTGATATTGTCACGTTCTCAGCTATATTAATCGCAGTAATCTGTTTGAGCATATACGCTACCGAAGTTGTGTATGCTCGACGGATTGAGGAACTAAAAATAGTATGCGACGAATTGAAGCGAGCTATAAAGCGTGAGAAAAAATGTGTAGCACGACTAAAACAACAGTGCGATATAATAAAAAACGCGAAAAATGATGGTGAGGTCACTTTGTATGCAGACAATGTACCTTACTTAACCATAAAAGAAGGAGATTTGAAAAATGGATAAAGTATTATTAGTATCAGTTATTGCTTTAGCAGTAGCTTTATTAAGTATGTTAGTTAACCTTGCGTTGGTTTGGAAAATATCTGAACTAAAAAGTCATGTGAAATGGATCGAGGAGGGTCCGATTGATAGTCTTAAAATTCAATTAACTGCCACTAACAGTCGAATCAATAAATTAGAGAATGACACTAAAGATGCGTTCGAGAAATTAACTAATCATTTAATCAGACACGATGATGAGATTGATAGAGTTGTGAAAAAATATGAGGAGATGGAAACCCGAGTAGCCAAACATACTAAGCAATTAGAAGACTTGGGTACTTTCGCTGGTATCACTACTGGTGAGCTACGAGTATTAGAACAAAAGATTTATAATTCATGTAAACCTAAAGAGTTACCAGAGCCTGAACCACTTACTAAACAAATTTCTGAACGAATTGAAGAAGCTTCATTAAAAGTTAATGTTAAAACTAACAATATTGAAATCAACAGTCTAGGAAATAGGGTATCTATCTTAGAAAATCAGATTAAGAGAAACCTCACAGAAAACGATTTAGTAGCTAGGGTTAATAAATTGGAGTGTCGAGTTGAGGAAGCGGATATTCGTAAACATAAACCAGACAGCAGACGAAAAGATGATTACTACCGCAAACCTAATAAGGGCGACGTATTTAAATAGGAGGAGACGAAGAAAATGGTGGATTATGGAACGATGTTATTGATTGGAATTAGTTTAGGTATTGTATTCTTTGGGTTACGATACTATTACGAATCTAAAATTAGACATATCTTAGAAGTGAAAGGGAAATCTGACGAAGTGGTTGGGGAGATTATCGGTAAGTATATCGAACTAATCGCTATGAACTTTGCTCTAACGGCTAAGCTACAAAAATACGAAGAGCTATGTGGAGAAATCACAGAAGAGGAGATTGAGGAAAATGAAGCTAAAGCTACAATGGTTAAAAACAAAATTGACATTATTAGTGAACTGGTTAAGCATTCAAATAAAGGTTAGATATATGTATTGGTTCGTGGACCATGACGAGTGGAAGTACGAAGGCGACCTGGACGAGGCTAACCATATTATGAGAGAATTCAGAGGGGAGGAGTAATATGAATCCTAAACATATTAATGTTGACATGAACAAGAAGTTAATCATGCAAATGTATGTTGGTTTTGTGGTGATTGTAGGATTAGTATTCAGTACTGGTCTATATATTATCAATAGACAGCAAGATATGATTGACAAGCAGCAGCAAATCATCGAAAAACAAGAACAGACTATTATCCATAACGGTAACACGATCGAGTCATTAAAAGACAAAATTGACGAATTATTACACAAATCAAATAAATAGGGGTTATTAGAAATGAGTATTATAAACTTACCAACTATCAAGAAATTTCATTTAGCAATGCGCGACGGCTATACGGACGTAAAATATGGAGACAGACTAATCGTGTCAGTAGAAAATCCTGACTTGTATAATTTCCGTATTAAAGACACAAGTTTCGTATATTACCCAGAACCAGGGAACACTAGCAAGCGTGTTGGATATTACCGTACGAACGAATATGCTATCAAACAATACACAGAAGAGTTGGTAGACGGCGTCTGGAAAGTGCGAGACGAAAAGACAGTTATATATTAGAAGACGAAAGGAGATTTGGTTATGGAACAGGAACAATTATATGCTGCAGTCATCATAATAGGAGTGATATTCAGCATTCTAACTAATGTAGCTTTATATTATTATGGAGAGGCTAAGGATTTGAAACGAAAAGTAAACCAAGGTGAATATCTGTACGTACGAGGTGAGGACTGGATTGAGCGAGAAATTCGTAAACATCACGACGATAGACTCACTCAACTAGAGAATCGTATAGACAATCTTGTGAGTACGGAACTCGATAATCGAAATGCTCTCAAAAATGAGTTATTTGTAATGAGACAAGAGGTTGACCTAATTAAATTCGCCAAAGGCGTCGATAATGGTGGTTTCTTAGATAGAGTTAAGAAACTTGAAGATAACATGATTAATACCACATATCGAGTTACTAAGCTTGAGAACGACGACGATATCGTTCGTAGAGAATTCCTATTCGGAAAACTTAGAGAACTTGACCGTAGGATTTACGATGTTAAGGATATGGTTAATGGTGGAAAGGGTGTTTCTGATGGATCCAAGAAATGATAGTTACGTACCGATATACTATGCTGGATGTAGATATGACAAGCCTATTTTACTTAAAGGTAGTATGAACGGAATCAAAGTTACAGGTTTGGAACATGGGAAATTTAGACATCTTATCGACCGTAGACCTAAGATTGATCATTTAGCTATGCACGATACTGATGTAGTAGCTATATTGAAAGACATAATAAGGAGAGCTGAGAAGAATGAAAGAAATGATAGCACTAGTGGCGATAATTAGTTTTTGGGGCGTATGGTCTTGGGGGCTTGGTTACTTATATGATAAGTATCTAGAGTCAAAAGACTAGTGGATTGGGAGCTCAGTATGGACGGCAAGGAGGTGTTTGTATTGTCCAATTACGAGCGTTTTAGTTATAAAGGGTGTTTATGTATCCTTAAGCGTACAGACGGTCTCCTAAACGGTTATATCGGCTTTAAACCGGATATTACGAAGGGTATCGACGCCAAAACTTTATTAGATAGGGTAGATTGGGTCGGCGGACCATTATCTGTACTATATGATGCGACTAGAAACGAGCTGGAAGAACGTGATTTCAGCGCTTATCGAGTATATCGATACGTATTTAGCTTCGCTGACACTACTATAAATCGTCAAGAAGTACGGGGAATTCTCTGTACGACGGTCGATAGTGTGTTAAAAACATTAAAAAATGATTAAAATTTATGAGAAAATCGGGATAGAGAGACTGTCTGGACGGCTTATTAGTGATTGAAAATGGTCACTTTTAGGCTGTTCGGACGGATTTTGTGGCCACTTTTGTTTTTGGGATTTGGCCATTTGGCCACTTTTATTTGTCCAAAGAGGTAAAAATTCACAAAAAATTCACAATTATTTGGCCACTTTTGGCCATTTGGCCACTTTCTGCCCACTTTCAAAACTGGATTTGGCCACGCAAAAACGTTGATTTGACGCGGTTTCTGAGGGTTCGTGGCCACTTTCCCACTTTTTTTATAATATTTGCTATAAATTAAAAATTTTTAAATATATATAAAACTTCGAAAAAATTTGGCCATTTGGCCACAAGTAGGAATTTTGGGGTTTTTGGGGTAGAATTCGGAAATTTTCCTAAATTAGACAGCCTCGCAGGATTTACAATCCCTTTTATGAGAGAGAAGATAAAAAGGCCGATTTGCGAAAGCAACGGTTTCTCTTTTTGTTTTCCTTTTGTACAAATAGCAGGGAGCTATATTTAAAATTAGAAAGGAGTAAGCGGAATGGCACTTGAAAGTGATTTCCAATCAGGACTAATCTCGGATATTAAGAAGATGTATCCAGATTGTATGGTCCTTAAGAACGATCCGAATTATATTCAGGGAGTTCCAGACTTGTCGATATTCTTTCCAGATGGTCGATGGGCAATGATCGAATGTAAGAAAAGTAAGAACGCAAAGAGACAACCCAATCAACCATATTATGTAAAGATGTTAGATGAGATGGGATTTGCGAGATTCGCTCACCCAGAAAATAAGGAGGAAGTTTTACATGATCTTCAACAATCATTCAAACCTATCCGGTCAGCACGCATTTCTAGGAGCAAGTAAATATCATTGGTTGAATTACACTGATGAGAAACTGGCCGACACTTATATTAGACAACAAGCAACACAGCGAGGAACTATATTACATGACTTCGCTGCTCAATGTATTACACTAGGACAGAAATTGCCTCGCTCTACTAAGACATTGAATATGTATGTGAATGATGCTATTGGTTTTAAATTGACACCAGAGCAAGTTCTATATTATTCACCAAACTGTTTCGGTACAGCAGATGCTATTTCTTTCAAAGACAAGTTTCTAAGAATTCACGATTTGAAGACTGGTGTTATTCCAGCCCATGTTGAACAATTAGAAATCTACGCAGCTTTATTCTGTTTAGAATATAAAGTCAAACCACAAGACATTGGAATGGAGTTACGACTCTATCAAAACAACGAAGTGATTACTCATAATCCTGACCCTGAAAAGATTCACGATATTATGCAGAAGATTGTTCACTTCGACAACATTATTGAAAATATAAAAGAAGAGGAGGTTTAGTAGATGATTAATATTGACTTTATGGATGAATATTTCGAAGACTCGTATGATTCGGATGACGATTTATTACACTATGGTATGCCGATGCGTTCTGGCCGATATCCTTATGGTTCTGGTAAAGACCCACATCAACACACTAAGGATTTCTTAGGTCGTGTAGAAGAGCTTCATAAGCAAGGACACAGCGAGACTGAAATTGCTGCAGCCCTAGGTATATCTACTGGACAACTTCGTAAACAAAAATCAGTAGCTAAAGCTGAGCAAAAAGCTATATTAGCTAAGACTGCTCAAAGTCTACGAGACAAAGGATATTCTCTACCTGAGATTACAGCTAAGATGGGTTATAAAAATGATTCATCCATTCGTAATTTATTGGATGCAGGTATTCAAGAGCGAGCTAGTAAAGCTAGAAACACTGCTAATTTCTTGAAAGAGAGAGTTAGTGAGTCTGGCATGATTGATGTGAGTAAAGGCGTGGAGAGATATTTAGGAGTATCTAAAGAGAAACTTCAACAATCTCTTGAGCTTTTAAAGCAAGAAGGCTACGAAGTATATAATCGTAAACTTGAACAGGTTACTAACAAAGGTAAATTTACTACTATGACAGTCCTATGTCCTCCTGGTACAGAATATAAAGAAGTATATAAGACTGAGAAGATTAATGGTATTGAGAAGTTCACATCTCACGATGGTGGTCAAACATTCGATACTATGCAATATCCTGCAAGTATGGACTCTAAGCGACTAGCAATTAGATATGCTGAAGATGGAGGTATCCATAAAGATGGTGTTGTAGAAATTCGTCGCAATGTTCCTGACTTATCTTTAGGTAACTCACACTATGCTCAGGTTCGTATATTAGTAGATGGTAATAAATATATTAAGGGAATGGCTATGTATTCCGATGACCTACCACCAGGAGTCGATGTTATGTTTAACACGAACAAGAGTAAGAAAGTATCTAAATTAGATGTTCTTAAGAATACAGAAAATAACCCATTCGACCCAAATAACCCATTCGGTTCGCTTATTAAGGCTAATGGTCAGTCATATTACACTGACAAAGATGGTAAACGAAAGTTATCTTTAATTAATAAACGTTCTGAAGAAGGGGATTGGGATGCTTGGTCTAAGAATTTACCATCTCAATTTCTAGCGAAACAGAATAAAGAGTTAATCGATAAGCAACTTAAGCTTACTGAGAGAGACCGATATGCTGAGTTCGATGAAATCATGTCGTTGACTAACCCAACTGTTAAGCGACATTTATTAGATAAGTTCGCATCTGGTTGCGACACTGCCGCATCACATTTAAAAGTAGCCCCATTACCACGACAAAGATATCAAGTTATATTACCTATCACTAGTTTGAAGGACAATGAAATCTACGCACCTAACTTTAAAAATGGAGAGAAGGTTGCTTTAGTTCGTTTCCCACATGGTGGTATATTTGAAATCCCAGTACTGACAGTAAATAACAAACACCCTAAAGCTAAAAGTATATTAGGAAATGCTTTGGATGCTGTTGGTATTAACAGTAAGATTGCTGAACAATTATCTGGTGCCGACTTTGATGGTGACACTGCACTAGTTATTCCTACTAACCATAAGGTTAAGATATCTAGCGATAAACCATTGAGAGGATTAGTGGGCTTTGACCCTAAAGATAAATACCCATATCGTGAAGGTATGAAGTTGATGACTAAGAATGCAACTCAAAACCAAATGGGTATGGTATCTAATCTTATTACAGATATGACAGCTAAGGGTGCGACCGAAGATGAACTAGCTAGAGCTGTTCGACATTCAATGGTTGTTATTGATGCTGCTAAACATAAGCTAGATTATAAACAAAGTGAGATTGATAATAATATCGCAGGTCTTAAAAAGAAATATCAGTATCGTGTTGACGAAAATGGTAAAGTATCTACTGGTGCATCTACCTTATTCTCTAGATCTAATGCTGATGTTCGTGTACCTAAGACTAAGGGTAGTCGTATTATTAATCCAGACACCGGGGAGGTATCTTATAAAATAGACCCCGATGCATATTATACAGACAAGAAGGGCAAGGAGAGGGTCCGTACTAAAATAAGTACCGCCATGATGGAAACCCCCGATGCTTACACTTTGGTCTCTAATTCAAACAATGTTAAAGAGAAAGCTTATGCGGACTATGCTAACAAGATGAAAGCTTTAGCTAATAGGGCCCGTAAAGAAATGTTAGCTACCCCTCGTCTTAAATACAGTAAGCAGGCGGAGTCTACATACTCTAATGAGGTAGCCTCTCTTAATGCTAAGCTAGCCCTAGCTGAAAAGAATGCTCCTAAAGAGCGACTTGCCCAAGCTATTGCTAACACTAATGTCCAAGCTAAGTTAGAGTTCGACAAAGACATCACTAAGTCAGAAGAGAAGAAGATTAGACAACAAGCGATTACTATTGCTCGTGCTCAAGTCGGAGCTCAACGACATCCAATTGACATCACTCCTCGTGAATGGGAAGCGATTCAAGCTGGTGCTATCTCTGATACGAAACTAACTAAGATGCTTAACAACTCAAACATTGACAAGATTCGTGAGTATGCAACACCAAGAACTAGCAAACAACTGTCTCCTGCTAAAGTTAGCAAGATGTCAGCAATGCGTTCGTCTGGTTACACAACAGATGAGATTGCTTCAGCTCTTGGAGTTTCAGCATCGACAGTCATCAAGTACATCAAACAGAATTAGAAAGGAGAACTTTGAATGGCTAAATGTGCAATCACAACAATCGATAATCCTTATGATCCATTTGAACAGTTCGCTGATTGGTTCGCGTTTGATGAAGAGAAAGGTTATCACACAAGTTCGTACTTAAATCGTATAGCAAGAACTTCTGATGCTTTGACTGATGAAGAGAATGAAGCTGAGATTGAACGAGCAATCGACGAAATTATCGTTGTTGATCCATTAAATATATATAAGAAAGTAAAAATGGACGATGAAGGGTAATTCGAAACCCGGGGGGGGGTCTCAAAATTTGCACCCCCTCCTGCATCGCCGCGCTACTAAAAATTTCTCCGGGGGGACTTTTTTGGGAGACAATCCACTTTCCCATAGGTCCCACTCGGTAATATTTTACAGGTTTTCTGTAAAGTGTTCATTAAGGCTACACTGGTTGGTATGTTTTTTTGTTTATAATTAGCTCCCAAAGCAACATAATCCACCTTTATTAGTCTCCTAGATTTGTAAGAAACCAAATCTCCTTTCGCATTTTTGGCATTCCTTCTAGTGTAGCCCTAATGAGCACTTTACGAAACTATACTCAAAGTCTATCAATAGTAACGGAAAGGAGGACTAATGATGGCTAAGACAAATTCGAAACTTACCGAAAGGAAGTCAAGACCAGCATTGACTCCTGAAGCGAGAGAGAACCAGATGATTGCTCTAGCGGTCGACCTGGCGGAACAACAACTCAGGGATGGTTCAGCGTCCTCGCAGGTTATTACTCACTACTTGAAACTAGCTTCGACTAAAGAACGGATAGAGAAAGAAATTCTCATGAAGCAGAAAGAGCTTATCACAGCGAAAACAGAGTCTCTTAAATCTGCTAAGAAAGTTGAAGAGCTTTATGCTAGCGCGCTGGATGCTATGCGTGAATACGGTGGAGGTGGTCACTAATGACTATCAGACGATATTCCGAGCTCATCAAACTACCGACTTTCGAAGAGCGTTTTCGATACCTCAAACTTAACGGTGTCGTGGCTCACTCCACATTCGGAGGAAATCGGTACCTAAACCAAGAGTTCTATAAATCTGCCAACTGGCTTGAAGTCAGAGATTACGTTATTGTTCGTGACAACGGATTCGACTTAGGTGTAGAGTTCGACGATTACCGGATTCCCGGAACTATAATCGTACACCACATGAACCCAATCACGATTGACGACATAATCAACCAGACAGAATTTTTATTGAACCCAGACTACCTCATTTCTGTAAGCCTGAGAACCCACAATGGGATTCACTACGGAGATGAGAGTATTCTAAAACCAGCGTTCGTTGAGCGCAAACCATGGGACACATGTCCATGGAAACAACAAGGAGGAATGTAAATGGCAACAGTTTATGAAATGAATGCAAGTGCTGAGTACTTAGCAGACAATGGCATCGGAGCTGACCACGACGGTTACTTTGGTTCTCAATGCGTAGACTTAATCAACTACTTACTATACAAACACTTCGGTGTTGAGCTAGGCGGTAATGCTATCGACCTATTAGACGCAGCTGCAAACGCTGGATTAAACGTAGTGTATGACGCTCCAGGACTTGCACCACAAGCAGGAGCATTTTTCGTAATGGAAACTTACGCACACCCTTATGGTCACACTGGTTACGTATACCAAGATTCAGACGGGTACACTATGAAGACTGTCGAACAAAACGTTGACGGTAATGCCGATTCACTAGAAAACGGTGGACCTGCTCGTTACTGCACTCGTAACTTCCAAGAGTCTTGGGGTAAAGTCATTGGATGGTTCTATCCAAACTACGACGAGTCTACTCAAAATACACAAGTTCAAGAACAAGTGTCAGAACCTGCTGAAGGTAAACTTAAAGACGAAGATGGAACTATGGCTGTTACAGTATCTGCTGTAAACGTACGAACAGCTCCGTCAACATCAGCTGAAGTAGTTGCAGTGTATGACGAAGGAGAAGAATTCCGCTATGACTCAGTATATTCTGCTGAAGGATACATCTGGGTATCATACATTGGGCAATCAGGTGAGCGTCGCTACGTAGCTGCCGGAGTTGCTAACTCTAGCGGTAACGCAAACGTAGAACCTTACGGAACTTTCTACTAGGATGTGATTAAGGATGGTAAATCAAAATACAAATAGCATTCTAGACTCAACCAAGAAACTATTAAGTATTCCGTTGGAGAGTGACTACTTTGACCACGACGTTCTAACGTACATCAACTCAGCATTCTCCACACTGAAACAACTCGGTGCTAAGATTCCATCCGATTTCTACGTATCAGATTCAACTTCTACTTGGGATGATATTGGGGGTAACCCTGACGTCATCCCTCACATTAGAAGTTATGTATACTTGAAAGTTAGGATGATATTCGACCCACCAACTGGTGGAGTTAAAGAAGCCTACGACAACCAAATCAAGGAACTCGAGTGGCGTATTAATTCCGAAGACGATATTCACAACAAAGGTGACAACCCTATATCTGGACCTAAAGTTGTTGAAGGACCTCCAGGCCCTATGGGACCTCCCGGACCTGCTGGCGAACGTGGACCAATGGGACCTCCAGGGCCAAAAGGTGATAGAGGCGCTAACGGACTTGACGGCCAACCAGGACAACCCGGACTTACTGGTCCTCAAGGACTGCAAGGTGTTCCTGGAGAACGAGGACCTAAAGGAGAAGATGGATTACCTGGCGCTACTGGACCTCAAGGTTTACAAGGACCTCCAGGACCACAGGGATTACAAGGACCTCCAGGACCGAAAGGTGATAACGGAGAGATGGGACCGACTGGACCTCAAGGTATTCAAGGGCCTCCAGGACCAGCCGGAGAAAACGGACAAACTGGACCTATGGGACCTCAAGGATTACAAGGAGTTCCTGGCGAACGTGGACCTAAAGGGGAAGACGGACAGCCTGGACAAAAAGGTGACGTCGGGCCAATGGGACCTCCAGGACCTAAGGGTGAAGATGGTTTAGTAGGACCTCAAGGTATTCAAGGACCTCCGGGACCTAAAGGCGCTGACGGTGTCGGTATCCCGCAAACACTATCTCTCAGTGGTAACACGCTAACGCTATCTCATGGTGGCGGAACAGTTACTTTACCAGCTTCAGGTCAAAATGGACCAGCTACTCCAATTACTTCGTCTAGTGAACTTACTGGTACTGGTATGCCGAATGGTAAAGTCGAAGGTAAACTAGGTCAAACCTATGTTGATACAGCTAAGACAAACGGTGCACTTAAATGGATTAAACGCACACCTTCTGGTAACCAAGGCTGGGCGGTATTAGATGGAGATACGGGTTGGAAGAACATAAACATACTATCTAAACTAGGCAATTCTTATTTACAAGTCCGAAGAGTTAATAATACAGTAACTTATCAATTCGGCGGATTACAATGGGGTTGGTTTGGTATTGTAAGACGGGGTAACCCGGCGTTTATTGGACATCCAGGAAACCGTGAAAAGAAATGTTTCCTTATAGCAAACGGTGGTATACCTATGGGGTATAGATCTGCTGGTTCGATGATTGGTCAGATTTTCAACGACGACGGTATTCCATATGGAACGTGGTACTTAGGTGGCGTTACTGATGCAAATCACTTACGATTCCAATTCACAGACCCAGTACCAACCGATAGAGATATCAGCGACATCAGGGTTTCTAAGATATCTTACATTACGGATGACCCTTGGCCAACAAATTAAGGAGGTGACGATATTAAATGAACAGTAATGAATTAAAGCACTATGGTATCCTTGGGATGAAATGGGGACGTCGTAAAGGCAAATCTGTTGTTTCGTCACCAGGGGGTAAACATCATGACTATTTGGAGGCTCACACTAAAGAGTCTTACAAATCTATGAGCACCAAGAAGCTCAAACAAATTAATGAACGACTACAAGCTGAGAAGACTTACAAAGAACTTACTTCTAAACAGAAGAAGAAAGGCAAGAACTGGATTACTAATACGCTTAAGAATGTGGGTAGCCAACAGTTAGGTAACGCACTTAACAAGTATGTTGTTCCAGCAGCATTCTCATTTGTAGCGTCTGCCGCAGCAGCTTATGCGACTCGTGGTAGAGGGTCCGCCAATGGACCAGCTCCTATAAAGAAAGCTCGTAGAGTATACGATGCTGTTTCTACAGCTAAGACTTTACGTCTAGGAAATTCTAATACAATTTATCTATAAAAGGTGGTAACAATACATGGTATTATCAAACACTGCTGTTCCAAAGTATTACGGGCAGTTTAGAGAGGCGGTTGTGCGTGGCGATATCGCCGTTAACGAATTTATTTCGTTAGAGATGAACCGTATCGATGCTAACATAGCGAACCCCGGTATTTATTACGATGACGAAGCAGTTGAGGGTTTTATTAAGTATTGCGAAAACGAGTCGACCTTAACCGACGGTCGTGATTTGACCCTACTGGATTCGTTCAAACTTTGGGCTGAACAACTTTACGGTTGGTATTATTTCGAAGAGCGAAGTGTATACGAACCGAATCCTGATGGTCATGGTGGTAAGTATGTCACTAAATCTTTTAAACGAAGATTAATCAACCGTCAGTTTATTATCCTAGCTCGTGGTGGGGCAAAATCAATGTATGCCTCATTTGTTCAGAGCTATCACTTAAACGTCGACACATCTACCACATTACAAGTAGCGACAGCTCCTACAATGCGTCAAGCTGAGGAGGTACTATCTCCAATTCGTACAGCTATCACTAGAGCAAAAGGGCCTCTGTTCAAATTCTTGACAGAAGGTTCGCTACAGAACACCACTGGGTCCAGAGCTAACCGTGTTAAGTTAGCGTCAACTAAAAAAGGGATAGAGAACTTCTTAACTGGATCAATGGTTGAAATTCGTCCGATGACTGTAGATAAACTACAAGGTCTTCGTAACAAGATTACGACAATCGACGAATGGCTCTCTGGTGATATTCGTGAAGACGTGTTCGGAGCCATCGAGCAAGGGGCGTCTAAGATTCCAGACTACGTAATCGTAGCTATTAGTTCAGAAGGTACCGTACGTAATGGTATCGGGGACTCAATCAAAATGGAATTATTAGACATCTTGCGTGGTGACTATGTTCAACCACACACATCTATCTGGTATTACAGACTAGATGATATTAACGAGGTAGCTCATCCTGAGATGTGGGTGAAAGCTAACCCGAATATTGGTAAGACAGTATCTTACGAAACCTACCACTTAGAAGTGGAGCGTATGGAGAAAGTGCCATCAAGTCGTAATGATATTCTTGCTAAACGTTTTGGTATCCCAATGGAAGGATACACATATTACTTCACTTATGAAGAAACTATTCCGCATAGACCTAGAGACTACTGGCAAATGCCGTGCTCTATGGGAGTCGACCTATCTCAAGGTGATGACTTCTGTTCGTTCACTTTCTTATTTCCACTAAGTAATGGTGGTTTTGGGGTTAAGACTCGAAACTATATTTCTGAGTCAACTCTCATGAAACTCCCATCAGCTATGCGAGAGAAGTACAACGAGTTCCTAAACGAAGGAACACTTATTGTTATGGACGGAACTATCTTAGATTTAGATGCTGTCTATGACGACTTAGACGCTCATATTATTGAGCGAGATTACGACGTTCGTTCGGTCGGCTATGACCCATACGGCGCTCGTGAATTTGTCAAACGTTGGGTTAGTGAGAACGGTCAGTTTGGTGTAGAGAAGGTTATTCAAGGGGCTAAGACAGAAAGTATCCCTCTTGGTGAACTTAAGAAACTAGCCGAAGACCGACTACTATATTTCGACGAACAAATGATGTCTTTCAACATGGGTAACTGTGTTATCCTACAAGACACAAACGGTAACAAGAAGTTATTCAAGAAGAGAAGAGATCAAAAGATTGACTCGGTAGCCTCAGCTATGGATGCTCTTGTTGCATATAAACTAAACAAAGACGCATTCGAATAGGAGGTATATTATGTATAGAGATTACGATGAAGAACGTGACGACGAACCCTACCACTACGGTAAAACCGGCATGAAGTGGGGAAAACGTAAGCAAAAAACCGCACTTGGTCCTGTAGATGGATTCGTGGGTAGCGACAATAAATTCTATTATCACGACACTCCAGGTGTTTATATACGAGCCGGTAGAACTATTTATCCTCATGATTTGAGACGCATTAATAAACACCGAGCGAAAGGTCGAAATACCATGGAAGCTCTAGCCAGGATGGGCTCTTTAGGTGAAGTACGGTTCAATCTCGACAGAACTACAGCTACTCAGAGAATCGATGCTCTCCGAAGATACGCTAAAGCTGTAGGTAAAAATAATCACGTAATCAGGACCTCAGTAGGTAGCACATTGTCTGGACTATTAGCAGCACAAATAGCTTTAGGCGAATATGAAGTCCATGGCGATGGCAAAAAAGCTTTGATGATAGCTGCTGGAGGAGCCGCTGCTGGTACAGCATTATCTTATATAGGTTCTAAAGTCATACAAAAGAGAAAACTCAAGAAAAATCTTAAAGTAATTGATGGTATAGAGAAGCGTTATAAGGATGGTGATTTATATGCGATATAGTAATGATGAACTAAAACACTACGGAGTCTTAGGAATGAGATGGGGGACTCGTAGGAGTAAAGAAGTAAAAGCTGTTAAGAAAGCTTGGAAGAAAGAAAAACGAAGATTAAACGACGAAGATATGCAGAATTTCCACAAGGCTCTAGGGGAATACAACAAAGTATCCGCTGACCGAAGAGCTGCTATAAAAGATGCTAAGCGTAATAAAGGTGACGTTAAAGCCGTCAAGCGAGAGTGGGATTCTAAATTAGATGCTATCGATAATAAATACGATCGCGATGTAGAACGAAACGCTCAAAAATATAAAGACGCTAAAGCTAACTTTAAAAAGCAAAAAACTCTAGCTAGAGAAAAGGCCGCTAATCGACTATATGGAGACGGCGAAGCCGCTCGAAACAAGCGAATTGTAAATCAATCATTTGGTAGATTATTAGTTCAAACTTTCCTAATGGGGTCGTACGGAGCTAAGAAGTATAATCAATATCGAGCTGAAGGTTCCGGAAGAGTTGCGAGTGCCGCTAAAGGTGCTCTATGGAACGCCGCTAACCAAGCTACTCTAGGTAGGGTTTCTAAAGTATCTGACCACGCAGCTAAATCTAAACGATATCACGATCGTTGAAAAGAGAAAGTAGCCAAAAAGATTAGCTCGTCAAAAGTAAACCAGATAGGAGATTAAATCAAAATGGAAGAATCATTCGGAAGTAGATTAAAGCACGCGTGGAATACGCTGCTGAACAAAGACCCGACGATGGAATACCGAAACGATTTAGGTATCTCATATTCGTACCGTCCAGACAGACCACGATTAACTCGCGGTAATGAGCGTTCTATAGTCACAGCTATCTACAACAGAATTGCTCTGGATGTGGCATCTATCAAGATTAAACACGTTAGATTAGACGAGAACGAACGTTATGTCGACACTATGCCGTCTAAACTAAACCAGTGTTTCTCAGTGGAAGCCAACATTGACCAAACTGGACGAGCCTTAATGCAGGACGTTATTATGTCTATGCTTGACGAAGGTGTTGTGGCAGTAGTTCCAATCGATACTGATACGGATATTTACAAACCCGGAACTTTCGACATCGAGACTATGCGAACTGCTAAAATTCTAGAGTGGTACCCAAGACATGTTAAATGTCGTGTCTACAACGACCAAACAGGTAACCACGAAGAATTGACACTACCTAAGAGTTCTATTGCTATTATCGAAAATCCACTTTATGCGGTAATGAACGAACCTAACTCAACTCTTAAACGATTGATTAGAAAACTAAGTTTATTAGACGTCGTGGATGAACAAACTAGCTCTGGTAAATTAGATATGATTATCCAATTGCCTTATATTGTTAAGACCGAAGCTAGACGTAAACAAGCAGAAGAACGTCGTAAATTAATCGAAGACCAGTTAGCTGGTTCTAGATACGGTATCGCGTATACCGACGGTACTGAGCGTATTACACAACTTAACCGCTCAGTCGAAAACAACCTCATGACTCAAATCGAATACTTGACTAAGATGTTATACAGCCAACTTGGGATTACCCAATCAGTTTTAGAAGGAACTGCAGATGAGAAGACTATGTTGAACTACTATACTCGAACTATCGAGCCTATTATCTCAGCAGTAGTCGACGAATTCAAACGTAAATTCTTGACTAAAACGGCTAGAACACAGCGTCAATCGATTGAGTTCTTCAGAGATCCGTTCAGACTTGTTCCTGTTTCTGAATTATCTAACATTGCTGACAAGTTTACTCGTAATGAAGTCATGTCTTCTAACGAAGTACGACAAATCGTTGGACTTAAACCGTCTAGCGACCCAGCAGCCGATGAATTACGTAACAAGAACTTAAATCCGACCGCTGGAGCTGGAATGCCGCCAGAAGATCAATACTATGACGAGGAGGGAAGTCAAAATGAAGTATGACTTTAGTGGATGGGCATCACGAAACGACTTAAAGTGTTCAGATGGCCGTACCATTAGACGTGACGCTTTCAAGGACTGTAACGGTAAAAAGGTTCCTTTAGTGTGGATGCACAAACACGACGATGTCGAGAATGTGTTAGGACACGCATATTTGGAAAACCGTCCTGAAGGTGTTTACACTTATGCTGTATTTAACCAAAGTGCAGCAGGTCAGCGTGCGAAAGAAGCAGTTCGTCATGGAGATGTTACTGCATTATCTATCTACGCTAACAAACTAAAACAAAACGGAGGCGACGTGTTACACGGCAATATCCGTGAAGTAAGCCTAGTGTTAGCAGGCGCTAATCCGGGAGCTTATATCGAAAACGTAAGTCTCGCACACGGCTCAAATGCTGATGGCGAGTTCATTCTTTATACAGGAGATGATATTGTGATTAATGACAACAATCAAGAGTTCGAATTAATGCACGAAGATAAAGGTGGTAAAACTATCCAAGATATCTTCGATACATTAAATGAAGAACAACAAGAAGCAGTTTATGCACTTATCGGTATGGCCTTAGAACAACAAGGTAAAGAAATGAAACATGCCGACGATGAAGATGGCGATTTAGAGTACATCGAAGACGAAGTAGAGTTACCTGAAGACGCTTCAATCGAAGACGTATTAAACACTCTAACACCACAACAACAAGATGCAGTCTATGAACTAGTAGGCGAAGCAGTTCAAGGAGGAATTGAAGAAATGAAACACAACTTATTCGAAAACGACAACATGCAAGAGCAAAACGTATTATCACACGATGATATGCAAGAAATCTTAGCAGACGGAAAACGCTACGGAAGCTTGAAAGAGTCATTCTTAGAGCACGGTGTAACACACATCGACTACTTATTCCCAGAAGCTAAAACATTAAACAATGTTCCAGATTTCATCTCTCGTGATATGGGATGGGTTAAACGCGTTATGGGTGGAGTTAAACGCTCACCATTCTCTCGTGTTAAATCTTTATTCGCGAACATTACTGAAGACGAAGCTCGTGCTCGCGGTTATATTAAAGGTAAACTTAAAAAAGAAGAAGTATTCACACTATTGAAACGTTCTACTTTACCAACAACAATCTATAAAAAGCAAAAAATTGATCGTGACGACATGATTGATATCACGGACTTCGACGTGGTAGCATGGATTAAAGGTGAAATGCGTTTAATGTTAGATGAGGAAATCGCTCGTGCTATCTTAGTTGGGGACGGACGTGAGTCTTCAAGTGACGACAAAATTAATGAACAAAATATTCGTCCAATCTGGAAAGATGAAGAATTATATACTGTTAAATCATTAGTTTCTGTTGACGATCCTAAAGATGGTGCTAAAGTAGCTAAGGCATTTATCCGCGCAGCTATCAAATCTCGTAAAGACTACAAAGGTTCTGGTAATCCAGCGTTATACACAACTGAAGATGTGTTAACAGAAATGTTATTATTAGAAGACACTACTGGACGTACTATCTACGATTCAGAAGAAAAATTACGTACAACTTTACGTGTGTCTGAAATCATCACAGTTCCAGTTATGGAGAACCAAAAACGTCAAGACGGAGCTAAGAAGAAACAATTATTAGGTATCATCACTAACATCGGTGACTACAACGTAGGTGCTGACAAAGGTGGAGCAGTAAACTTATTCGATGACTTCGATATCGACTACAACGCTCAAAAATACCTAATTGAAACTCGTTGCTCTGGTGCGTTAGTTAAACCATATTCAGCTATCGCTTTAGAAATTGAAGTGAATGACTAATTATGAGTAAATTTCACGGTATTCTAGGATTCAGCAAAACTCAGGAAGTTGAACCAGGCGTTTATGAAGACGTTATTACCGAGAAAACTTACAGCGGATATTTGATTAAGAACTACCGACAACACGATAACTCAGGCGCTGTTATCGATAACGTTAATATCAGTAACGAAATCAGTGTTACGATGGATCCTAACTTATTTGAAAACATGTTTGCGTTAACTTATGTCAAGTTCTTATTACCAGCTCTCGGCGGATATTGGAAAGTCAAGTCCGTCGATCTGCAATATCCTAACGTTCATATTTCAGTAGGTGGTGTCTATAATGGTCCTAAACCGACGAACTGAGCTACAGGCTATATTAGAGAAGACTCTAGGTAGTCGAAACGTATATTACCAACCGACCGCTACGGTCAACATGGATTATCCAGCTATTAAGTACACTAGAGAACATATTTCTACTAGAGCCGCTACTAATAGTCCGGATTATCTAAACGACAACAAATATCAACTAACCGTGATTAGTAGAAAACCAGATAACCCAGTAATTGACAAGCTATTGACGCTACCATATTGTAGTTATGACCGTCATTACATTTCTGAGAACTTACATCACGATATTCTTACTATATATTTCTAAGGGGGAAATAGCACAATGACTAAATTAGTATGGGATGAAATCGGTAAACGATTATACGAATTGGGTGTAAAACGCCCAGTACTATACAAACCAAACACAGAAGGTAAATATGTGGATGGTGTAGCATGGAACGGTTTCACATCAGTGAACCAAAACCCATCAGGAGCTGAGTCAACTCCATTATTTGCAAACGACTCTAAATATTTAAGCTTAACTTCAAGTGAAGAATTCGGTGCTACTATCGAAGCTTACACATATCCTAAAGAATTCGCTGAGTGCGATGGTTCTGCTGAACTTATCAAAGGTGTTCGTGTAGGTCAACAATCACGTAAACCATTCGGTCTTTCTTATGTTACTACTTTAGGTAACGACTTATTGAAAGAAGAATACGGATACGTTATTCACTTAGTATACGGATGCATGGCTGCTCCATCATCACGCCAATACGAAACAATTAACAAAGACCCAGAAGCTATGAAACTTTCATGGGAATTAACAACAACTCCAGTAGCTGTGGAAGGCAAACGTCCAACTGCTCACTTGGAAATCGTATCAACAGATCTTGAGAAAGACAAACTTAAAAAGTTAGAAGACATCTTGTACGGAACTGAGTCTGAAGCGGCTCGTATGCCTTTACCAGATGAAATCAAATCAATCTTAGCTGCTGGCTAATATTTCTGGGGCCCTTAATTGGGCTCCTTTTCTTTTTAAAAATGAGAGGAGAACTTAAAATGCTAAAGAAAACTATTACTTATCAAAATTTTGCAGGAGAAACAGTCACTGAAGACTTCTACTTCAACCTAACTAAAGCTGAGCTATTACAATTAGAGATGACTATGCCAAATGGTCTAGCAGCTCACATTGATAAATTAGTAGCTGAACAACTCGGTGAAGAACTATTAGACATGTTCGACCGTATTATCACTAAAGCTTACGGGGTTAAGAGTTTCGACGGTAAACAATTCATCAAATCACAAGAAGCGCTTAACACTTTCAAATTTAGTGGTGCGTACGACCAATTATTCATGGAAATCGCTCTAGATGCTAAAGCAGCTGACGAATTTACTCGTGGTATTCTACCTAAAGACTTAGGTGTGGAACCAGCTCCTAAAGTACAAGATTTCAAGCATCACAAGAAACATAACAAATCTAGATAGGGGATTAACCAATGCTTCAGATAACCATACCTAAACAGGAGATATGGGACGATGAGAAGCAAGAGTTCACATACTTGAATGAGTGCACTATACGACTAGAACACTCCCTTGTCGCAATTTCAAAATGGGAGTCGAGATGGTGTAAACCGTTTCTCAATAACTCTAGGCAGTTGACTAACGAGGAGGTTCTAGATTACATACACTGTATGATGTTGAACAAGAATGTGGACCCTTTGGTATATTACATTCTCGCGTCTGAGTATCACGACGAAATCATCAACTATATCGACCATCCGAGTACTGCTACTACATTCTATGAGTACGATGACGGTAAGAAGAAGAGTGATGGAGAAGTTATTACTTCAGAGCTTATATATTACTGGATGACGTCATACAACATACCTTTTGAGGCTGAAAAGTGGCATATTCATAGATTAATAGCACTCATAAAAATATGTAACATCAAGAATAGTCCTCCGAAACAAAGAACTAAAGAGGAAATTCTAGCAATGCAAATCCGAATTAACGAAGAAAACAAGAAGAAATTTAACACATCAGGATAGGAGTTGAAGCTAATGATTCGAATTAAACATAAAGGCGACTATTCTAAAGTAACTCGATATTTCGAGAAACTCAGTAAACGAGCCACTATCGTAGCCTTAGAGAAGTATGGTCAAATGGCAGTCGACGCATTAGCTCAAGCTACCCCTGTAAGAAGCGGACTGACCGCATCGTCTTGGCACTTCGAGATTAACAAGACTGGTAAGGGATATTCTATAGACCTATTCAACAGTCACGTTAACAAAGGAGTCCCTATCGCTATTATTTTACAGTATGGACATGGCACTGGCACAGGTGGATGGGTGGAAGGTAGAGATTATATTAATCCTGCAATACAACCCGTATTCGACAAGCTAGCATCAGATGCTTGGAAGGAGGTAAGCAATGGGTAAGACCGTCGATGAACGCGTAGTTTCCATGGGCTTTGAGAACCGTGACTTCGAAAGTAATGTCAAGACCAGTATGAGTACTCTGGATAGACTTAAACAAGCTCTTAAGTTTGACGGAGCATCCAAGGGTCTTGAAAATATCAGTTCAGGCATCAAAGGTATGAACTTTAATCCGCTAACTAGTGGTATTGATGTCGTACGTGATAGATTCTCAGCGTTAGAAATTGCTGGGGTAACGGCTATGGTACGTATTACCAATGCTGCTATCACAACTGGTAAGAATATGATGTCGGCTCTCACCATTGATCCTATTAAAACAGGGTTCTCAGAATACGAAACCCAAATGAATGCCGTGCAAACAATTTTGGCGAATACCTCATCGAAAGGTTCTAGTTTACAAGACGTGAACCGAGCATTAGGTGAGTTAAACACATACGCCGATAAAACTATTTATAACTTCACCGAGATGACTCGTAACATCGGTACGTTTACAGCGGCCGGTGTATCGCTGGATAAGTCAGTAACATCTATCAAAGGTATTGCCAACTTAGCCGCAGTATCAGGTTCAACATCTCAACAAGCTAGTACAGCGATGTACCAACTATCCCAAGCCTTAGCAGCTGGTAAAGTTCAGCTTATGGACTGGAACTCAGTAGTAAACGCCGGTATGGGTGGTGAAGTATTTCAAAATGCATTAAAACGTACAGCTACTCAAATGGGTACTAACGTGGATGCATTAATTCAAAAATATGGTTCATTCAGGGAGTCCTTATCTAAAGGCGAATGGCTTACAGCTGACGTACTGACAGAAACTCTAACACAGTTATCTGGGGCGTATACTGAAGCCGATTTAATCGCTAAAGGATATACTGAAGAACAAGCTAAACAAATTACCCAACTTGCTGATACAGCCGTAAACGCAGCTACTAAAGTTAAGACATTTACACAATTATGGGATACTCTTAAAGAAGCAGCGCAATCTGGTTGGACTCAAAGTTGGCAAATTATGGTCGGTGACTTCGAGGAAGCTAAAGACTTACTAACTTCTATTTCTGACTCAGTCGGATCAGTTATTGGTAAATCAGCAGATGCTCGAAATAAATTGTTATCTGAAGGTTTAAGTACTGGATGGAAACAAATTCTCGACCAAGGTATCAACGACGCAGACGCGTTCAAAGAGTCTATTAAATCGGTAGCTAAAGAACAAGGTGTTGCGGTCGACGATATTATTACTAAATCTGGCTCATTCGAGAAGTCTCTCGGAGAAGGCTGGGTTACAGCGGATATTTTAGGTAAATCTATCAATAAACTTACTGATGAAGTATCTGGTTTATCTGAAGAAGAACTTAAAGCTCGCGGATACACATTGGATTCCGTCAAAGCTCTTAAGTCTTTAAACGAACATGTCAAAGATGGTTCTATTAACCTAGAAGACTTTGCTAAACGTATGTCTCGACAATCCGGTCGGGAAAATATGATTGAGGGATTTAAGAACGCTTTCCAATCTCTTGGACAAGTGGTTACAGCCTTCAAAGAAAGTTTTAGAGAATTCTTCCCAGCTACGACTGGTGAGCAGCTCTATAATTTAACTGTTAAATTTAAACAGTTTACCGCAAGTCTAAAACCTAGTGAAGAAGCTATGGAGAAGATTAGAACTACATTTCGTGGGTTCTTTGCTGCGTTAGACTTAGTTCGTTATGGATTAGGTCAACTACTAAAACCTTTTGCTGAATTCTTTGGCGGAGGATTACTACAAAATATCGGTAGTAAATTCTTAGACATTTCAGCTAAGATGGGACAGTTCTTCATTGACCTTAACAAGAACGTTAAATCCAATGGAGCCTTCCAATATTTACAAGAAACTATTTCTAACGTACTCAACACTATTTCCGGAGTAATCGATGCGTTTATCGGTAAAATTGGTGGAGTGAAAGAAGGAGTGGCTGCGACTGGACATGCTATTGGTGGTGTGTTCGGGTGGCTTAAGAACTTCTTATCTCCAGTAGTGGAATGGTTACGTAGCAATCTTACTGTTAAGAACCTACTCGCTGGTTTAGCGGGTGGAGGTATTGTCGCCTTAATTCAAGGCTTCCGTAACACATTCAAGAGTTTCACGGACACCCTTGACGAAATCAAGGAGAAAGTATCAGGATTCATGGGAGGCGGTAAAGAGAAAGCCGTATCTGGATTTAAAGAATTCATGAGCAGTATCCAAAGCTCACTAAGTAACTTCTCACAAGGCGTTAAAGTGGTATCTGTATTAGCTATCGCAGCATCAGTTACTTTATTGGTAAGTGCTATTGAGAGATTATCTAAACTTAACCCAGAACAAGTTGCTGGTGGCATTCTCGCTATCTCGGTAATGATGAAAGTCCTAAACAAGGCCTTTAAAGAATTAGTATCATCCGTAAAAGACTACGGTCAACTAAATACTATTAAAGCTGCTGTCTCGATGATGTTGATTGCTCAAGCCGTCAAAATGCTTGCTAAATCAGTAGAAACATTCGGCAATATGGACTGGGGACAATTAGCTAAAGGTCTTATAGGCGTACGAGTAGCTATATCTGGATTGACTAAAGGTCTATCTGCTATGAAAGACGTTAAGATTTCGCCAGTGACCGCCGTGTCTCTATTAATATTGGCTGAGTCTATTAAAATATTAGGCAAAGCGGCTCAAATATTTGCTAATATGAGCTGGGAAGAAATAGGTAAAGGGCTAGCAGGTATGGGCGGAGCTTTAGCCGAATTCGTCGGTGCATCTGCTATCCTAAATAGATTCTCAGGTGGTAAAGCCATTGGTGGAGCAACGTCTATTCTAATCATGAGTATCAGTATGGGTATGATTGCTAAGAGTCTTAAATCGCTCGGAGACATGAGCTGGGAACAAATTCAACGTGGTCTAACCGCTATGGGTGGTGCTCTTGCTGAATTTGCAGCAGCATCAGTAGTCCTACAACAATTCTCAGGATTCGGCTCTATTTTAGGAGCTACTTCTATATTAATGCTAGCATCAACACTAGACGAGATATCTTCTAGTCTTAAGAAATTAGGCTCAATGAGTTGGAAGACTATTCAACGTGGGCTAACTGCTATGGGCGGTGCTCTAGCCGAACTAGTTGGAGCTGCTGTTATTTTACAGAGATTCTCTGGATTTGGTTCTGTAGCAGGTGCTACTTCTATCCTTATTATGTCTAAGACATTAGATGAGATTTCCGAGAACCTTAAGAAACTCGGCTCTATGAGCTGGGAACAAATCGGTCGTGGTCTAAGTGCTATGGGTGGTGCATTAGCTGAATTAGCTGGAGCTGCTACTATTGTAGGACGATTCGGAGGGTTTAGCTCCATTCTCGGAGCTGAGTCTATTAATATTCTAGTTCAAACACTAGATGAGATTTCCGAAAACATGAGAAAACTTGGTTCTATGGGCTGGGAACAAATTGCTAAAGGACTTACCGGAATGGGTGGAGCGTTAGCTGAATTAGGCACTGCTGCATCAGCCGTAGGTAACTTTGGTGGATTTGGTGCTATCATTGGAGCCGGAGCTATCGATATTGCCGTACAATCCTTAGATGGAATCTCTGAAGCTCTAACTAAACTATCCGGATTAGGATGGGACGACATTGGTCGTGGCTTAGTCGCTATGGGCGGTGCTTTAGCTGAGTTGGGTACGGCTGCTGGTTTAACTGGTAACCTCGGAGGATTCATGTCCCTAATCGGTGGATTGTCTCTAGAGTCTGCTAGTGCTAACATCGATAAGTTGGCGGAAGCTTTCGTCAAAATGGCGGGATTATCATGGGATGAAATCGGTCGGGGCTTGAGTGCTATGTCCGGAGCCCTTGGTACTTTGGCATTAGGTGGTTTCGCTAACACACTTTCTATTATTGGTTCTATGTCTATATCAGCAGCAGCTGAACCTTTAGGGGTATTAGCTGACTCTGTTAAGAAATGGGCTGATGTAACAATTCCTGAAAATATGGGCTCACAATTAGTTCAATTAGCACAAGGTGTTTCGGCATTCACATTATCTGGATTTGGTGCCGGAGCTATCGATGGAGTAGCTGAACCATTAGGCGTATTAGCTGACTCAGTCCAAAAATGGTCTGGTGTGACCGTTCCTGAGGGAATGGCTAAGAATTTAGGCGATTTAGCTGAAGGTGTTAACCACTTCTTCTTCTCTGGATTCCCTTCCGGAGCTATCGCTGGAGTAGCTGAACCGTTAGGCGTATTGGCCGAATCCATTAAGAAATGGGAAGGTGTGAATATCCCTGAAGGAATGAATAAAGGTCTTGGGGATTTAGCTGAGGGCATCAACCGCTTCTTCTTCTCAGGATGGAGTGCGGGAGCTATTAGCGAAGTAGCCGAACCGATAGGTACTTTAGCCGAGTCTATAAAGAAATGGGAAGGCGTATCTATCTCGGAAGACGTGGTTACGACGTTAGATTTATTAGCCAAAGCTATAGGTAAACTATGGTCTGGTCAACTGGGAGCTGGGGTAGTGTCTGGTATCGCCGAACCGATAGGTACATTAGCCGATTCTGTCCGTAAGTGGCAAGGTCTTATTATTGCCGAGTCTACAGTAAGCTCATTTGCTAAGTTATCTGAGATTATTCAGAAATTTGGACAAACTCAAATGGGTGCCATAACCGACGGCTCTATGCAAACAGCTATCGACACTATGAAAGGTCTATTAGAAGCTGTAAATGCTATGGGTTCTATCGACCTAGGAGCTATTGATAAGATTAAAGAAGCTTTCGACAAGCTTGGCTCTATCGGTGGTGAAGGTGTCGCTGAAGGACTTCAAAATGGAACAGAAACCATTAAAACCGCATTAGACAATATGATGTCCGAAGTTCAAACATCTATGGAGTCAGGCTTAAGCAACTTCAAAGACTCTACTTCCACTTTAGGTTCGGACATTTCAACTGATATTTCAGAAGGTATAACCACTGGATTAGAAGCTATCGGACCAGCTATTGACGAAGCTATGTCTACTTTAGAGACTACGTTATCCGAGAAAGCATCTACTGACTTATCTTCAGCTATTACTGAGTCAATCAAGGGTAGTCTTGGCGACTTATCTGGAAGTATTACTACAGCTATTAGCGAAGCATTGGGGTCTATTGGAGACATTTCTGCAGACTTTGACGGAGTCGGTAACCGTATTGGCGAGTCACTTGCAGCTGGTATTTCTGTCTCAGGAGCGTCTGTATCATCAGCTATCGAAGGTATTATTTCCAACGCTAGCTCAGTAGTCGCTTCGCACGAAGGAACATTCACAGCAAATGGTACTAAGTTGGGTAGTGGGTTAGCTACTGGTATTGGAACTGCGACTTCTAAAGTCCGTTCAAGTATCACTAGTACATTATCAGCAGCAGTGTCTGCGGTAAGCTCATATTACTCTAACTTCTATAGTGCCGGTGGACGATTAGCTCAAGGTTTAGCTAACGGTATCAGTGCTAACTCATATATGGTTGCGGCTAGAGCATCAGCTATGGCGTCACAAGCAGCCGAAGCAGCTCGTAAAGCTTTAGATATTCACTCACCTTCTCGTGTATTCTACGCGATTGGTAAGTTCGTAGTATCAGGTTTCGCTAACTCATTGAATGATGGCGGAGACTATATCTACGATACAGCTATGTCTATGGCTAACGCTGCTAGAGATGGTATGAACAAGGGTCTAGATTTCATCGGATCATTACTAGACTCTACAATGAACAACAATCCGACAATCACACCTATCCTAGACTTGTCTAGCGTTAAACGAAGCGCAAGTGCTCTAGGAGGGTTACTTGGAACAGACCCACTGTCTGCTACTTTAACTAGAGCAGTATCAGTCGGAGATGTTTCACCAAACCGTCAAAATGACATTGGTACTAAGGTAGCCACTGCTATCTCAGACCTTAAGAAAGTTATGGACAGCACAGGTAATACTTACGTTATCGACGGTATTACTTATGACGATGGCTCTGCTGTATCGACAGCTATGGAGTCACTTATTCGTGCTGCTAGAATCGAAAGGAGAGTATAATCATGAAGGTAGCTAACCTGCGTATCGCCGTACAATCCGGCGGTTCAAGTACTATATTTGCCGCATGGAACTTCGCTAAGAACACTGGTTCTGGCGGAGCCCCTGTGAATGGAGATATTGTACGAATTAAGAGCGGATCTACATGGTATAATGGGGTAGCTATTGACTCATGGGTATTTAACTATCGTTGGTATATTCGTGAGTTGATTGGTAAGCGCGCGGTAATCGACAAATCACCGGACAGCGGTAGCTACTCAATCATGAGTCCTATCTCCATTGGAAGTTTAACAAAAGAAGGGACCAGTACGGACAGTGCTAATGCTGAACATCTAGACCATTTCGCAGTCAGATGGGAATATAACACTGGTGATGGTGTCTGGTTCAAAGCGTCAGAGTCTACTACTAAAGACGAAAACGCAACATATTCTTACCCATCTAATGCTATATTAGTGCGATGTATCGTATCTCCAGTATCTAAAACATACGGAGAGGGTAAAGAAACTAAGTCTTACTGGACGGCTGAAGATACTACTGCTGAATTTGTGGTAGGTGACAGCCCTCCGGCTAAGCCTTCATCAGCTCCAAATATCTCTATTGACCAAAACTATATGTTGAAGTCTACCGTAGATAATATTTCTGACTCCCGTACGGACGCCCTACAGTTTGAACTGTATAATGGCGACAACCGTATAGACGGAGGTGTAGTGTCTGTTGTTACAGCACGCGCTACATATTACAGAGCAGTATCACCTGGCGGTAAATATAGAGTACGTTACAGAGCTGTAAACTATGTCGCAGGAACACCTGTGTATAGTGACTGGTCTCCATATTCTGGCGAGACCGAAACCGCCCCTGATGGGGTAATGGGAGTTACTGTAGAAGTTGAGTCTGAAACTACCGCAAGTCTTAAGTGGAGAGCTGAACCTACGGCTACAAGTTATGTTGTAGAGGCATCTACTGACGAGCGATATTTCGACAGTTCTTCCGAGGTTAAATCTCAAACAGTAACAGCTAACAGTGCATTCATGACTGGGCTTACTAAAGGTAAACGCTGGTTCTTCCGGGTTCGTGCAAAGAACTCTCATGGCGAGTCTCCATGGAGTAGTCTAGTCAACACTGTTATTGGTACTAAACCAGAACCGCCGACGACTTGGTCCCTAACGTCCAATGCGGCAGTGGGTGATAACCTAGTCTTATATTGGGTACACAACACTGAAGACGGTTCAAAAATGGTTGGTGCCGAAGTGGAGTTAATTATTAATGGTGTCAAATCCACTAAGATATTAACTGCTGAACAATCAAAAAGTGATAGGGAAAAAATACACACTTACAAAGTCGATAATAGAGAATACCGTACTGGCGGTAAAATTGAATGGCGTGTTCGGACGACTGGCGTTACTAAAGAATTTAGTGACTGGTCAACTCAACGCGTGATTAATGTTTACACACCGCCTACTGTAGAAATCCGACTTGGCGAGGGTAACAAACCGAACTTATTCCGTGGGGCCGATATGTTTACTGGTGACTGGATCAATCTTACAGATTACCAAGTAATTTCTGACAGACATAAAGGCCACGCAGTAGCTAGAACTAAAGCTATGAGTAAGGGTCTTACCCAAAAGATTGCCGTCAAAGCTGGTAAAACATATTTATTCAGTGTGTATGTGAAGAGCGATAAGCCTACTGAAACGGCTGTTGTGCTCAACTTTAATATCGACGATACCGCTGAGAACCAAATAACAGATATTAGCATGATGCCGATTACGGTGTATGAAGAATGGACTCTAGTTAGTTACAATATTACAGCTAGTAAAAATGGCTATGTCACACCTAGATTATCTAAGTATGATAATAATCTCGGTCCAGACGATGCATATTTGTTCGTTAGTGGTATGGACTTCCGTGAGCAAGCTGAAGGTGGTCAAGGTGGAGACGGAACAATCCGCAACTACCCAATCCCATTCAGCATCACAGCTAGACCAGCTACACAAAGAGCAGTAACCACTCATATTAGCGTGATTGCTAAAGATAGTTACGAAGTGGTATCTAGTACAGGTGAGCGTAAGACTGTTAGTGCGGACTCAGAGGTATATTCTAGAGTTCACGTAATGACAGATAACGAGTTATATCAAGAGCTCACACCTAAAGATATTACTCTAGTAAACGGTCAATCATATTATCTAAAGGTATCCGTATCTATGGATAGTGGATTAGTCGCTCAATCACAACAATTATTAAATGTTAGATGGTCAGGTACCGATTATTTACCAGATGGTTTCGTGGAATACGACCGCAAAAATATGAGTGCTCGTATTAGACCTTACTGTTTCGACTTAGAAGGAAATATGCCACGTAACGTAACATTAACGGTATTACGTATTAACGCCAATGGTAGCCTAACCTTAATCGGTTCTGGTATCGACAACGATGGTAGTGCCGCAATTGTAGACCCACACCCTACTCTAGATTATGCTAGATATCGTGTAGTCTCTACGGATATTGTGACAGGTTTGAATGAATATTCAGACTTAGCGCCACTACCTATTCACGACCCAGCGATTGTTATTCAATGGGATGAACCGTGGAAACCATATTCTAAGGACGACCAGTACAGACCCGAGAGTCAAATTCATGGCTCAATGGTTAGACTTCCTTATAACGTAGACGTTAGTGAGAAGTTCAATGTAGATACTGTCCTTACGGAATATATCGGTCGTAAAAACCCTGTGAGTTATTATGGTACTCAGAAGGGTGTGTCTGCTACATGGAATACTGATATTCCTAAAGAAGACAAAGACCTTATTTATCAACTAAGACGACTTGCTGAATACTCTGGCGATGTGTATGTCCGCGAACCAAACGGCAGTGGATATTACGCAAGCATCAGCTTGTCTTTTAGTATCAAACACAGAGTACTAGTAGTACCTATATCAATCGAGGTCAAGAAAGTGGAGAGTGGTGAAATATGATAGATTGGACTAAGAGTATGACGCAGACTTTCGAATTCTACAAAGTCGACGTTCACACTTGGGAAGACATCGAGCCTTTGGACGCAGTTAAATCTTGTCGAATTACTCGCGACGAGACTAACGAGACCTTAGAGCATGCCACTTTCGACTGTACGACTCAGCTTGACGAACAGTACATCAGAGTATATCTCATAGCAATTCAAAATGGAGTAAAAGAGAAACTACCTCTAGGGACTTTTTTAGTGCAAACCCCATCTGTCGGATTTGACGGAAAGCAATTTTCTATCTCACTTGATGCATATTCACCCTTGCTTGAACTCAAAGACGACTATCCCACATTGGGGTATACACTCCCTAAAGAAACTAACATTACGGATATTTCCTACCGTATTTGTAGAGAACACTCTAGAGCAATTTCGGTTTACACTCCAAGCGATAAGAAGTTATTTACTGACTTCGTGGCTAACACCAAGGATAATTGGCTAACTTTCATTAAGGATTTATTACCTAAAGCAGGTTATCGCATAGCTCTAGACGAGCGTGGACGTATCTTATTTAGTCCTATTACGGACGTATCGTCCTTACAGCCTGTCTGGACATTCGATGATGGCAACAGTTCAATCCTTAATCCAAATATCCGAGACGAACGAGATTTATATGGTGTACCTAACGTGTTAGAAGTTATATATTCTTCTGACGGGTCTACTATCGTATCGCGAATTGAGAATACAGACCCTGCTAGTCCAGTGTCTATTCCAAATCGTGGTCGCAGAGTCATGAAACGTGACACTAGTCCGGATATTGTTGGGCGTCCCTCTCAAGAATATCTGGACGAATACGCTGTGAAA
>QWCT01000149.1_pt1 | contig 51790 bp, 32 predicted proteins | sample 1972681 | NCBI WGS metagenome assembly QWCT01 (sample SAMN09866701, study PRJNA288562) | Human oral metagenome isolate pre3_saliva, whole genome shotgun sequencing... | isolation source: mouth | host: Homo sapiens | place: USA: California
ACTGTGGTAAGCGTGATGACGTTTAATCTTACCAGTACCGGTGAACGTGAATCTCTTCTTTGCGCCGGAATTTGTCTTCTGTTTTGGCATTTTTGTAAATTTTAAAATTGTTATTTATATTCATCTGTGGCAACGTATATACCAGGACGTTACGCACAGGGTTGCTCATCTTACCCCTACCCTATCCTTTCAGAAAAGAGCTGGCTCAACAAGCGTTAGTCAATATTCAGTTTCTTCAAAGCGTCTGCACCATTCTTGGCATTGGCAAACAGTCCGCCGTCGGTTGCAGTCTCTTCAGCGACCTTCTCTGCAGCAGCCTTTACACCAGCCTCAGCCTCCTCACGGTCACGCTTCTGTTGGCTCTTCTTTGCAACGCCAGCCTTCTTAGGTGCAAGATAGAGGAACATCTTCTTGCCCTCAAGTTTTGGGAGTTGCTCCACCTTTGCGAGCTCTTCAAGGTCATTGGCAAAACGCAACAACAAAACCTCTCCTTGTTCCTTAAAGAGGATGGAACGACCACGGAAGAACACGTATGCACGTACCTTATTACCTGCATTGAGGAACTCTTGTGCGTGCTTGAGCTTGAACTTATAGTCATGCTCATCTGTTTGCGGTCCAAAGCGAATCTCCTTCACCTCCTGTTTCACCTGCTTCTGCTTCATCTCCTTCTGATGTTTCTTCTGCTGGTAGAGGAACTTAGAATAGTCGATGATACGACAAACCGGTGGCTGCGCATTAGGAGATATCTCCACAAGGTCAACTCCTGCTTGATGAGCCAGCTCCAACGCCTTTCGCGTAGGCATAACTTCTGCTCCATCATCACTTACCACACGTACTTCCCGAACGCGAATCTGCTCGTTCACGCGGTACTTCATTTTCATTTTGTCATTCTTCATTCAACTATTTTAAAGAGTATAATTTTGCTAAACGAGTGCAAAGTTACTATTTTACAACTGATTAACCAAGGATTTTATCGATATTTTTATCATCGAAGCATGAAAAAAACTTAATCAGAAAGGCTAATCAGTTCAGCTGCTCATGAACATTACTTATTAATGGACATAACGAACGTCAAATCCCGAAAACAAACTACCGAACGAACTAAAACACAAAGACTGACGTCAAAGAGATTTTGATTTTCCTGTCATATCTGTCATCTATTACGAGCACATAACTAATTAGTTCCCAGTGAGGTTACGTGAAATGTTAAAAGTGACAGCAAACTAAAATAAAAAAAAGTTCTGTATTAAGCCTATAAATAAGGTAAGTGAACATCTGTCATTCCTCTACTTCAACACACCTTGGGAGCAACACCTTTCGCAGAGAGGGATAATGGCATCTATCCGTATTTGCACATGTGCAAAAAACACAAAGGCAATACGAACGAACAAATCTACCTACCTCCCTCGTTATTACCTAACAGGTGTATATATAAATACAATCGTTCTCTTAGTTGTTGTACAAATTTACCATATCTATTCAACAATGTCTTTCTGTAAGTAAAAGGTTTGTTCCTCCTTAAATAGAAAGCCCCATACCTTCATAGGGTCTGGCACTCCTTAATTCAGAAAGAAACCAAAAAGTATCTTTATTCATTGATTGCACCACAATGCGGACACCTTCCTTTTCGATGAAGACGAACGCCACAGTTGCCACAATAATAAGTTTCACTACTCTTACGTAAATAGACACGGAAGGCGTAATAGATATAAACTATGAGAAGTGGATAACCTATATAATATAAGGTGAGCACGGAGAAAACGATATAATTGACGGCACACACAGCTCCTAACCCACAAAGATAAAGTAGGGTTTCGCCTGATTTCAATAATCTTCGGACATCATCAATCGTTGCGATACCAATAATGAGCATGGCCCATACCAATACTAAGAAGATATTAAGTAGGGGAGGCTGCGAGAAAGGATTAAGCGAAGGATGGAAATAGAACTCACGCCACGTCTCTGGTGCAAAGAGCTGTATACTGGCATAGAAGGCTGCGGATAGTGCCACAATAACGGCTAACAGCGTAGGATAAAGCGAACTAATATCATTGAAATGTACGATATGTGCGTTCTTCTTCAATATCTTACGTGCTAAATAGCCAACTCCCATAATGGAGATAACAATCAAGAAGATAAGCAAGTGGATATTTGAGAATGTAGAGATAAACTGAGAGATAGGGTCAGCTGGGTCTACCTGCTTTAAGAGACGGTTCTCATGAACCCACCCAAAGGCATAATCCTCCGTAGCTATCTGCACCCATACCGAATCCTGCTTATCATTAGGAAGAATACGAATATCAGCCACAACGACCTCCTTTCCTTTCTTCACAGCAAAGGAATCTGTCTCCATCTTATTGACAGCTTCCTCTGGTTGTTGACGAAGAAGCATCAGAGAATCAGCCGTTACAATAAAGTTAAACCCTTGTGAATAGTGATGTTTTACACGAAAAGACAAGGAGTCTACCCTACTTCGTGTACCACTCCATTCAATGTTATCAGTATCTTTCTCCTTTAAAATAGAGTCGCCCCCAGCTTCTATTCGTCGGGAGATTTGTGCCTCTTGAATACTGTCGGGCAAACGAAAGGAGGATGGCGTTTTCTTATGATAACAACCTGTTAGCAAAAAGCTAAGCAAGAAGAGAAGGAATACCCCCATTAGCCCATATCGTTGTAGGGTACAACTACTTGCCTTTTCTCTCGTAGAAAAGTCAACACGGGGCTCTCTTTTCAGGTTCACTTTATCCATAATCATAATGATTGGTAATGAATAATGACTTTTTATTTAAGTAGCGTTTCGAACATTCATCTGACAGTTCTTACAATCAAACTCTAAACGGAAACGTCGCTTATCTGGTAGTTCGAGGAAGAGTGGTTCCCGCCATGTGGGTTTCTTTCCGCCTCGTTTCACACAATAGCCGAGCGAATAACGAATACAATGACGACACTGCATCAATAGATGAGAGACGGCGTCTTTATCCCCCCTGATAGAAAACGACTTTCCTGTTGACTCTGAACCATTGTCTACAGAAGGATATTGAATTTCAAAAGCAGGCTCAGCTTTGGTCAGTCCCTGCTGCTCATAGAACTTACGGGCAACATCATTGGAGATGTTATACAGATAAGGCATTTGCTGATACTGGGCAGGATTTACCACTGTTATATGTGGTTTATGGTCAGACACCTTATCCACCGATTTCCTATGAATCGTCATACGCTGCCTATTCAGTATCTGTTTATTAAGTTCCTCTACCACCATACGGCGAAGTTCTGCAAGAATACTGCTTGGAATAAAGTACTTATCAGCCTCGTCAACTATCTCAACCTCTGTACATTCATATACCGTATTGCCCAACTTAGTGAGCTGACGTATGATGTTATCACGTTGGGGTTTTTGGGCAAGTTGAAGACCTCCCCCATCCCCTCCAAGGGGAGGGGAAAGCCTAACGGGATGTTCGTTGGATATTCGTTCGTTAGATGTTTGCTTTGGAGTAGCACTTCCTATCACCTCTGCTTTTACCCATATTGTCCCACGACAATCCGTTAGGCACTCCCCTCCTTCGGAGCGGTTGTGGGAGGTCTCAGGTGAGGTTCCAAACCACATCTTTATCTTAATCTTACGTTCAGCAGTCTTACCGCTCAACTCCTTATCAAATGCTTGGTCTTGATTACGATACAAACTCATCCCTGCTTTTAGGCCTTTTGGCATCTTAAACGGATAGAGTCGATTACCCACAGCACGGTTCACACGAAATCCCTCCAACCGTGTTGACTGATTGACTGGGTCACGTGAAAGGAAACAGAGTCCGTCACCATTCGCAAAGTTTGCTGTACTGGACACATTAAAGCTGTCTCGTCTTATCTCTTTTACCCTACCAACAAACTCACCCAATGCCTTTGGTGTATCAGGAGAGAAGATATCTGCCTGCCTGCCTTTGAGGAAGTAATTGGTATAACCACGATTGAATGTCTTCTTCAAATCGGGTGTAAACGAATAGCGCACACGTCCCAAAGAAGCACGGCGAAACTCATCAGGATGCTTACTGATTATCTCATCAATGCGCTTACTATAAGCTGACACAACATTCTTCACATAGTTTATATCCTTCAATCGCCCCTCAATCTTAAAGGCACAAGCCCCAGAACGCATCAGCGTTTCAAGGTTATCAATCTGACTCATATCCTTCAATGAAAGAAGATGACGCTGGTGTTCGATGGTCTTTCCGTCTGAATCCTTCAAGTCAAACGCCAATCGACAGAACTGTACACAGGCACCACGATTGGCTGAACGACCGAAACTATACTGGGAAACATAACATACACCACTATAACTTACACATAACGCTCCATGTACGAAGGCTTCTAACTCAAGGTTTGGCAACCGCTTATGAATATCGCTTATCTCTTCAGCAGACAATTCACGAGCAAGTACAACACGATCAAAACCCTGCTGACTCAGCCACTGGGCCTTCTCCCATGTACGTGTATCACATTGTGTACTGGCGTGGAGTGCTACCGTATCGGGTACTATCTCCCTCACCTTACTCATCAGACCCATATCCTGTAGAAGGAAAGCGTCTACCCCTACGTCCACCAACTCACGCACCAAGGCCAGTGTCTCTTCGACCTCATCATTATAGATAATCGTATTGATGGTCACATGAACCGTGGCACCATAGCGGTGAGCATATTCGCATAGCTTACCAATATCCTCCACACTATTACCTGCAGACTGACGTGCTCCAAATCGAGAAGCACCAATATATACGGCATCTGCTCCGTGGTCAATAGCTGCCATTCCACATTCAAGATTCTTGGCTGGCGCAAGGAGTTCTATAGTAATGGGTGATGGGTGATGGGTGATGGGTGTTGATGATTGCATATTGTTGGGTGATGGGTGGTAATTGTTGGGTGATGGGTGGTAATTGTTGGGTGATGGGTGGTAATTGTTGGGTGTTGATGAAATGTATAGAACAGGATGGACGTTGGGTGATAGATGTTTATTGTTGGGTATTGATGAAATGTTTAGAGGATGATGAGCATCGGGTGATGGGTGATGAGTGTTGGGTACTGATGGAGTGTTTAGAGCTTGATGAGGTGATTGAAGGTATTAACAACCAATGTCGTCTATTTATGGTGAACAAAGATGCTAAGCAAAATTACTATTCTTCAACACCTAACATTCAACACCTAACACCCTATTCCTCAACACCTAACATTCAACATCTAACACCCTACACATCAACACCTAACACCCATCATTCACCACCCAAGCTACCCAATTCACAAATAGTAAATTGGCATGTGCACGCCAGGTGACAAGCGGACCATTCGCTGGGTTGTCATCACGATAATAATGTTTCGGGACCTCTACATCGTCTCGCTTACCGAGGTCGCGGTGATACTCCGTGTCGAGGGTATCTGGGGCATACTCTAAATGACCGGTGATAAAGAACTCTCGCCTACTACATGACCTAACAATAGACACACCACTCTCTGCTGATTCAGCTACGATCTCGAGGTCGGCGACTCGTTCAATATCCTCACGCCTTATCTCTGTATGACGACTCTGAGGCATACGGAAGACATCATCAAAACCACGGAAGATAGGCAGTTCGGGCTTTAGAGGAATCGTAGGGAAGATACCAAACATCTTCTTCGGCAATGGATACTTAGGGATATCATAGAAATGATAGAGTCCTGCCTGTGCTGCCCAACAGATATAAAGCGTTGAACGCACATTCTCACGAGCCCAATTGAATATCTCTTGTAGCTCTTTCCAATAATCCACCTCCTCGAAAGGTATGTCTTCAACAGGTGCTCCAGTGACTATCAACCCATCAATCTTCTCCTTGCTTAGCTCCTCTAATGTATGATAGAATCGGTCGATGTGTTCCGCTGGAGTATGGCGGGAGACATGACTCTTGAGTTTCATGAATCTGATATCTAACAGTAGTGGACTATTAGAAAGAAGACGTATGAAATCAGTCTCCGTCGTAGCCTTGAACGGCATAAGATTGAGTATGACAATGCGAAGCGGACGTTTATTGTCCTCCTTAGCAAGCATATCCTCTATGTTGATATTCTCACGCTTCAGCATATCAATGGCGGGAAGTCCGTCAGGTAATATCAATGGCATATCCTGTTTCCTTTATCTTTAATGGTAGTATAAGTATACAGCCCTACTATTCTCTACTATAAATAAGCTACAAAGATAGTAATTAATAAGAGATTGCACAAGTCTTATCTACACAAAAGTATGACAACGAATACGAATAGACATCCACCTATCCTTCCCACAACAATATCCTCCTCTATAAGAATAAACACAAAAGGCTCACGCTAACCATTCCTATCAACATCATATCTGATAAGAATGATTAGTCGTAAACCTTTTATTTTATAGATTTATTGGTATGGGAAATATCGAACGACAGATGTAATAATCAGCAGAGTATCAAGCCATCAACACCCAACAGTCATCACCCATCACCCAACAATCAACATCCATCACCAACCATTACCACAGCTTCAGGCGTTCATTCTCAGGGATGAAGAGCTTATCACCCTCCTTCACACCGAAGGCCTTATACCATGCATTGATATGAGGAAGAGCACCATTGACACGCCACTCACCAAGAGAGTGTGGGTCACTCTTCACACGACTACGGATTTCAGCCTCAGTGATATTGTTTGCCCATACACCTGCATAAGCGATGAAGAAACGCTGTTCTGGAGTGAAGCCCATAATGACCTTACCCTTCTTTGCCTCTGGTGTCTTCATGAAAGCATTGAAAGCTACCTCAAGACCACCGTGGTCAGCAAGGTTCTCACCTAATGTGAGCTTACCGTTAGCATGAAGGTCTGGCAACACCTTAATAGCACTGAAGAAGTCAGCATACTTACCCGTACGAGCCTCGAAGTTCTTTCCATCCTCTTCAGTCCACCAGTCTGTCATGTTACCATCCTTGTCGTAATGGCGTCCTTGGTCATCGAATCCGTGTGTCATCTCATGTCCTATCACCACACCAATGGCTCCATAGTTAAAGGCATCATCCGCCTTCGGGTCGAAGAATGGGTATTGAAGAATACCTGCAGGGAAGCATATTTCATTCGTCGTAGGATTATAATAAGCATTAACAGTCTGTGGTGTCATCAACCACTTATCCTTATCAACAGGCTTACCAGCCTTCTCCTTGATAGCATCCTCAGCCCAGAACAGCTGACAGTTCTGCACGTTCTCATAATAAGACTTTGTTGGGTCTATCTTAAGTTGGCTCAAGTCCTTCCACTTATTAGGGTAACCCACCTTCACATAGAAGGTTGAGAGCTTTTCAAGAGCAGCCTTCTTAGTAGCCTCACTCATCCAGTCTTGTGCTTTAATACGCTCAGCAAGACTCACCTCAAGGTTCTTGATGAGGTCTTCCATACGTTTCTTACTTGTAGCTGGGAAGTAACGCTCACAATAGATTCGACCAAGTGCCTCGCCCATCTGCTTCTCCACCTGCTGTGTAGCACGTTTCCAACGAGGATAATCTTCCTTCGTACCACGCATCGTCTTACTGAAGAAATTGAAATACTCTGCCCGTATGTCATCACTCAGATAGTTAGCTGAAGCAAGGATAGCGCTCCACTCCATACGTGCACGCAGTTCCTCTGCACTCTCTGTAGCCGTCAGTTTGTCAACGCCAGCAAGGAAAGCAGGTTGACACACTACCATCGTCTGAATATACTCGCTCTTAATACCTTCGGCATTAGCCAACTGCTCGAGTGGGATATTAGGATATTTCTCCTTAAACTCACCGAGTGTCATCTTGTTATAGTTTGCCTCTACGTCACGCAATTCCGTACGGCTCTTTGATATCAAAGCCAGCATTGTCTCATAACGCATCACAGCATCACGCTTAGCCGCAGCCTGTGTATCAGAGAAACCATAAAGGCGGAACATATTAGCGATGAACTGGCGGAAGGCATTACGGATGTCTGCCGTAGCCTTGTCATTATCGAGATAGTACTCTTTCTGCCCAAGGCTCAATCCGTCTTGATAGATAAGAAGGATATTCATCTTCGCATTCTTCTCATCAGCCTCAAAGGAATAACCCATTGGAACACCATAACCGAAACTTGCATACTTCAACTGTAGGGCACGAAGGTCGGCCAGACTCTTTGCATTTTCCATCTCGTTGAGTAGCGGTTTAACCGGACTTACGCCCTCCTTGTTACGGCGCACTGAGTCCATAGCGAGCTTATAGAAGTCGCCTAACTTTCTCTCTGTCGACCCTTCCTTACCCTGTTTCTTGAGCAAGTCAGTGAGGATCGTGTTGATACGCTTGTTGTTGTTCTCTTGCAACTGGTCGAACGAGCCAAAGCGTGAGAACGCTCCTGGAAGCGGGTTAAGCTTCTGCCATCCACCCGTGGCAAACGTAAAGAAGTCGTCAGCCGGGCGTACCGACTTGTCGAGATTCTCTGCCTTGATACCTGCCTGACCCTGTGCCATAGCAGTGAAGGGCGCAGATGCAAGGAGCATCATTGGTAAAAGTGATTTAATACGCATAGTAATATATTTAATTAATAATAACCTCCCCCAACCCCTCCGAAGGAGGGGAGTGCAGGAAACGGGCCTGCTTACCGTAGTTGATTTGGGACCTCCCCCAACCCCTCCGAAGGAGGGGAGTGCAGGACACAGCTCTGCTTAACGTAGTTAACATATAACTTTAATCTTCTAACAGAGAGTAATGTAGAATACTTCTCATCCACAAACTATCGTGAGGAACACCCACTAACCATTGTGAGGAACACCCACAAACTAATGTGAAGATAACATTCCCATCACAAGTAGCCGACCTATCCTGCCATAGCAGGTTTGCGGCTCCCCTCCTTCGGAGGGGCTGGGGGAGGTCCCCTACTCCTTCATCCCCTCCAGCTCTTCCGACAGTATGAGCCATCGGTCGTTCTCCTCATCAAGTTCACGCTGAAGGTTGGTATATTCCGAAACGAGTTCCATATTCGAGGCATTCTCAGGTGCCATAAGGAGCTCGTCGAGTTCGCTCTTGCGGGCTTCCAGCTTCGCTATCTTAGCTTCCGAGTCGTCCACTGCGCGTTGCGCCTTACGTATCTTCTTCTGCAGTTCCTTACGTTCAGCGTATGACAAGGTCTCACCTGAGGTCTCAGCCGACCCTTCCGAAGGGAGGGGAGCAGCATTTCTACTATTATTAGATGACAGCGACACTGTCTCAGTACCCTCTCCCTTTCGAGCGAGTTGGAGGGACTCACTGGAGCTTCTAAGCCAATCGTAGATACCACCTAAATGTTCTCTCACCTTACCACCACCGAACTCATAGACCTTACTTACCAGTCCATCGAGGAACTCACGGTCGTGGCTCACGATGATTGCCGTACCGTCAAAGGCCTTAATAGCTTCCTTCAACACTTCCTTTGAGGCTATGTCGAGGTGGTTGGTAGGCTCATCAAGGATAAGAAGGTTTACTGGTTCAAGCAATAGCTTAATCATCGCTAAGCGCGAACGCTCACCTCCTGAGAGTACTTTAACATACTTCTCTGACGTCTCTCCACCAAACATAAACGCACCGAGGAGGTCGTTTATCCTCAGACGCATGTCTCCTGTAGCCACCCTATCGATAGTTTCATAAATCGTAAGGTTCTCGTCTAATAGTTGTGCCTGGTTCTGTGCGAAATAACCAATTTGCACGTTATGCCCTATCTTCAGCGTACCATCAAATGGTATCTCACCCATGATACACTTCACGAAGGTAGACTTTCCCTCACCGTTCTTACCGACGAAGGCCACTTTCTCACCTCTTTTAATAATAAGGTCGACACCCTCAAAGACCGTCTGACCCGGTCCGTCACTATGCAGTCTACTTGGATAAGTCTTCCCCAAACCCTCTGCAATGACTGGATAGTCTCCACTTCTCAGACATGGAGGGAATTTCAGACGCATAGCCGAATTATCCACCTCGTCCACTTCTATGGGTACTATCTTCTCCAACTGACGGATGCGTTGCTGCACCTGTACGGCTTTCGTGGCCTGATAACGGAACCGTTCGATAAACGCCTTGGTATCGGCAATCTCCTTCTGTTGGTTCTCATAGGCACGAAGCTGCTGTTCGCGACGTTCTTTCCTAAGGACAAGATACTCGTCATACTTCACCCGATAGTCTTCCACATGGCCACAGGTTATCTCAAGCGTACGGTTCGTTACATTATTAACAAATGCTCGGTCGTGACTAACCAGTACTACAGCCTTAGCACTCTGAGCAAGGAATTGCTCCAACCATTGGATTGACTCAATGTCAAGGTGGTTCGTAGGCTCATCAAGTAAGAGTACGTCTGGACGGCGGAGGAGTATCTTTGCTAACTCAATACGCATACGCCATCCACCAGAGAACTCACGAGTAGGACGGTCGAAGTCGTCTCTCGTAAAGCCAAGACCCGTCAGTGTGCGCTCTATCTCAGCCTCATAATTCTCACCTCCCATCATCATATAGCGCTCATGCTCCGTCGTAAAACGCTCAACGAGTTCGGCATATCCGTCACTCTCATAGTCGGTGCGCTCGGCCATCTCCTGCTCCATCTCCTTGAGTTTGGCCTCCATCTTCGTCTTGTCAGCGAAGGCCTTGCGCGTTTCCTCCTTCACGGTCGTATCGTCAGAAAGCTTCATCACCTGCGGCAGGTAGCCTATTGTCGTATCATTCGGTACAGAAACGGACCCGCTCGTAGGCTTCTGCATCCCACAGAGTATCTTCAGCATGGTTGACTTTCCCGCTCCGTTCTTACCCACTAAGGCTATCCTGTCTCGCTCATTGATGACGAATGAAACATCCTTAAACAATGGCTTCACGCCAAATTCCACCGTCAGTCCGTCTATTGATATCATGTTCTAATCTCTTTCCTAAATGTTCTTTGCAAAGATAAGATTTTATTTTCAATAAGAGAAGTCCGTCTTATGTACATTTCGTTACACTATTCCGTCTCTCTCATCTCCCATAAGACCTATCGGCATATACCTATTTTGTTTATTTTTCTATGTTATTTTTGCAATTTGACAAAGATAGTAATAATAAACTAAAAAACCAATGAAATGGTGAATTAATACACAACATTCTCGCTAAAAGTACTTTTCTGTATCGATGTACTCCTATCCTACCATACCACAATACGATTTCTTCTATTATTACACAACGTCTATCGGATGCTTAAAATTATTTTACATTAATCCAAAAAAGAGTCAGTAAACATCAAGCCAAACAGGCACTATAATCAAGTTTACAACTAACAGTGATTCAGATGGTTATAAACAGCAATGAAGAAGACGCCCTTCAAGCATCAAGAAGGGCATGTTCAAGGGGCAAGAAGGGCATGTTCAAGGGGCAAGAAGGGCATGTTCTCCAAAGCTAAACATAACATGTTGATTTATTGAAGTTTACTGCTTTAATTATAAGACGTATCATACACCTATCAAGAAAGTGTCAAGCTCATCGCAATGTAATGATTTTTTATACTCTTATAAAGTCCTCTGATGTGTGGAGTATTTTGTTTTGCTTGCTATCATTTTAGCGTTTTTCAGTAATCAACAGTGGACTATTTAGCTCCGAAATTATAACATTTGGTAGGGTAGCCAATAAATGCTAATAAGACTAATCAACCTACCATCTGCCCCTAATCACTCAAGGTTCGCTTATTATAGCAGTAGAGAAACATTGGTCGAAAGCTCCTTTTTATTCATTAATAATCAGCTGCTTGTATGCAATATTCCTAATAAATGAGGATTGCGCCGTGTCTTTTTTCTTCCTACCTTTGCCATCGTTAATTAAATACAAAAATATTAGAAATAAGATTATATGGTTAAGTCTAAATTTGGTATTGCTCTTCTGGTGGCGACATCTTTGCCTATGGCAATACAGGCCAATAACATTATCGAGAAAGGAGATACTTCCAGAGTCTATGACATAGACGAGGTTGTCGTTGTCGACCAGCCTAAGGAGGCCTTCCGCCTGCGTCAGCAGCCATTGAGTAGCACCTCTTTTAATGGCGATTTGATACGCAACCTCAACGTACAGGACGTGCGTAACCTCTCTGTCTTCGTACCTTCATTTGCCATGCCAGAGTATGGAAGCCGTTATACCTCTTCTATCTATATGCGTGGAATAGGCTCACGTGTCTACTCACCTGCCGTGGGTATTTACGTAGATGGTATGCCTATCTTGAATAAGAGTGCCTTCAATTTCCATACGTATGACGTCGACCGTGTTGATGTTCTGCATGGTCCACAGGGTACACTCTATGGTATGAACACCGAGGGAGGACTGATTCGCCTTTATAGTCGTAATCCTTTCCAGTATCAAGGGACTGATGTTCAACTCTCTATCGGCTCGAAGTTATATCGAAAAGCAGAGGTAAGCCACTATAAGAAAGTCAATGATAAGATGGCATTCGCCGTTGCTGGCTTCTATGGAGGGCAGAATGGGTTCTTCCGTAATCAGTATGATGGCTCACATGCCGACCTTATCAATGAGTTTGGAGGTAAGGGTCGATTGCTGTGGAGACCAACAGACAGACTGAATTTCGACCTCATCGCCGACTATCAATATACTCGTCAAAATGGCTTCCCATACGGTCAGGTGGTCACAGAAGACGAACTTGCTGCTGCTACCATCACCTCTCCTCTCTATGGATTGAAGACTGGTACGCAACTACCTAACCAAAATCGACAGAGCAATTATCGCCGTAATATCATCAACACAGGACTGGGCATCAAATATGCGGGAAACGGATTTGACATCAATTCGATGACTTCTTGGCAGTACCTACGCGACTACATGCTCATGGATATAGACTATCGTCCACAAGACTTCATGCACCTTACGCAGCGTCAGTTGGGTAACACGGTGACGGAGGAACTGTCTGTTAAGAGCAAAAATGATAGTAAGTGGCATTGGACCTTCGGTGCTTTCGGGTCTTACCAGTGGTTGAAGACGACGGCACCTGTCTACTTTGATCAGGATATGAACAGCTATCTGTCTAAGAAGATTACTGACTATGCCTACAACGGAATGCTTAACGCCATGGCTGCACGTGTGGCTCAAAGGATGATAGCAGGCGGAATGTCAGAGGAACTCGCCAACAAGACGGCACGAGCAAGCGTCGCTGCAATGATTGCTGGGGCTGGTGGTGTAAACATCAACATGACGATGGACCCTGTCCCAGGTGTCTTCCATACGCCAACACTCAACTTAGGTGTCTACCATGAGAGCAACATCGAACTCACTGATCGCCTTATGGCGACCCTTGGTTTACGCTATGATTACTCACGTGTAAACATTGACTACGAGACTTCTGCACGTGTTGCATTGCAGGAGAGTGTGATGGGTGTAACCATCAACCCTGTTATCACCTCTGCTCTGAAGCATAGCGAGCATGACAGCTTCAAGCAGCTTCTCCCAAAAGTAGGCCTGACCTATCGTCTTCAGAACGGTAGTAACGTCTATGCAACATGGTCAAAAGGCTATCGAGCAGGCGGTTATAACTTCGAGATGTTCTCTGATGTGCTGCAGACTGAGACCTCTCAGGCGGCTAACAAGGCTCGTGCTGATGTCGACATCGCACATGATGAGGCTTACTATGAGCGTATCGCAAAGACGATTGAGTATAAACCAGAGACCAGTTGGAACTATGAGGTGGGAGCACACCTAAACCTCTTCAACGACCAAGTACACCTCGATCTCGCTGCTTACTATATGCAGATTCGCAATCAGCAGCTCTCTGTGATGGCGGGTAACTATGGCTTTGGACGTGTGATGACGAATGCGGGTCGTAGCCATTCTTGCGGCTTAGAGGCAACACTCCGTGGTGTTGCACTCGACAACAAACTAACCTACGGACTCAGCTATGGCTTTACAAGTGCACAGTTCGATGAGTATAAAGACTCTATCGCAGGCGTTGGTATGGTTGATTATAAGGATAAGCGTGTACCTTTCGTACCGCAACATACACTCGGTGCCAATGCTGACTATCGTATAGATGTTGACCCTGCAGCCTTGCTCGATGCGTCTAATCGCTTCCACTTGCGTAGCGTCATGGTGGGAATGAACCTCTCCGCACAGGGTAAGACCTACTGGGATGAGCAGAACACTATCGGTCAGAACTTCTATGCAGTAGTAGGTGCTCATGCCGATGCCGACTTCGGTCCGCTTCATGTCAACCTCTGGGTGCGTAACTTAACAGATACTAAATACAACAGTTTCGCCGTTCAGAGTGCTGCTACTGGTACTCGCTACACCTTCGCACAACTTGGTAATCCGTTCCAGATGGGCGTGGACTTTAGGGTACACTTCTAATGATAAGGGGGTAAAGGGGACCTCCCCCGACCCCTCCGAAGGAGGGGAGAGCCTAACGGGACACGGTTGGGTGTGGGGGAATAGATAAGGCGTAACGCACGAATAAGACGTTTTCACGGGGCGAGAATATAAGGAAAGAATACTTAACTATAAGTTCTGTGGGGACGTGAATATAAGTTCTGTGGGGACGTAAACATAAGTTAGTGAAGGCGTAAATACAAGTTAGTGGAGACGTAAAAATCAGTCGAAGACTTGTAAATAGCTGTCTGCTACTTATCAGTTATCTATATTAATGTAAGGAACTTATCTCAATTAGAGAACCAATATGTATATATCATGACCTACAACTAATGTGACATAGCTCGCACATTAGTTGTAGGTCATTTCTTTTACTCGCCCGATAGATGGAGTAATAAGAGTTTGCGGGGTGGTAGGTGATTAATGTTAGGTGTTGATTATGTGCTTTGGTGGGTGATAGGTGATGAATGTTAGGTGGTGAGGATGTGCTTTGGTGGGTGATAGATGATGAATGTTAGGTGTTGATGATGTGCTTTGGTGGGTGATAGGTGATGAATGTTAGGTGTTGATAATGTGCTTTGGTGGGTGATAGATGATGAGTGTTAGGTGGTGATGATGTGCTTTGCGGGGATGGTAGGTGGTGAATGTTAGGTGGTGAGGATGTGCTTTGTGGGGTTATAGGTGATGAGTGTTAGGTGTTGAGGATGTGCTTTGGTGGGTGATAGATGATGAGTGTTAGGTGTTGATGATGTGCTTTGCAGGGTGATAGGTGATGAATGTTAGGTGTTGATGAAGTGCTTTGTGGGGTGATAGGTGATGAGTGTTAGGTGGTGAGGATGGGCTTTGTGGGGTGGTAGCTGTATGATGTTATGTGGTGATGAAAAGGTTTTGTGGATGGTAAAGTGTATGATGTCAAATAGTGAAGAAGAGCTGTTAGTCATTGAACAACGATTACCAACAAGTACTAATATCATACGCTTTCTCATAGCAGGTTAGGCTCTCCCCTCCTTCGGAGGGGCCGGGGGAGGTCTTCGCAGGGGCCGGGGGAGGTCCTCACTTTTTACTCTCCTCAATTCCCCTACACGCTCTTCATGATTGAAGAAGACGCCCTTCTACGTTCGAGAACATGCCCTTCTTGCACGTAGAACATGCCCTTCTTGGGGCAAGAAGGGCATGTTCTTCAACGCTGTTTGTAACACTCTGATTGCTTGACGGTTACAAACTCGATTATAGAAGAGATTATACCCCTGTGTTGAGGGCGTTTAACACGCTGCTATGTAATGATTTTTCACAACCTTATAGAGCCTTATATTGTGTGAAGCGATTGCCGAATTACTATTCTGTAAACATACTAAGAAGAATAAAAATTGCGTTCTTTTTCTTGCATTATAACACTGAAAAACATATTATTCCAGTACACACAGAGATCTCATTAGGTGCAAGAACTCACAAACTATAAGCCTAATGATAGTAGAGAAGTGCCGTGACACCTGTCGGTCGGAGGCCCCTCGTTGACTTTACATGTGTGCCAATAGACATCTATATCACCTGTACTACTGACAAGAAAAAGAACTACTCAACAACTGGTAGTGCATGGAGAAAGGGTTGAGGGACATTCGCACAACTGATGAGAAAGGTTTCCGCAACTTAAAATGACTACTAACGCCACTTAAAATCAGCATTCACACCACTTAATATCAGCGTTAACACCACTTGGAGAAAGTATTATCACCACCAGAAATGAGCATTGCCAAGTCAACAACAATAGCCATACAAGACTCGAAAGCATCACAACATAAAGCGTAGAAGAACAAAAGATAGCACATAAATCACAATTATAAAGCACGAAGAATCCACACTGAGGGAGTCCTCAATGTGAATTCAACTAATACGCCTAATTATGTCAGTCCTATTCTATTAACGCTTTACTATCTTACAAGTTGTTGTACCTGTACCGATGAGATAGACACCTGCTGGCAGATTGGCAACGCTGATAACATTGTCGCCAGACTTAACGTTATACTTGCTGATAAGCTTTCCTTGTACGCTATAAATGCTTACAGTGCAAGCCTTTGCGGCTGTGAGAATAACATTATCCGTCACAACGCCCGATGAAACAGACAGCTCTGTACCACCAACGGCAACCTCGTCAATACCCAATGGGATAGTTTCTCCATCAACTTTATTACCAATTGATTGGAAGTGTTCACCATAGAATGGAGGGGTGTCAAAGTCAAAGGTTGGACCAAGTGTTGGTTTGTTGCTGAATAAGTAAGATGAGTCAGGTTGGTTGAAAGCGGCATAGACATTGAAAGGAACGACATCTGTTGGGTAATAAAGCCATGTTGCACCTCCATTGTTATAGAGGATATTCATGTAATAACGCCCCTTCGATAGGTATCTTGTAGGTAGTGACACCTCGATATAACCGTTACTATTTGGCTTTAACGTGATGGTTCGTGTCTCTGTCATGTTACTATTGAGAGGCTTAGAACTCAACTGTGCATTGGTGACATAGAACTTCACGCGACCTTCAAAGCCATTCACTGACTTCAAGTAAACGCGAGCAGTAAACTTGCTGTGGGCAGTTGACACGTAAGCATTGTCTGATCCAAGGTAGCTACTACCCTGATAGAAATAGATAGTCTGCAACTTCAAATCATGAACAGTCTGTGAGTTGTTATCATCATCATCAGCCGCATTGATGGTTAGTTCGCCTATCTTCCATACTTTCGCATCTGTTTTCACCTTGACAGCAACCTCTTCACCATCAACATCATACCCTGCAAGCAGGTTATACTTGCCTACCTCCAAGCGTCCGAAGTTGTCGTTCGTATAGAAAGAGAAGGTTACACGCTCGCCTCTGGCTATCTTTGCGTTGCCTTCAGAGATGAGGGTGGCTGCCTTAACATCATTTGATTCAGCAGGAAGAGCGTAGAGCTTTAAGCTACCATTATAGTCGGTATTACCTTCATTGGCAAGAGTTGAGACAATCTTCGTGTTCTGTCCCTTCTTAACATACTCTGTTATACGCTGTACAGCATACAGTTCAGGCTGCTTAACAACTGGGTCTGGCTCTGGATCCGGGTCTGGATCAGCCTTACCAATGGCAACTGTTCCGGCAACGGCATCGATGGCCTTGAAGCCAGAACCCTTGGCATAATTGACAGTAAGATGATAGGTTCCAGCCTTGACGTTGGCGAGGTTGGCATAGAAAGTCACCTTCTTCGTTGACTCAGCACCGACAGAAGCCGTCGTTGTAGAGATTATCGTAGAGTAAGCATCATTCTCCTCTTGATAGAGGGCAAGGGCTAATCGACCTGAATAAGCTGACTCGCTGTTCTTATTACCAATAGTGATAGTGACTGGGACAGAGTTCTGCTGTGCTAAAGCGGTCTGTTCGCACTTAGCTGCAATATACAGGTTAGTACCTGTTTCAACGTCGGGCTGTGGGTCAGGCTTTGGTTCTGGATTTGGATTAGGCTCTGGGTCAGGGTCATCGTTACGGTCAGGTTTCAGATAACGTAGCATCTGCTGATCAGAACTATAGCCTCCACTACCGCCACCAATACCTTCTTGTCCTGGGCGCAACACGTTGAGCTTATGCCAACCATTTGATGAATAGTTCCATCCCCAATCGACATGTACGAAGCCATTTGACGCATAACCATCGAGTACAAAACAGTGGCCACCACCACCAGAGAAGCCTGCATAGACTACAGGACCGTAATCTCTCAACTCATCATGTATCTCTCTTAGCCAGCTCTGCTCGTAGTAGTTGCTGCGTTGGAGGAACCTTACGCTGCTCTTATAGCCGAAGTTACGTGTGAGAACGGCTGGGGCATTGTAGACGTAAGCACCCGAACCACCTGCAGAAGCAGGATTATAGTCCATCTGAACAGCATAACCAATGTCGCGCAAAAGGCGTCCGATGTTATCAGCCTGTAATGCTGTAAGCTCACGACCAGTTGCTCTATCACGCCCATACCTATCTACTCCGGCTGGCATCTGGCTCCAATCGTATGCTGCATTCTCTGATCCTTGACCGTCAAAGTTCAATGACATGTAGTTACGCTTCCAATAGTAACTCACTGAACCATGTGCTTTACGTGGCCACTTATGCCATCGTAGAACAGTACAGATGGCTGTTGCCACACAACCCGACACTGTTTCGTAGGTCTGACCATTGTAACGATAGTTCGGCGAATACTGGTTGAAAGGCCAACTCTGGCCCCAGCTGATAGGTGTTGCGAGTCTTGTCCTGCGGTCAGTAGCATATTCGAGAAGTGGACTAATCTCTATCTGATAGTTACTTGCACGCACAGTCGATGCCTGCATGAACTCTGGTGAGGGCGTGTCAGGCGTGTTCTCGATGGCCCACTTTATCTGATTGCGATACTCATCATATAACCACTTGATAGAAGGGTTCGCTTGTATGTCACTCTCTGAAAGGCTTCCTTTATCAGAGAAAGCGATGACAGGAGAGACACGGTCGTCTGCTGCAACAACAACATAACCTTGATCATTACCACGATTGAAGATATAGTATAGGTTCTCCTCAGCCTTTCCTGTACGGGAAGCCTTGTAGGGTGCCTTATACGCCATACTGAGTTGGCGTGTTGTGGTGCCTTGTCCAAAGAAGTTTGAAGCAATCTTCAACGCTCGAGCCTGGTCTATTGGACCAGCCACAGAGAGCTGACAAAGTAGGCACAATACGGCAAAAAGCGTAGAAACTCTTTTCATATTGATAGTCTTAAATTCTACTTTATGATAATAAATGTACTGCAGCTTTTATCGACGCCATGGTGTTGACGCCGATAAAACAGCAATAGGTGTCTTTTAATTAAAGAACTTAAGGTCCAAAATCTTTACGTAAGTGTGAATCTTAATATGCTTATAGTTACTTTCTAAGACGACAACTGGGTTATCACTCTTATACTTAGAGAAGACGGTACCAAGGGTGTGGTTGAATTGTGTTCGACCATAGTTATACTTATAAATACCGTTTTCTGTATGCAAATCAGTGATGAAAGATATCTTCTGATGGTCTACAAAGTCCTCTAAACTCTCGTTCTTATCTTTGTCAAACTCGACATTGACGATACCACCAAAGCCTATTGGATGTAATGTTTCTTCCTTCTCTCGATAGTCAAACCAGAACGGATTAGACTGAGCAATGCCTACAAGCTCGTGCTCTTGACCGTTGACTCCTACCATGACCTTACCCCAGATGTTAGCATCCTTATCTAAGTTAGGAAGTGGACCACTGTGTTGTCCTGAGAAGCCAAGCACCTGTAACTGCATACGAACCTTCTTGAATACAGGAACAAAGTCGCGTTGTGTAACAGTGAACTCACTGCTTGACACTACACGAGCCTGTGAATTATCAACAGCATAACGCAAAGAGAAACTAATAGGGTACATCTGCTCCATTGGAATATCAGCCGCAAGGAAACGCTGGAAAGAGTCAATATCACCCTTCAAAATCTCTTGTTGGATAGTCTTCCCACCTCCAAGAACTGTGATATGTACGTCGCTTTTAGCCAACATCTTACGGTAGTTGACTGCTTGGTCAGCCGATACGTTAACATCAACACCCTTGATTTTGTTCAGTGCGAACTCTATAGCCTCATTGATGTTGCGTTCCTTCTCATCAGTCTCAATTGAAAGATAGATGATACGACCGTAGTTAATGCTGGAGATGTAGACTGGCTGATAACCGTCGAGGGCATCTTTGTCGATAGACTCAAAGATAGTACCCTTCTTAGGAGCGTCAGTTGAGACCGTAAAGTGCTTCTGTATGAGACGAGCTAAGATATGGTTCTTCTTCTTATTGAAGTTAAATCCGAGGTTAATGGAGCCATTCGCAACCGGAGCAGTTACTGCCACACCCAACTTCGTGACAAGTTCTTCCTGCGAGTTAATCTTCTCCACACTCTGAATAGTTGTCACTGGCGACTCCTTCCAATCCATTGTCGCCCACTTATTCCACACCTCTTGATACTCACTCTTACGGATGTTAGGAACAGTAGCAGAGGTCTCGTGTGCCTTGCTTGGATCAGCAGGAGACAAGCTGATAGAGAAGGTCACGTCCCCAGTCTTGTGTGAAGTAATCATTGCATAAGTACCATTAGCGATCGTACCACCCTTTAGCACGCATCCAGGATACACCACATCGCTCGTAGGATCAAAGAGGAAATTCTCATCGAAAGTCTGTTTAATCTTATAGTGTCGTGTTGTCTTCACCCAATTACCAGGTATTCCATCGAGAACACCCTGCGTCTCAACGACCGGGTCTTCCTCCTCAACAGGTAGAGGAGTACCATCATTAGGTGTTATCGGACCATTAGCACGTGTCATCATAGGTGCTAACGGCAACGTCTTCAGATAGTTGCGTATCTCTCTTGGGTTACTCAATACACCCTCTTCACTTTGTTCTTTGGTTTGCGTCAAAAGCTCATCTTGTGAGCAGGAAGCAACCGCAACGGCACAAACTACCATTGAAACAGGCAATACTGCCTTGATTAGAAACTTCTTCATCTTCGTTAAAATTTAGGTTATAATAATCGGTTTAACATACATGACTGCCTTATCACAGCCAGAATGGGCATCTGTCAGTTTAAGTTCTAATAAATGGTATAAATAGGATTAGCTGTTAGCCGTCATTCTTCTTACTTGTGCCCGGGTATTATATCACGTCTAAATCTTATTAACCTCATAGTATATGTACGTCCCTCTTTCGCTCAACAGGGATTGCGCAAAATGTCAACATTGTTCGGCAAAGTTAGTAATTAATTCATTACGAAGTCTTCTGTAGAATTTAAAAAATGATAAATTCAAGTGTTTTTAGTATAAAGTTATGTTTATATTAATAAACCAAACTTAATTAACAAAGCCTATTTACACATTTTACTTAAATAAAGTAAAGTTGCTTAAAAGTCACAACACTTTCCCTTAACATAAATATCTGTTAGATTAAAGAGTGTGTAAACATAACACAAATGACAAGAAAAAGACTCGAAAAAGTGGTTAGCAACCTACTTATATAACTGCAATCGACCTACAACTAAGGTGGGTAATCACGACACCTCAGTTATAGGTCGATTAATATAGCAGATGGTGTAAGTTTATCCTAACAACCTCTTCCTTTCGCCTCAACCCCCAATTCTTTTCGTCACATCCCTATATAATAATGTGTAAAGCTCCCGCCATCCTGCAAGAAAAGCGAAAACAGAAAGCGCACAAACCGTTATCATCCCACCATCTAAACGTTATGACCAACATCCCATGAGCGTTATAACCACACACAACAACCATCATGACCATAAGTAACAACCATCATGACTGGTATGCGAAGTATTTTTCTCCGCCTCAAAGTCCCTCATTCATTCCCCCTTTCAGCAGCGAGCATTCCGTTAGGCTCTCCCCTCCTTCGGAGGGGCCGGGGGAGGTCTCAAATCCTAATCTTCCCCACCAGTTTCCTTTGCAGTCCTTCTCCAATGATAGGCGCATGTGCATCTTCAGGGAAGAAGACGGTGAATTGTCCTGGTTCTACCTTGAGATATTCCTTTGCCGCTTGCTTATAGAAGCCACAGTCAGTAGTTGGGTTGTAGGCAATATCAGGCTTACCCAAGTCGGACAAAGCAGTCCATCCCATTGTTTCTGGCTGTAGCAAGGGAACTTGTACGTCTATATAGCCCTTGTGAAACTCTAATCGTTGTTCCTCCTTAGGCTTCAACTCCACTTCATCTAAGTTGATAAACAAGTCATCACCATCGAGGGTAATACGTCCCGCCATCAGTTGAGTAAAATCATGTTGGAGGATATAATCCATCATCACCTTCATCTTTGGATGCAGACCATAGTATCGATGGCATGCCCTTAAATCTGCTATTATCATCTTCTTAGCTTTACTTAATGTTATAGAAAACAGTTGCAAACATACGTATTTATTTTCTGATAACAAAGAGAACAGCCGTAAATAACGTTCATGAGATGGTGGACACTCACTCTACTACGGCTGGTTCACCATCAAACAACAGCTGGCCCAGCATCGGACAACAGCTGCCCCCTCCCCCTACTCCATCCCCACAGGGAGGGGCGTGATTAGTGAGGTTACCCCTACAAAACAGCTTGCCCGCTTAGTGTTAGCCTTCTATTAGCATCAAATAAGACCATTTCGGCAATCACGCTCTTATCCATCCGAAGACAGAGCGTGGGTGAACCTCCCTACCTGTGGACTCTCGCTGTGCGTAAAGAGACATATTACTCTATGACAGAAAGGGACACCGAGCAAGCCAATCTACATGATGTACTATGAGAGAAAGGGACACCGAGCAAGCCTATCTACGTGACGTACTATGACCGAAAGGGACATCGTGTAAGCCAATATACATGATTTTCGATGAGAGAAAGGGATACCGAGCAAGTCAATCTACGTGACTTATTATAAGAGAAAGTAACCACCAACGAGCCATAATACACAGAAAGAGAGAGAGAAGTCTGTGTTGTCTCAAACCATATTCACTCCTTATAAAAGATGTAGTCGCTATTGTCTTAACTCCCTTTCACTCCTTAACTCCTTAACTCCTTATACAACTACTCCTTAACTTCTTATACAACTACTCCTTAACTCCTTATACAACTACTCCTTCACTCCTCCCCATCTTCTTGTAAATTATTTTCACTCTTCTCGAATCCAGTACACACCCTTCAACGATGAAGAGAAGGCTCTTCTTGCTTCAAGAACATGCCCTTCTTGCCTCAAGAAGGGCCTCATCTACATGCAAGAAGGGCATGTTCTCAAACGCTGTATATAACACATTGATAGCTTGCAGGTTAGAGGTTCGATTACAGGTGAGGCTATACTCCTATCTTGAGGGTATTCTGCTTGATGTTATGTAATTATTTTTTACGCACTTAAAGCATCCTCTGAAGCGTAGAGCGATTGCCGAGATAGTTGAATGGAGAAACTGACCAAAGCAATAGCGTACGTTTATCTATCACAGAGTAACACAAGACTCTGCACACAAGTAGCACACCAGACATTGCCGAAACACGTTCGTGTAAGTTGTTTGTAGGTTTAACTTTGAGATTGTGACATACCATTCTTTGAAGCAGAGAATGGCTGTCAACATGGATAAAGAGCTTGAGTGTCATAGAGATAAAGCCACAAAAAAGGGCACACAAAGCGTGTGCCCCCTTGTTATAGGAGACTTGCAGACTGAGATCACATCGTTATATGACGAATTCAGAACAAGCTGTATCAGTCGTCACAGAGCCAATACAGAGGTTGATCCGTGCCCGATACTATTTTTCCCAGCCGTATTTAGCATACTTGGGATTGACAGAGAACTCCCCTGCCCCTATGTCAAGATCCCCACAGATCGGCACTCGGTATTGTCCCCACGCACATGGTTTTGCCTTCCTTGTACTGTTACTTCGCCATGAGCCAGCATACTGGTTGTTGCAAAAGGAGTCCGAATAGTCATCTATGTCGTCATAGACAATCCTGCCATCAACAGTCTCGTACCAATAAAACAGCAGATAACCAGAGAATACACCACTTCCCTTTTGACGGGTATCTTCCATCAACTTGTATTTTGCAACACTACATCCACGTCGTCTGAACCGACCCTTCATAGCGTCGTCTACACCATACGTAGGATGGATAAAGCGCCTATTATCAATGATGTTGATAGTCCCACGGAAGTTACAACGGTTGTTGTTGACAATGGTAACACCACTGACACTATATCTGTTAGTACTCGTTCGATGCACTCTCTGAAAGGTTATCGAGAGCTTCTGATAGTTCGCTCCAATATACCCGACGTAAGGGACACGCCTATCTAACAGTATGTTTGAGAAATCATTGTCAACCATTGTCTTCTTACTCTCCCTTGTCAAAGACTGAATCCACCTCTGAACATTAGCCTCAGCAGGCTTGTGTTGGTAACTCGTGAGCACCACCACCATCAAGAGTAGTACAAAGTAGCTGATTAATCTCACAATAACATCCTGTTAGATTAGCGTTTATAATATTCTAACTCCTTATCAGAGGAAATGTACCTGACCAATGAAATAAAGGAGCACGTAGCCCAATACGAGGGAAACGACACCACATGTCAGACCCACCTTCAGCATATCATTCTGCTTGACAAGCCCTGTTGAGTAGGCAATAGCATTTGGTGGCGTAGAGATAGGGAGGCACATAGCAGTAGAGGCAGCTATGGCAATACCGATGAGAACCGTACTTGTCCCACCAATACCATCGAGATTATGATCCATACCACGGCAGACAACAGCGAGGATAGGTACCAACAAGGCTGCAGTGGCAGTGTTTGAGATGAAGTTAGAGAGGAAGTAACAAATCAAGCCAGACACAGCAAGGATGACAATAGGACTCCAATTGCGGAATGGAATACTCTCAATAGCAGCATCAGCCAGGCCCGATCCGTTCATACCTAATCCAATGGCAAAGCCTCCAGCAACCATCCAGATGACACTCCAATTTATATCTTGCATATCCTTAGCAGTAATGACTCCTGTGATAGCAAAGACTGCCATTGGAATCATGGAGACTGTGTTAGTGTCAATACCAGTGACCTTCTTTGGAATAACCCATAGAAGGATTGTGACAATGAAAGTAATGATAACCACCCACATTCGCCATCCACGGTGCACCTCACCATCAATCTTCAGATGGATAGTCTTTTGTGTGAATGGGAAGAAATAGAGGATTATTCTCCAAGAGAGAAGGAGCAAGATGATTACAAGCGGAGCCATGAAAGCCATCCAGTGCATGAAGTCAATCTTCATATCGAGGCCTGCAGGGTCGTTAAGATACTTGAGTGCGATGAGGTTAGGAGGCGTTCCAATCGGTGTTCCCATACCTCCGAGGTTGGCAGCAACAGGGATAGACATTGTCAAGGCAATGCGTCCTTTACCATTAGCAGGCAGGGCTGCGAAGACAGGAGTTAGGAAGGTAAGCATTAAAGCAGCAGTGGCAGTGTTCGAGATGAACATTGAGAAGAGTCCTGTGATAAGTAGGAATCCCAAAAGAACATTCTCACTCTTGTTACCGAAAGGCTTGATAAGGTTGCGTGCCAATAGTGTGTCAAGTCCTGACTTCGACGCTGCAATGGCCAGAATAAAGCCCGCAAGGAAGAGCATAATGATTGGATCAGCAAAGGATGCCATTATCTCCTCCGAGTCGAGTAATTCCCCTACTCCATCACCTTTGAATATCCAGAAGGAGTTCTTCGATACGGTGACGCACATGATAGACATGATGCTCAGCGAGGTTGCCCACGCTGGGATACACTCTGTTAGCCACGAGAGAGTAGCAAAGACAAAGATTGCAATGATGCGTTGTTGTACTACTGTTAACCCATCAATACCAAAGCACGTGGTGGGTAAGTTCCATACAATGGCTGTAACCACGATGATTACTAAAAGTTCCCAGACCTTTTTCATCTCGACATGGCTACCAAGTTTATTAGACTGTTCTGCTGCCATAGTGTTAGTTGTTTAGATTAATTAATGTAGGTAATAATATAGATTCGTGGACGAAAGTATAAAAAATATCGTTACCAAGCAAAGGAATCTGTGTTTTTTTGTATTTTTGCATGATAAAACTGTGCTTATGCGCCCATTAATAGTATTTCTTCTCTCTGTTTTAACACTTTTGTCTTGTGGCAACACCCACAAACAACAAGTTGTTAAAGGTAGTCAATCTGAACTGCAGTATGCCCACAATATTACCATTGAGCATACTAAAGATTATGTGACCGTACGCCTCTTAAACCCATGGAAGGAGGGGAGTATCCTACATACCTACTATCTTGTAAAGCGTGGGACACAGGTGAATGTGCCAGATGATGGTACTAAGGTTGTTGTCCCACTACAAAGGAGTGTTATCTTCACGACGGCCCATGCCAATCTTGTTGAGATGCTAAAAGCACCAAGAGCCATAGCGGGTGTGGCCGATCTAAGGTATATGATTATTCCAGACGTGCAGAGACGTGCCCACAGAAGGGGGGGGATAGTAGACTGTGGTGACGCTATGAGTCCTGATATAGAGCGTATTATAGACTTAAGAGCAGACGCTATTCTACTCTCTCCGTTTGAGAACAGCGGTGGTTATGGGCGTTTAGAGCAGATAGGAGTACCCATCATAGAATGTGCTGACTACATGGAGACCTCTGCTTTAGGGCGTGCTGAATGGATGAAATTCTATGGTCTTCTCTATGGAAAGGAGCACGAAGCCGACTCATTATTTACTATTGTCGAACAGAACTATAAGTCTTTAAGCAAGCAGGCAAGCCACAGTAAGATAACACGTAGCATACTGCCAGACAGGAAGGTGGGTGCTGTATGGTATTTACCAGGCGGAGAAAGCAGCGTAGGCTTGCTTTACAAGGATGCTCATGGACGGTATGCTTACTCCAACGATAAGCACAGTGGGAGTCTTACGATGCCTTTTGAGACCATCTTAGACAAGTTCGGACAAAGCGATTTCTGGGTGTTGAGTTATAATGGGGAGTTCAATCTCCGACGCTTGTTGGCTGAATATCAAGGCTATGCAAAGCTTAAACCTTATCAAACCAAGGAGGTTTATGGCTGTAAAGTGGATAGTAAACCCTACTTTGAGGAGGTCAGCTGGCGTCCTGACTGGCTCTTATCCGACTTGATACAACTCTTCCATCCCGACTTACACATCGCTCCTTTGCGTTATTATCATAAGTTAGAAGAATGATAAACACAGTCCCCAGATGATGAGACGAGCCCTCCTTATATATATAGGTATAGCAGTTAGCATCCTACTTCTGTTCGGATTGAATCTTACAACAGGTTCAGTTCAGATACCCTTTACCGATGTCTTGGATATTCTCTGTGGTCGTTTTGCAGGAAAGGAGAGCTGGCAATACATCATATTAGAGAACCGCTTGCCCCAAGCCCTTACTGCCCTACTCTGCGGAGCATCCTTGTCAGTTTGCGGCCTAATGCTTCAGACCGCCTTTCGAAACCCTTTGGCAGGTCCAGATGTGTTCGGTATTAGCTCCGGAGCAGGCTTAGGAGTAGCCTTAGTAATGCTGTTATTAGGTGGAACCGTATCCACTTCACTGTTCACAGTGTCTGGTTTTCTTGCCATTCTCACCGCTGCCTTCCTTGGAGCAATTACTGTTACAGCCCTCATCCTGTTCCTCTCTACCTTAGTGCGAAATAGTGTCTTATTGCTAATAGTGGGTATCATGGTGGGTTATGTCTCCTCTTCAGCCGTCTCCCTCTTGAACTTCTTTGCCTCAGAAGAGGGTGTAAAGAGTTATATGGTATGGGGTATGGGCAACTTCGGAGGCGTCTCAATGAGTCATATTCCCCTATTCTCTCTCCTTTGCTTAGTGGGTATCACGGCCGCATTACTATTGGTTAAGCCCCTGAATATCCTCCTTTTAGGTCCCCAATATGCCGAGAGCTTAGGGATAAGTACACGTCGACTACGCAACCTACTACTACTTATCGTAGGTTTGTTAACGGCTATTACAACCGCATTCTGTGGTCCTATCTCGTTTATCGGCTTAGCTATTCCACACATAGCACGCCTTCTCTTCCGCACAGACAATCATCAGATACTCCTCCCAGGGACAGTCTTGACGGGTGCTGCCATAGCCCTTCTCTGCAACTTTATCTGCTTCCTTCTAGGCGAGATGGGCGTCATCCCACTGAATGCCGTCACCCCACTTATCGGTGCTCCAGTAATCATCTACGTCATCATTCAGCGTCGATAACGGTTAGACTCATAGGCTATTAGCAAGGAGATGTAAGTTTATTACATTTGTATTAAATCCTTTCTATTCTTTGTTAGTTATCAACTTTTTTCTTAACTTTGCACCCGAATTAACCCAGAAAACTCAAACTACGGCAATACTCTACATGGTGTAACGGCCACTAACGTGTTATAATTAACTACAGTTTAGGTATGTTTGGTTGATAGAACGTAGTAAGAAAGAGCAAAACAATTAATTCATTTAGATTGATGAGTAAGCAGAAAGAATTAGTACGTAATGTGTACATTAAGCCAGAATGTAATTTATTGAATACTTATACAGAGACTCTTATGATCAATGCAAGCGGCAACGCTGGTGGAATCAACCCTGGAGAAGGTGCTGGAGACGCAAAGAAAGCATTCTTCTGGGACGATGAGGACGTAGCGAGTGTAAGTCAGAATTGGAGCGAATAGACGCTTTATTGATAAGGTTAACCACACTTAACGAACAAGATATATATGTTTATAAAGACTTTACGATTACTTTCGTCATGGGTAGGTTGTGCTTTGATAGGTGCAGCAGTAACGATGAGTTGTTCAAATGATGACCTTCTGCAGAACGCTAAGGAGAGCCATCGTGTTGTGGAGGACTCCATGACCTTCAGTGGTGTCTCTCAAGAAGAAGCACTGACACGCACGATTATCTACGATCATACCAAGGGTAGCGGAGCCTCTGTTATATGGAGAAATACTGACAAGATATTGGTGAAAGACAATGCTGGTCAGTGGCGACAGAGTGCAACAGCCACCTTCCCTATTGCCTCAAAGAAGTCTAACGCCATGTTTACCGTTGCTGGTAGCTACACCAGTCCGACACATGCTGTTGTCTATACCAATAAAGGGCTCACAGGCTCACAACCACAAGTAGAGATAAAGAAGGTACAGACTCAGACTGCGCCTAACAACTTCGACCATGCAGGTGAGTCGGGTGACTGCGGTGTTGCAAATGCCCAAAAGGTAGGGAGCGACTATAAGTTTACCCTCGAGCACAAGGCTTCTTTCATCTGTCTCATCCCTCGTTCAAGTAATACATACGTACAGCATAGTAAGATTATCAAGATAGAGATTTCATCAGAAGACGATATAGCAGGTGTTTACAACATTGCTTCTGATGGCACGCTCACCCTTGCCTCGGGTGGTTCGAAAACTATCACACTCACGACTGGGAGTGGGTTTGCTATCGACAATACGACCGCTGACATGAGTAAGAACGCTTCCTACGCTGTGATAGCACCTGGTAGGCATAGTCTACGCATCCGTTACTGGCTTCGCAATACGGCTGATAATCCGAAGGGAACTATCGAGGGTACTGTAACTAAATATGTTACCCTCACCTTTGTTCCTGGCTCTATTCATGACGTGACCGCCAACCTCTCTATCAATGACTACGGTGGTACCAACTATTATATGTGGGATGCAAAGGCGAACTATTGGAGTGGGCACGAATGGAACAGTGCTGACCCATGGCAGCCAACGAAGTTCTTAACAACCAGTAGTACGAACTATCCAAAGCCAGGAAGCGATAGTTATAATCGTCCTCGTACAGCCGCTGGTCCGCTTGAAGCCTTAACCTCTCACTTTGCAGCCCTCCCTAACGCTAACGAGATGGCGTGGTATGTGATGAAGGGCGACCCACGCTATGATGCTAATGAGCTTTGGTCAACTATGGGCTACCTCTATAAAGGGGGTACATGGTTTAAGAAGAGAGCTTATATCACGGGCTTCTCTGATAGTCATCAGCCTGATGACGCTTCAACCGACCTACGCAACACTTATAAAAGACTATCAAAAGCAGTTTCGAATACGCTCCCTGCTACCACAGAGATGGACCAGTATTTCTATCTTCCACTCTTAGGTTATTATAGTACAAGCTCGAACAACTATAAATTCAATGCTGCTGGTGTGACAGGTTATTACTGGTCTTCAAGCGCAATACCGTCTAATCAAACGGGTAGTTACGCTCTAATAATTAATAAAAATACAGCTACTCTACAAGATTCCGCTCCTTCCAGCGGTATGATTGTCCGTCCGTTTGAATAGACAATAGGCGCTTAAACCTCACAGCCAGCCACATACGGCCTCACCCCCAACCCCTCTAAGGCCTCACCCCCAACCCCTCTCCGAATGGAGAGGGGAGTGATTACCGAGATACCCCTACGCTTTTCTACGAATGTGGGGGTGTATTTCTATTCGAGAAATTCGGGTAATTCGTAGTTTTGTTCAGTCCATCCTCGGTCCGTATTACGCATTTCGTATTCGAGTAATTAGCGTCATTCGTAGTTCTATTCAGTCCATCCTTGGTCCGTATTACACATTTCGTATTCGAGTAATTAGCGTCATTCGTAGTCATGAAAAATTATTACAAAGATACATGTAAACATCTGGTAAGGAAGGAGTATGGCGCATAGAAAATCGCAGTACATAACCCGCACGAAATCAGAAGCTTATAGACAGTGAAGAAGAAGACGCCTTTCTTGCCTCAAGAAGGGCGTCTTCTACATGCAAGAAGGGCATGTTCTTGAACGTTAAAGGGCGTCTTCTTCATCGTTGAAGGGCATGTAGTCGATTCAAGAGGAGCGAAAATAGTTTACAAGGGAGCGAGGAGTTTTCTTTAAGAAGATAAGGAGATAAGGAGTGAAAGGGAGTTAAGACAACAGCGAATACAACCTTTGTTAGGAGTGAAAAAGGGGGTAAAGAGGAAAGGAGACAATAATGTCTATTCTTCTATCTATGTGTTTTACTGGTCGTTGAGAAGGGATAAGTCGAGGGGAGATATGAGTAACTATCAGAGAGGATGAGGGTTAGGAACAGGAAAAAGAAAACCCTCTCCGAGTCTGGAGAGGGTTTTGTATAGAGAAAATAAATGATTAAGCTAACTCCTTAAGTTGGTCAGCAACCTCAGCATTGATGCGTTCTGCGAAGGCTTCCATAGTCATAGTAGCCTGCTCGCCACCACCCTGCTGGCGCATTGAGACAAGTCCTTCGGCCGCTTCCTTCTCACCCACGATAACCATGTAAGGTACACGCTTGAGCTCATTGTCACGTATCTTACGACCAATCTTCTCGTTGCGATCATCCATGATAGAACGTACGTCGTGTGCATCGAAGTAGGCTTTCACCTTACGAGCATAGTCGTTATACTTCTCAGAGATAGGTAAGATGGCCACTTGGTCAGGTGTCAACCAGAGAGGGAAATGTCCTGCTGTGTGCTCGATGAGTACGGCTGTGAAGCGTTCGAGCGAACCGAATGGTGCTCGGTGTATCATTACTGGAGTCTTCTTAGAGTTGTCCTCTGCCGTATACTCAAGCTTAAAGCGGTTAGGAAGGTTATAATCAACCTGAATAGTACCCAACTGCCAGCGACGACCGATAGCGTCCTTCACCATGAAGTCGAGCTTAGGACCATAGAAGGCAGCCTCTCCTAACTCTACACGAGCCTTGAGTCCCTTCTCCTCACAAGCAGCCTTAATAGCAGCTTCACTCTCTTCCCATACCTCATCAGAGCCTATATACTTCTCTTTATCGTTAGGGTCACGGAGTGAAATCTGTGCCTCGTAGTTGTCAAAACCAAAGGTCTTGAACACCTTAAGGATAATGTCGATATTGTTCTCGAACTCAGCCTTTACCTGATCAGGACGTACGAAGATATGTGCATCATCCTGTGTAAACGTACGAACACGGGTCAGTCCATGCAACTCACCACTCTTCTCATAGCGGAAGACAGTACCGAACTCTGCGATACGCAGTGGGAGGTCTTTATAAGAACGTGGCTTATAAGCATACACCTCACAGTGATGAGGACAGTTCATAGGCTTGAGCATGTACTCTTCATCCTCTTCTGGCGTGTGGATAGGTTGGAAAGCATCCTTGCCATAGTGGGCATAGTGGCCAGAAGTTACGTATAGGTTCTTACCACCAATACCTGGTGTGATGACCTCTTGATAGTTGTAAGGACGAAGAAGACGACGCAGGAGATCCTGCAAGCGGAGGCGCAGCTGGGTTCCCTTAGGTAGCCAGATAGGTAGTCCCTTACCCACTCTATCAGAGAACATAAACAACTCCATCTCCTTACCAATCTTTCTGTGGTCGCGCTTCTTAGCCTCTTCAAGCATCTCAAGGTACTCGTCGAGCATCTTCTTCTTAGGGAAGGTGATACCGTAGATACGTGTCATCTGCTCGCGCTTAGCGTCACCACGCCAGAAAGCACCAGCCACACTGGTAATCTTAACAGCCTTGATAGCACCCGTAGAAACGAGGTGAGGACCACGACAAAGGTCGGTGAAATGTCCTTGTGTATATGTTGAGATGGTGCCATCTTCGAGGTCTTCTACGATGTGCTCCACCTTGTATTCCTGTCCGTCAGCAGTGAACTCCTTTACAGCATCAGCCTTTGAGACGTCATGACGAACGACTGGCTCGTTCTTCTTAGCCAGTTCGCGCATCTTCTCTTCAATCTTTGGAAAGTCGTTCTCAGAGATTGACTGGCCCTCTGCAGGCATCACATCATAGAAGAAACCATTCTCAATAGCAGGTCCGAAACCGAACTGTATGCCTGGATAAAGCTCCTGTAAAGCCTCAGCAAGGAGGTGGGCAGAGGTGTGCCAGAAGGTGTGCTTGCCTTCTTCATCCTCAAACTTGTACAGCGCAATAGTAGCGTCTTCGTTGATGGGACGGTTTAATTCAGTTGTTACGCCATTTACTCCGCAAGATACAACGTCACGGGCGAGAGCCGGCGAAATGCTCTCGGCGATTTGAAAACCAGTCACGCCCTGCTCGTATTCACGAACGGAACCGTCTGGGAAAGTGATTTTAACCATACTACAAATTAGTTTTATAAATCAAATATTGCGGCAAAGGTAACACTTTTAATTCACAATCTATCATCTATCCAGAACTTTTAGTGTCGATTTATCAAAGTTCTATAGATGAATAAGAACTAATGAAAGGAGGAATGGGGGTTACTGACAATAATCTACAAAGCGGATTATTGTGACAAACGTAATATCGGCTTGTTTTTCATGGGGTTCTGGTTATTATCAATGCGCAGGGATGGCAACTGATAAATAGGTGGGGTGTTCGACTTCACAGGCTGCTGCTTTGGTTTTCTGCCTGCTAATATATCAGAACGCAGTTGGGCAGCTGCATCGAACGACTTCCAGCGCTTCAAGATATATGCCAACTGTTGGAGAGCAGTCTTACTATCACCTATCTGATAGAGACTATAGGCCCGATTAAACCAATAGTCACGGTTATCAGGCATGATGTCAATGGCATGGGTGTAGGCAGTTACCGCACTGTCATAACGCTCAAGACGAATGTTTGTCATGCCGTAAAGTTCGTAGATGTCAGCAATATAGGGTTGCAAGTTCAAAGCACGACGACAATCATCATCCGCACCCTTGTAGTCTTCGAGTCGATACTTTGATAATGCCATCAGATACCAAGCCTCATAGAGGTTTGGTTTGAGCCCAACAATACGGGAGAAAATCTGCATGGAGGTAACGTAGTACCCCTGGTCGAGCGTCCGCCTACCCTCCTCCATCATCTTCTTGATGTTATACTGGGCTGCAGACGGTAATGCCAATAGGCATAGCAAGGATACTACGACACCACGCAACATACTTACTTACGTGGAGCCTTCACACGATAATGACAGCGAACCTTACCCTGCAAGAGGGCTTTCAACTTACTATTAATCATCTGTTTACGGAAGGGTGAGAGACGATCGGTAAATACTCTGCCCTCAAGATGGTCGAACTCATGCTGGATGACACGGGCCAGATAGCCATCAATCCACTCCTCATGCTCAACAAGGTTCTCGTCGAGATACTTCACATAAATGCGCTTTGCACGTGTCACACTCTCGTGAACGCCAGGCAAAGAAAGGCATCCCTCTTCCAAAGTCTCTGTCTCAGAGTCATCGTATTCGAGGATATGTCCATTGATGAAAGCATGTCGGAATCCCTTATACTCTGGGAAGGTATCAGAGAGAACATCCAAGTCAATGACCACGACACGGATAGACTTGCCTATCTGTGGGGCCGCCAATCCAACGCCATCACTGGCAGTATTGGTCTCAAACATATTCTGTATCAGCTCTTGGAGGTCTGGATAGTCGAGAGGAATATCCTCGGCTACCTTACGCAACACCGGCTGACCGTATGTGTAAATAGGTAATACCATAATTTAATATTTAATTAAACGTATTGGTCTTAATGGTCTTCTCCTTATTATATATCTATCATCAACGGGAGTAATGACCATTAAACACATTGGTTAAGATTTCCACCAACGGAAATAGTGACCATTAAACACATTGGTTAAGATTATCACCAACGGAAATAATGACCATCAAACACATTGGTTAAGATTTCCACCAATGGGAGTAATGACTATCAAACACATTGGTTAAGATTTCCACCAACGGGAGTAATGACCATCAAACGCATTGGTTAAGATTATCACCAACGGAAATAATGACCATCAAACGCATTGGTTAAGATTTCCACCAACGGAAATAGTGACCATTAAACACATTGGTCCAACGGGCATGATTGAATAGTATCAAAGCCCTTTGGACCGCATATAATCCTGAAGTATAATCGTTGCAGATATCTCGTCAACAAGTCCTTTGTCCTCCCTTCGTGTCTTCTTCTTCACCCCTCCGGCAAGAATAGCTTGATGAGCAATGACAGAAGTAAACCTCTCGTCGTAGTAATCAATCGGCAGTTCAGGATGCACCTTACGCCAACGATTAACAAACTGTTCGACACGTGCGAGGTTCTCACTCGGTTGTCCATTGGGCTGCATAGGCTTTCCAATGACCAGCTGACTGACCGATTCCTTCACAACATACTGTGTTAAGAAGTCGAAAAGTTCAGACGTAGCAACAGTCGCCAACCCATTGGCGATAATACACAATGGGTCGGTGACTGCAAGTCCGGTTCGTTTCTTTCCGTAATCTATAGCTAAGATTCTTCCCATCTATCGAGAAAGCAACCAAGCATCAGCGTATGTAGCGCGCAGCTGATTGCGACTCTGGACAGCAGAAGCCTTACTATCGTATGTAGAAGCGACAACGCGATACATATTATTACCAGCATTGTAAGCTACTTGTGCATCGTAACCAGCATTCTTCAAACGCTGCTGTAAGCCCTCAGCATTAGCCTTTACGCCGAAAGAACCAACGACAACACTATAAGCCTTCAAGCCTGCACCATTCACAACAGAGACTGTCTCACGGCGAACAGGTTCGTTGTCGTAATTGTCAACAACAGGCGCCTGTGTCACAGGCTGAGACTCTACAGGAGCGACAACAGCTGCCTCTTGAGTTGAAGTAGTCTCATCTGTGGTTGTAGGAGCCTGCTCCTGAGACTTAGCCTTCTCATAGGCCTTCTTGTATGCACTCTCGCTTGACTTACAGCCAGTGAACGCAACCGCTACACAAAACGCTGCGCTCAACACCATAAATTTCTTCATAATCCCTTAGTTTTTATTTATTATACTTTTAATCCACACTGTTCTTTATCGTGCGAAGTTACAAAATAATACGAAGAAGCAAGAAAATAAGGCCAATAAAGTTTGTTAAATAAAGCATTTGAAAGATTTTTAACACAAAAAGGCACCGTATCTATTGGTAGTATGCGAAACTTTGACTATATTTGCCAATGATTAAGAATATAAGTATTCACTAAAAATAAGAGATTATGAAGACATTAGGTTACATTGGCGCATTCCTCTGCGGCGGTCTCGCAGGCGCTACTCTCGGTTTGCTTTTGGCTCCAGAGAAGGGTACAGACACACGTTCTAAGATTTCTGAAGCAGTTGATGATTTCTGCAAGAAACACGACCTTAAGCTCAGTCGCAAGGAGACTGACGAGTTCGTTGAAGACATCAAAGACGCAGCTTCTGACGTTATCTAAATCATAGAGGATGTTCTCGAACGATAAGAACGTAGAAACAATAGCACACTTAATAGAGGTGCTAAAACATTATATCGGGCTTCAGTCAGAGTACGTGAAGCTCGATGTAATAGAGAAGGTGGTGAGACTACTGACCGTGATTACTATCGTGGTAGTGTTCTGTACTATCCTCTTAATTTCCTTAATTTACTTCTCCTTTGCTGCAGCCTTTGCTTTGCAGGCACTGGTAGGGTCACTTATATGGGCTTTCCTCATTGTTGCTGGTGGCTATTTGCTACTACTCTTCGTCTTTATCTTACTGCGTCACAGACTGATTGAACGCCCATTGGTAAGATTCTTGGGAAGTCTTTTAATGTCAAAATAAGCTTATGACTGAACAGACTACGCACTTTGGACCTCATTATAGGACGTTGGACGACATAAGACTGCGTAAGGCGCAGCTCCTTACTGACATCACAAAGGATAGCAATAGGATAGCTGGACTGTGGAACGAGCTTATGCACAAGCCTAAAGACAAGAACTCTCCTACCCAGAGATTCTCTGGTGTTCTTAGCACAGGAGCTGGGGTCTTGGATGGTCTTATCCTTAGTTGGAAGCTCTATCGCATGTTTGGTGGTAAGCATCCTACTGGTCTTCTTAACAAGAGATTTGGCTTTTTCAAGAAGAAGAAGAATAAATAGATGAGTTGACGACTTACCAAGTTGGGAGGTCGACAAACGTTTTCTGATAGACATTATCGCTTTAATTATGATTAGAGGCTGCGTTAGTTCATCCTCTAAGTCTGCTTCTGATGGTAGCTTCTATGGAGAGTTATCGAACGACACATCGGTTCAGAAGGCAGAAAGATTAAAGGGACAATGTCCTTTTTTTTCGTATTCTCGTTTATAGTCTACGCCCTTCTCCATTCAAGAAGACGCCTAACAGCATTGAAGAAAAGCCTTGGCAACACCTTTGACAACGCCCTTCTTGAAGCTTACTAAGCATGTTCTCAGATGCTCTTCATAACCTTCTGATTCTCTATTAGTTACGAAGACAAATAAAGACCTTACGTCTTAACAATCTTACACATGCTACAAAGCATTATTGTAAAGATATTTCCAAACCTTTACAGTACTAAGTTTATTGGATTGTCACAAATAAAAAACTCCCTACAAATCCGAAGACTTATAGGGAGCGAACGGTTTTTGTTCGACGAACTAACTATTTCAAATACTTTTTCAAACGCTTTTCGAGAAGCATATAATGCGCTTTAAGGTCGGGTGTAGACACATGTGGAATGGTCGTTTCTAACAGAGACAGCAGCTTTTGTGCATACTCTAATTGGAACTCAGAAGTGCGGTTAACCGTTGTTCCCCACAGTGGTTCTGGTTCACCATAGCCATTACCGAAGTTGAGGAAATGGGTGTCCTCACTTAAACCTCGTTGCTTGTCGGTCAGATAACAACATGCCGTCTGTTCCTCGTCGGCCTCTTTCTGCTGTAACAGACTGGTAATAATATTATTAGCAGACACCACCCCCGACTGAAGGTTATGCACATTAGGTGCTTGCTTCATGTCAGAGACGCCCTCTTGTAATAGGTCGACATAGAGACGCTGCATGGAGAGGTCGGCCACAGAGAGGTCTTCCTTCCCTGCAATCGTCTTACCAAAGACATCTTGATAAACATCCTCCATATATTCAATTGGCGAATAAGAGGTAGAGTCAAGATAATAAGAAATAGCGAGCTTTGACGTTGCCATCATAGCAAGCGACTGCACATCACGAGCTAAAATCTTAAAAGGCTTGTTGGCTCCGAATGGTAGTTTCTTCTCAATCGTATCGTTACCCAATGTCGCAAACGTACGGGCCTGCTTCAGAAGCCACTGTACAGACTCCTTTTGTTTAGCCTTTGGTACAACCTTATAGCGAGGTAAGCCCGACTTCTCACTTGTCTGATAGAGATAGATACCAGGTACGTTGACACTAACATTACGCACATAATGCATGGCTTGGGACAAGATCTCGTTGTATAACTCAGCTTTTCTGCTATCGCCATCCTCATCGCCAATCCAGTGGTCGAGGTTCTTGAGAATCATCCTAAGGTTCTGCATACCATAAGTAGACGACTTCACAGGGTCGTCACCAAGGTCTTCCTCAATGGCTGAGGGGTCATACTTCGTACCCGTCTGCTGTAGGCCATAACGATAGAAGGGGTCGCCTTCATGCTTATCGGCCAACAAGCGCAGCTGCTTAGCGTCATCCTCGAAGCCCTTTGAGCCTGGGAAAAGTTTATAAGCCCACTCAACAGCATAGTAGTCATAGACCCCAAGACGTGGAGGAGTAAGTTTAACGCCATGGTCAGAAGGTTGTGCTACGTAATTGAAACGAGCATAATCCATGATAGAAGCCGTTGTACCATACTGCTGTGTGAAGGCCACAGAACGCAAGGAGTCGGTAGGAAGTGCCGCCGATGCCGCCATATTGTGCATAAAACCAAGCGTGTGACCCACCTCGTGCGCAATGATGTACTCCAGAGTCTCCTCTATTATATTATCAGGCATTTGTGCTCCTCGAGCACGAGGGTCAATCTGTGCCGTTTGTACAAACCGCCAGTTATTAATCGTATTAACAACGTCATTATAGACAAGTACGGTAGCGTTGATCACTTCTCCGGTCCTTGGGTCGGTCCAAGAAGGTCCCATAGCATTCTCGACATCCGTAGGAAGGTATCTAATACATGAATACTTAAAGTCATCTGGGTCGAAATTAGGATCGTTTGTAGGGAAGTCTGCCACCTGCATAACATTCTTAAATCCAATCTTCTCGAAGGCCTTGTTCCACCATAGAACACCTGCTTTAATAGCTTGTTTCCAAAGGGGAGGAAACGTGTTCTCTACATAATAGACGATAGGCTTAGTCGGTTCGCATAGTTCACCAGCAAAGTAAGCAGTCGTGTCCTTCGGTATAAGACGCCAACGCTTGACGAATGTTGCCTTATCAACAGACCCATCTTTCTTAAGTACATCCTTGTTCATTAGGAACATCCCCACACGTGTATCACTCAAACGAGGTGTCATCAAGTCGTTAGGCAACAATGCTAACGTGAAGTTTACGCCTATGGTTACAGGATAGTTCGTGATAGGTGAGCCCTTTTTACCAGACAGGCTAATAATGTAATGTCTGTCCATTCCGACACAGGCATTCGTGTCGAACACCTTTAACTTCGTCACTCTCGTAAGGTTCTCTTTAAGCGAAGCGTTCACAGAGTACGACCCTACGTTCTTAGCAATTACTGGGAAGAAGCGGTTCTCTTTGAGGACAAACGACGAAGCATCGAAGAGTACGGCCCCAGTGGAGTCGTTATGCGCCTTTATAGGGAATGAAAAGAAATCAAGATTATCGTAGTTCAATCTTGCAGCAAGCTTTGCTGAAGGTTGGTCCTTAGGCACATACAAATCGGTGTTGACGACCTGCATCACCACAGAACTATCCTTCTCAATAAAGCGTACATGCACTAAATTGGAGTTCTTAAAGCCTAAGTCGCCCATCTTTGGATTGGAGACAGACGAGATAGTGACGCCAATAAGCATGTCACGACCCAACGACTCTTTCGGAAGCTCCATCAACAAGCGTTCATCTGTCTTATGGAACGAAACGAAACTACCCCGTACTGACTCCGTTAGTTGCTCAGTAAGGGCCCGTTCGTAGGCTGATTTCTTTTCGGTCTGGCTGCTCTGTGCCTTCTTCTTACGTTTCATCAACGGGAAAGCCGACCCCGATGTGGCTGCCAGAGAGAAGAGAAGTAGAAGTAATAATATGCGACGCATTAACTTATTAGCTATTAATGAATATTTCATTGACCATCCTCCAAAGCTTTGTTCACCTTAAAGAGTAACATAGAATAATGTGAGTGAGCCTCAGGAGAGAGCTTTGCTTTGACACACTTCTCTAACATTGGCTTCAACTTCAACAGTGAGGTGTAGAAATAGATGGCCGAGCCATCTAATAAGGCCGCATCCACTGTTGGTGCAAGTGAGGCTGTAGGATTACCAAAGGCTGCGCTATTTATCTGATTACCAGTAACCATTGTAGACTGAAGAGCTGCTGGACCGTTGCCGCCTTGTTTGTTAGCTTTGTCGATCACCGCACGTGAATAAGTAAGATAAGCACGTTGCAGCACACGCTCTTCCTGTGATGGTGCTTTACATAATTGTGCACTCTGGAAGAGAGAAGAGAAGAGGTCGTCGAAGTATTCCTTCTGACTATAACTTTGTGCAGACAGGTGTGACGCTACAGCCAAGCGTGTACGAACACCAAAGAGGTCATAGCCAATAAACTCTAACAGCTGGTCGTAATAGCTTATAGCCATGAAGCCCTTACGTTCAAAGCCTGGGTTGGCATATTGCTTAAAGTGTTTTGCCTGGTTTAAGCACCATAACATCGCTTGACGCTGACGCACCTTAGGTACGACCTCATAGCGAGGAACACCCGAAGAGACTTTCATGTCGTTCAGGAAGATACCTCCGACATTACTCAGCACACGCTTGAAGAAGGCGTATCTCTGCTGAGAGATTGTCAGATACAAGTTCTCTTTAATTCGACTATCATCATCGTCTTTTACCCAGTTATAAAGGTTGTTCTCAACGATTTGCATGTTACGCAATCCGTATTCACTTGCTTTAATGGCGTCATTACCCAATGCCCCCTCCTGAACACGTGGGTCCCAAATCAAAGAAGAGGTACGGAAGAAACGATAACGAGGATTTTGTACACGCTTATCTACCATCTTTTCGAGTGTAGAGGTCTCTTCGCTTAAACTTGTCTTTGCTGGGTCAAAGTAACGATAAGCCCATTCAATGGCATGCTTGTCATACTGTCCGATATTCTCTGGCATATAGACAACACCCTTATCGCTCGGTTGAGCAACATAGTTAAAAGGTGTGTTAGCCATGATAGAAGCCGCAAGATTGTTTGCACGAGTGAATGTACTGTTACGGAGAGAATCGACTGGATAAGAATAAGAAGCCCCTATATTATCGAGCAAACCAAGACTTCTACCCACCTCACGTGCGACAAGATACTTCAATCCTTGGTTGAACTTGTCTTGTGGAAGATGGGAGGTACGCATGGAGGCATCGGATGCTGCTGACCCTAAGAACAGCCAACGATAAATCTGATTACCTACATTAGCCGGAACAAAGACCGACGCATTGATAATCTCTCCCGTCTGTGGATTGGCCAAGAAAGAAGAGCTAACCTTATCAGAGGTACTTGGTACATAGCGAATACAGGAATAAGCAATATCGTCTGCATCAAAGTTACGATCATTCTTAGGGAAGTCTAAGGCCTCAATAGCCTTTTGATAGCCCGCTTGTTCGAAGGCTTTATTCCATAGCTCCACCCCTTGCTTTATTGCATTCTTCCATTCAGCAGGGAAGGCGTCATCGATATAAAAGCATATAGGCTTTACTGGTTTAGAGAGCTTTCCCTGCTCGTAAGCCTTAATACTCTGTGGTACGAGGTTCCAACGTTGTGCTATAAAGGTCTGCTTACTTTTAGCAATATTATTATTAAAGGTGAGCTTTGAAACGGATGCTATACCTACTCGCGAATCTGTTATACGCTGGCGCATCTTACTATCTGGCAACAACGCTAAACTATAGGTGACCCCTACGGTTGTCGGAATCTCACTGGCTACAGGTAAGGACATGAGTGATGCTGTGAGTAGATAGTTGAAGTCAACATTCACAACAATGTTATTGTCGAAGCTTTTAATTGCTCTGACAAAGGACATCTCACTCTTAGGTGAAGCGCTCAATGCCAAGTCGCCCGACTTCTTTGGGATAACAGGTAACATACTGTTAGGGCGTGCTAAGAGGTCGGTTACATCAATTACAATAGCCGTACTGTCGTTGTTGTAAGCCGCAATCTTAAATCCCATCAAGACAGGATCACGGTAGCTAATCTTCAAGGCCTCTTGCATCTCGGCACTTGCACTACCATCTGAATAAACGACACTGTTAGGCGTCTTCATTACAAGACTACTGTCTTGTACCTCAAAGAAGAAGTGGAGAGGAGTGAAGCTCTTGGTACCGATGGTCAGATAAGTTGGGTCTGTGGTGGAAGAGATACCACCTCCTAACAACATCTCTTTATGCAAGTATTTGACAGGAACCTCCAAGTAGAGTTTCCCATCACACTTATGTACAGTGATAAACTTACTACTTGCGGTCTCTTTCTTCTTGTCTTTGAATAGTTTATCGTATTTAGTCTCCTTCTTAGCCTTCTTGTCTTCGTCGCCTTTCTTATCATCGGCAAAGGTCTTAACATTAACGCACAATAGTAATAAGGCTATTCCTATTGTGCGTATGGTAGCTATTAGATTGTTTGTTTTCATGTTGGAATTATAGTTTGAATGTGGCATGTAGTCATCTTACATGCCACTTTCATTATTGTCTGTATGTAATGCTCTTGATTCGTCCGGTAATATTCTTCTTCTGCCAGAGCAACTTGTTTTCATTCAAATCGTAGCAGTAGATACTTCCTACAAGCTGTCCTGTAGCTGCGTTTGTGGCAACATAAAGCTTATTGCTCCCTTCTGAGATGAGCATATCGGCGATGGTTTCGCCTGCATCACCAAATGTTGTCAAGGCATTCTGAGGGAAGTTACCACCAGACAACACGTTATAAGCATACAGCTTATTACCTGCAGAATAGTAAACTAAGTTCTTCTCTGCTGACACACGCACTACTGACTGTGTGGTCAAACCTGCTGTAGCTGGTACGACAGCCTCGTCTTTAACAACGGCAGCCTCAACCTTTGTAGCGGTAGAAGGATAGAAACCTGGGAAGATGTAGTAACACTTAAACTTTGATGTGGCCGCATTCCATGTGAGCAAAACGATGTTACGCTCGTTGTCTACAGCACCCATGCCAACCAGTGTCTCACCTGTAAACTTACCTTTTAATAGCTCAACAGGTACCTTACCTGTAGCCTGTACCTTTTGTGCTACCAATCGTCCTTCGGCATTATCAAACATTACGTAGCCTTGTACATAACGTAGGTCTTGTTGCTTCCAGGCTGTGGCAGCATCAGCCAAAGAGATGTCTGAACCTAAAGCATCCTTTATTGACTTACCTAAGTTGAAAGGTGTTGTCTCAGAGAGTGTCAATCGGTTTGGAACATGATCAACCATTGTCAGCATTGACTTAGGATAGGTCAAGGCACTCTTCCTAAGGTATGACACGTCGCCTGTACAGTTAGTTGTGAAGCGCTTAACCATCAGATTGCCATCAAACTCATAAATAGTACTTGGACTGCCCACCGCTACAAACAAGAGTGGAGTCTTATTATCACGAGCCAAAGCATAGTCAATTCCCTTAGGTTCGCCTGTGAAATCAATGCTTGGATTGTTCTTTTGCAGCACGTCTAAGTCAAAGGTCTTGGTACTACCAGCCTCTGGCAGATAAGAGACGATTGTCTTTCCGCCATTACTTGCTAATATGTAAAGACCGTCAACATAAGAGTATTGTACGTTAAGACCGAACTCGTAATATTGAATATTGTCTCCATTGCTCACCTTTAATCGGCATGGAAAAGAGCCAAAGTCCTTACATACATATTTAAGAGAGGCATCAGTCGATACGATCTTACCATTTATCTCCCATTCATAGTCAACTTTCTTTTGCTCATTTGTCTGTACGACATTAGGCGAGATCTTCAGGGTATCCCATCTATTGAGCGTATATTTCTCCTGTAAATCCTGTGCCAATGATAATTTTGACGAATTGCCAGAAGGTCCGTAAGAATCGTCTTTTATACATGACTGGAATGACAATACCACTAATGGGAGTGCCAAGAGAAGATATAAATATTTCTTTATCATCTTATTGCTTATTTATCTGTTTACCATTATTCTATTATTATAAGGCATGTCTTAGGCTATCCACACGAAGGTTATTGATAAACCACATGATGAAATAAAAGGACAGACCTTAACACAAGTAGTGTCTCCTACCCTATCCTTATAGCTCATCTGGATGAGCTGCAAAATAGGCAACAACCTCTTGCACATGCTGATAGAGATAGCCTTGTGCCGTAACATCAGAGCCTTCAATGATATCTCTGATAGTTGCCTCATTGCTATCATAATACGAAAGGAGCTTACGATACTTGTTTTTGGTAAATGGTCCTAACCCCCAATAACTCTCCATTACCACCCAGAAGTCTGGCTTTGAAAGTACATTATTAAAGGTTATCTTTACCGTGTTACTCTTGGTGAGTCGTGTACCCAGCGTACCCTTTCCAACTAAGTTTAATACTAAGCGGATTGAGTCGTCCTTATCTTCTGATAAGTTAGCACGTATCAGCGTCACAGGGACATAGGTGCGATAGGCATTAGGAGCGAAATGTAAGGTGTCAGCATTCAGTGTGTAATGCTTTCCAGCAATAGCTGTTGTTCCTTTACCTACCTCTACGCTGAATGGTTGCGACTCTGCAGAAAGATTACCAACGAGCTGCACAGGGAGGTAGACGACATGCGTAAGTGTATCAACAGGCTTCACTCCAAATGAATAGTTCACAGTGGTATCACCTGGCTGTGCATAATAGAAACGAACTTGGTTTGTCGGTTCAAACATACCGTCAGAACTGTGCTCACCATCATAGTCAACGTTGCTGCACGCTGCAAACATGGTCACACCAGTGCAAACAAGTAGTATATTTCTTATTGCTTTTTTCATCTTCATAAAGTGTTTAATTACTTACTGTCCTCCGAACTCTTTCTCCGTATCTGGCCAAGGCAAGACGAAGATGGAATTAGATGGCTGACGTGTGGTAATACCTCTAAAGTCGGTAAATGGTTTGTTGTAGTGCTTCAACGCATAGAACGTTTGTCCTTCACCTGGCATCTCACGCATGCGCTCACGCAACATCTCCTTATTGAAGGCCTCTCTTGTTGCTACCTTTGCACTGTCAACATCCTCCAAACCACGGCTCTTCCTTACCTCATTGAGTAGTCTAACAGCCTCTGTCTTATCGCTATCGTATGTACATTCACTTAAGATATAATACATCTCTGGCAGACGGATGAGTGTCAAACCTTGTAAAGGATTACTGCTTACCTGTGCATCGCTCTCTAAGAATCTCACAAAAGAGTAGCTTTTCAAACCGTCTGATGTGGTATTCTGTCTGTAATAAGCTGTATAGCGCAGGTCGGTACTTGTGGCTGAGAAGGCTGATGTCTCATACAGATTCTCAAGGTCTCTACGTCCTTCTGTAAATGTTCCACGTGCTGTCTGTGACAGGAAAAGGGTGGAGATAGTGCTTGAAAGGGTGTTATTATACAAGCCGAATATCAACTCTCCTGCTGCTGGGAAGCGTTTTACATCGCTCAATGAACTATATTTCTTCAGCGAGAAGTTATTGGTTGCGTCGATTACTTGCTTAGCATACTTAGCTGCATTAGCCTCGTCGCCCATAGAATAATAGACTCTTGCCTTCGTAGCGGCCACAGCATACTTATTAAAGAACACTGCACGTCCCTTTAGATAATCGCTGGTAGCTGTTGTCTCAACATTTACTACATTATCATTCTTGAGGAGTTCTTCTGCTTTATCAAGGTCGGACAATATCGCTTCATACGTTTTATGCAAAGTCAATAATTGCTTATTGTTGAGGTCGAAAGTCGTTGAGTATGGAATACCACGTGTTGCCTCATTGCTTTGACCATAGTCTTCAGCAAAAAGACGAACGAGGTCGAAGTGCATGAAAGCACGTAAGCCATAGCACTCACCACGCATCAAAGGCAGCTCTGCATGCTCAAACTTAGCATTCTCTGTATGATAAATTATATTATTGACGTATGCTATTGCTTGATATTGCTTTGCCCAAATGGCATCAACAATAGTACGTACATCACTGCGCATATAATCGTATTGACCTACGAAGTAGCTTGTCTCTGACGAGTTATCGTAACCAAACATTTGTCCTAATTGGTCAACAAAACCAAAGCCTAAGTTTCCTCCATATAAGTCTGACGTTGCCATGCTACCATAAGCACCATACATCGTATTACGGAAACCACGGATTGATGAGAACTGCTCATCCTCATCAACTTGTCCTGCTGGTTGAACATTGATAAAGTCACTGCATGATACCACCAACAGCACCATCACAGCACTTATCAACAGTTTAGGGTAATATGTTATTTTCTTCATCTTCTTTTTTATTATTGTTACCTAATAGTCTTTCTACATTATATTAATGTGTCTGCTATCTACCGGCTTAAAATCCAAGTCTAACTGATAACTCTACGCTACGTTCGTATGGATAACTTAATCCGCGCTCACGTTTTACTGATGAGAGATAGAAGAGGTCGTTGGCCAACATCTCAAGATGTAAACGCTTAAGTCCATATCTTTGTATCAATGTCAATGGTACCTCGTAGGCAAGTGAGAGACTACTCAGCGTGATATAATTATTTGTCTCAACAAATCGAGAGGTCTGCATTGGTACACTTGAATCGCTGATACGCTTGTACTTAGCCTGCTGACCTACTTCTTTCCATCTGCTGCTAAATACGCGTTCGTCAGCATTATAACGTGGGTCGGCACCCTCTACCTTTGTTGCCAATGTCTGATTGTAAACAGCTCCACCGAAGGAATAACGCATAGATATTCCCATTGAGAATTGCTTATAGGTAAGGTAGGAACCGATTGAGCCCATACCGAATGGTGTGGTATCACCATATACGACCTTATCGTTAGGGTCGTAGACGAATGTAAGACTACCATCACGCTTAATGAAGACTTCATCACCCGTAATAGGGTCGATACCTGCTGAAGAGACTACCTTCAATGCGGTCAACGACTGACCTTCTTCATAGATAGGCAATGGGACCACACCGCCCTTTGCTTGGTTCTTCTCGTTTTGTTCACGAAGTGCGTTACTAATCTTCTTAATCTTATTCTTGTTGTAAGCATAATTAAGACTTAACGACCACTCCCAGTCCTTGTTCTTGATAGGAATAACACGTGTCTGGAACTCGAAACCATGGTTTTCTACCTCTCCTACATTCTCACGGGAGGTAGTAATACCCAATGATGGGGCCTTAGTGATGTCAAGCAACAGGTTGTCTGTGTTCTTCCTATAGACATCAGCCGAGAAGTCCCAACGTCCCTTAAACATTGTGAGGTCAAGACCGACGTTCGCACTGAGCGTTCTCTCCCATTTAAGGTTCTTGTTTCCGATACCCATTGGGATCGCACCAATACCTTTTATATAGTTAAGTCCTGCCAAGCTGGTGTACATAGTCAACGCCTGATATGGCTCAAAGGAGATGTTACCAAGGTAACCCACACTTGCACGGAGCTTTAACAGCTGAAATGGTGAACCCTTAAGGAACTTCTCATTGTGAATATTCCATCCTGTTCCCACACTCCAGAAAGGTGCAAAACGTGAGTTCTTACCAAACTTAGACGATCCTTCATAACGATAGATGACATCTAAGAAATAACGGTTATCCCATATAGAGTTGAGGTTCACGAAGAAACCTGCACCATTATACTTACTATCAACACCACTTGGTTTACCCGTTGGATAGTTGCCTGCCAACAATGGGTGGGCTACATTATCTGAATAATAACCTACTGAACCATACATACTACCATCGACTGAGTTTGACTCAATGGATGTACCGGCCATCGCTGTGAGGAATAACTTACTAAATATGTAGTTGTTGTATGACACCATCAACTTACCTTGATAGGTCGTTGTACTGGTGAAGGTCTCTGTCAGACGTCCTCTACGTGACACATCGGCCACATTCTTAATCTGATCAGCTGAGAAAGGTGACACAAAGTTACGTCCCTCATATTTTGTCTTTTGTATAGAGAAATCGCCATCAATTCTGAATTTCTCGCCTAACCACACCTGTAATGTTGTTGTGTTTAACACATCAAGCGTGTTACCTTTGTTGAAACTGCCTAAAGACGCTTCATATAATGGGTTAGAGAGGTCGTAGTTCAACTTTGGTTTCAATGCTCCATATTCATCGTATGGATACTCGTATGGATTCTGCTTCACCCAATCAGAGAAGTCACCGTATGGTGATTGATTTGATTTCACTGATGAGATGGTAGCCGTGTTACTGATAAAGAACTTACCAGAAAGGTTATAGGAGAGTTTGAAATTCGTTGACAAACGCTCACGACTCGAACCTTTCATTACACCCTCTTCGTCTCCATAACGTACACCTAAATTATAACGTGCATGCTCGTCACCACCATCAATACTTAAACTGTGCTGTGAAGAAAGCGCATTACGCAATGGTTTCTTAATCCAATCGGTTGTTACACCGTCTTGAATCTGGTTGTAATAGTATGCGTACTTGTTTTGTAATGTATATAGCTCAGCTAAGTCGGTCGCTGTATAAAGACCTGCTAAACGCTCATACTCAAGCTTTTGTGATGCTGAAAGCAACTTATAATCACTCAAATCAGGGGTTGACAAACGCATAGTACCGCTGTAATTAAATCTCAACTTACCTCCCTTGAGCGCCTTTGTTGTGATAACGATAACACCTGCAGAAGCCTTCGCACCATAGAGGGCAGAGGCAGAAGCGTCTTTGAGTACGGTTATCGACTCTATATCGTTCATATCCATGTCATTGACATAGTCTACCTTTACCTGCGAACCATCAACGACGAAGACTGGTAAGTTGGCTTGACCAGAGAAGGTAGCGCGTCCACGAATATTGATATCAGCTATCTTATTTGGGTCAGATCCACCGAGGTTGTCTTCTAACACACTAAGACCTGGCACAAAGTTAGCCAAACTTGTAAGTACATTCTTTGTACCCACTGACAAGAGCTCGTCCTTCTTTATAGATACTTGTGAGCCCGTAAAGCTATTTCTGTTCTTTGTAGCAAAACCTGTTACAACGACTTCGCCTAACTCACCAACGTCTTCTTGCATGGTGAAATTACCTGCCGTTCCGTTCTTCACCTTTTTCTCTAAAGGTTTATATCCTATATAATTAAAGGTGAGCGTAACCTCTGGCTGGTCGGTATTTATCTCATACTGACCATCTAAATTCGTTATGTAACCACCATTAAAACCTTTCATTCGGATGGTTACACCTGGTAGAGGCAAACCGTCTTTATCGGTTATCTGCCCATACACTCCCTTTCGCTTCTCCTGCGTAGGTTTACGACTAAGTTTGACATTGTTGCCTTCAATACTATAACTGAAGCCTGACTTATTGAACACTTGCCCTAAAACGGCACGAACAGGCTGTCCCTGTGCCTCAATGCTTACTTTCTCCGCTTGAGACAAGAGGTCGGGAGCCACATCAAACTGCAACCCCGTTTGCTTAGACACCTCGTCTAAAAAGGTCTTTAATTCTGTTTGCTTCATAGACAGCGTCACAACCATCTTATCGACATCCTGCGTTTGTGCCGAGACGGTAGACCCTATACTAAGCATTAACATCAGAGCCAGTACTGCCCAAAGACGCAATACAAGATTACTTTTTTGCATTTCTTTTCTCATTTCCCTCTGGTACTTTAATGTTTAGATTTACTCTAATGAGTAAAAAGAATAATATTGCTTATTGTGAGAATAAGGTTTCATTACTCGCTTTTTTAACAGCGAATTTGCAAAAATACATATAAATTAAAAACCTTGCAAATAATTATGTGTATTATCCGACATTTCGAATGATATTACAGCACTTTGTAGTAAAAGTGATACATGTACGTGATTATTACCGTTAATCTCTCACAGGACACAAGGACAAAATACACAAAAGACAGAATAAACGGCTTTAGACAGGGTATAAAGGAGACAGAGTAACAAAGTGAACGCCTTTGACTGGAGTAACAGAAGTATATAACCAAGCTAAGACTGAAGAAGTAATCTATTGCCCTAATAACATAACTATTTACTCTCAGTTCTCTCGAGCATAGAGCAGAAAGACTGTCAACAGAAGTCTGGATTTATTACACATTACTACAAGAAAAATTTTTTTCTTATTTGCTGTCATATTTAACATTTCTTGTAATCATACTGTGTCCTAATGAGTTACGTGGAGCCAATGGGTGACAGAAATGACAGGAAAATTATTTCAACTTTTTCAGCAATCATTCGAAGATTACAAATGAAATGAGGCGAGGTAAGAAAACCAAGTTTAATAAAGATCTTATTATTCAACCTTATTTTCATTCTACACGAAGCCATACGAAATTAACAAAGATTTATCACAAGCTTTTTATAGACCATCTCAACGCAATGCGATTATGTAAGTATTTACGAAATAAAAGTTGGAGATAAAGAAATTATCGGCTAAATTCTCTTTCATGAACTCTTTTCACGCCAGTTTCCTTTTATTTTGTTGACTACTAAGCAATTAGATTTGGGAACAAAGGGATAAGGCTCTATGTTTCCTGTGCTATTTGTATTCCAATACGATTTACGATAGCCGTTTCTACAGCATTATATATATCTGTTTCTTTCGTTTCTATTGACACGATAAGAGAATAGGATACTATATTATCTACATTAGCCAATTTCCGATCTCTCCACCATCCTGGTCCAGGAAATACAACTATTTTATCCATCTCTGCCAAATCTGCAGCGGTGCATTTTATCCAGTCAGACTGTACAGTTCCCCTTTCTCTCCTTTGCTGTTTAATAGTCCACCTATTATTTTCATTATCAGTAGTCTTTTTCCCTTCATTATTATTTCGACGACAAAGAAACTCCTCTTGTGTTTCTGTAGCAGTCTTTAGATCGAAGTGTAATGTTGCAGATGCATAACGATACTTACTGGTTCTTCCCGCATAACCTGGCGAAGGCTTTACATAATAAGATAAAGTAATACGAATTCTCACCTCTTCGCTACCCATTTCTTCCAATAATTCTTTTGGCCATGGCAAATCATAGAAGTGCATTTGGCCATAAACATTACTGGTTTCTCCTTTTATATAGGGTATTAGTTGATTCTCAAAGATATAGGTAGCATACTTTTCATTACTATATATTGCAATATCCTCATCAGGTACACCATATCCACATAAAGACATACGCTCCTCTATCTTGTTAATACGCTTCATTTCTTCAGTCCATCGAGCAGAATGTATCATCAACCCACGAATAGAAAGCATTGATAATTGTGGATTCTCTACCTTTATCCGTGCAGCAAGCCTTGTAGCTAATCCTGTTGCAGCACTTGTAGCACAAAATGACTCTAAAGGTTCTTGTAAATTATTACTGGTAGTAACAAGACTTAAATCAGAATGTGATATTTCTTTTAATGAATTGTGGTAAGCTACATTACCACCTTCCATTACAATTTCTGGCTTGTTACGCTTTTCATTCCATGGAAAGGAACTACATGAATATGGTAAAACTCCTCCTAATGCAGCCAAAGGCTTATAAGCATCATCGTTTATAACAGCTTTTTCTGTATATGCTCCAACTGTCAACGCATTCCATGCTTGTGCAGGACTTTTTACTGTATGTGCTTTACAAGATTCAATATAGTGATTAGAATAAACATCACTTGTTTCTACGTTTCCTGCAGAAACTAAAACCAACCGATCACATAATCCTTGATGGTAGATACTTTCGTCAAGTGCCGCTGAACTTGAAGTGGCTATTCCATTGTATGAGCTTTCGTCTGTAACA
>QWCT01000464.1_pt1 | contig 51504 bp, 44 predicted proteins | sample 1972681 | NCBI WGS metagenome assembly QWCT01 (sample SAMN09866701, study PRJNA288562) | Human oral metagenome isolate pre3_saliva, whole genome shotgun sequencing... | isolation source: mouth | host: Homo sapiens | place: USA: California
CGAACCAATAAAAAATAGCCCCATCGGGCTATTTTTATCTATCACAAATTATTTTTCGTGGCAGTGTCCATCTTTGCAGTGGTGGTGTTTTTCACACTCATCCTCACCTGCAAGGGTGGTTGCAATGTCGCCAACGAAGAAAGCTAGTATACCAGCTACGATTGGAGCTAGGATAAAGACTAGGACTTCAAGGCCGACTTTGCTAATCAAAGTACCAAAATTCTCAGCTGAAGTTGGGAAGATCTGATACATAATTGCAACTGCTGGGTTCAAGATAAAGTTGTTTGAAATCTTGAAGAAATTGCTTGAGATTACGATTGCAAATAGTACTGCAAGTACCATACCGCCACCAATGATTGCAGCGTAGGTGAAAGCACTACGACGAGACTTGTATTCTTGTGCACGATTGAAGAAGAATGCCAAAGTGAAGACACCCAAGAATTCAATCGCAAGTAATTGCCATAGGTTTGAAGCTTCAACTGCGGTTAGTGCAGGAAGATCAACCTTAGTTTCGCCAGCCATACGGAAGGCATTAACAATGACTAGACCGAGCCAAGCACCAACAACCTGAGCGACCATGTATAGTACGCCGCGAATTGCAGAGACACGACGGGTTGCCATCATACCTGCAGTGATTGCTGGGTTTAAGTGTGCTCCAGAAAGAGTGAAGACGGCTAGGGTTACACCAATTACACCGAATAGAACATAAAGTGGCTGGTAGATGCCGAGAGTTAAGAGGAGCATTGTGATAAACATTGTTCCGATTAATTCGCCGATGAGCGCACCCCAGATCTTTGGTGTTTTGAAAATAGTTAGAATATTTTCTTCTGGATCACCTTTTTTAGCGAAGAAATTTGCAAAAATACATTTGCTCTTTTTGTTTTCTTTCATTTTTACTTCGGCTATCTCAGTGACGATTGTTTCCGGTTCGGTTACAGTCACAACTTCTTCAACGACAGTAACTTCTGGCTTTGTATTAGTATTTTTTGGCTTTTCCGTAGACTTTTTAGCCTTCTTGGACTTACTTGTTGCCATATACCTCCTTAAGTAATATTGAATGAATTATAACACATCTGTGGTAAAATACTTAAAGTTTAATTTTCTAAAATGAAAGGTATAGGATGGGAGTAATCGTACATAAAGAACAGGATAAAAATGCAGAGCTTAGTCGCCGTATTGCCGCAGACCTAAAGATAAAAGCGGAACAGACGGCCTTAAGTGCTGACCCTGATCTTGTCAATGATTCGGATTATATAAATGGATCAAAAACCACTAGTCGCTACGGTTGGGTTTGGCTCATCCTTGTTGGTCTCGCTATTCTTTCTCTAATTCTTATTGTTGTTATCTAGTGCTCTTTATTCTAAAGTCCAAGTTTTCCTATTTTCTCTCAAAAAACCACTAAAAACAGAGTATAATAAGAGACAGATATGAAACTTACAGACCTAAAACAGGCCCTAAAAGATCTTGGCCTTGAATATAGTAAAATTAAAGACCTCCCAGCTGAAGAGCGCAAAGCTTTTGGGCAGGAAATTAATCGTCGCAAAAATGAAATCTTAGCTCAAATTCAATCTGAGGAAGAAAAATTAGCAGCAGTCGATATCAAGCCCATTGATCTCACCGCTCCTATGGCTGAAAACTCTACACCGAAGAAAAATAGGCGTGGCAGCAAGCATCCTCTCATGGTTGAACTTGACAAAGTAATAGATATATATTCTAATATGGGATTTGAAGTCATGGAGTCCACTCAGCTTGACGATGAATTTCATATGTTTGAGTCGCTCAACTTCCCTGAAGGTCATCCCGCCCGTGATGGCTATGATACCTTCCGTACTAAAGAAGGTTTTATTCCTCCAGCCCATACTTCCACCATGCAATATCGCGCGCTCACCTCTCGTCGAGACCAGCTTGAAACCGAAGGTCAGATTGCTGTAGTCATTCCTGGCCGCGTCTTTCGTAATGAAGATGTTGACGCTACTCATGAGCATACTTTTTACCAATGTGAAGGTGTTTTTGTTTCCAAAGCTGCCACCATGGGACAGATGCTCGGCGTCCTCAAAAATTTCTTCGAAACCTATTATGGTCAAACTTTAAATACTAAAACTCAGCCAGGCTACTTTCCATTCACTGAACCTTCACTCGAATTTCAAATCGAGAAGCCAAAAGCTCTCGGCGGCAAAGGGGATGGTTGGCTCGAAATGATGGGTTGTGGTATGATTCACCCTAATGTTTTAAAAACCGCCGGCATTGATCCTACAATTTACAAGGGTTTTGCTTGGGGAGGCGGCATTGATCGTCTTGTCATTCTCAAATACCAACTTGACGACATTCGTTTCTTCGAATCTGGTAAACTTAATTTCTTGGAGGAATTCTAATGCTTATTTCACTTAATGCACTAAAACGTTATGTTAAAATTCCAGATTCTCTCTCTACCGAAGATCTGATGAAACTGATCGGTTCTCGCCTTGTTGAAGTGGAGGGAACTGAAAGTTTTGCTGAAAAATACCAGAATATCTACGTCGCTAAGGTTGTCAGCTGTACTGATATTCCGGATACACACCTTCATCTCTGCGAGGTAGATGCCGGACCCCTCAATCAAGAGTTTGGCAAACTAGAAAACGGCTTAATTCAGGTTGTCTGTGGTGCGCCAAATGTCCGTGCTGGCCTCTCTGTAGTTTGGCTCGCTCCTGGCGCCATCGTTCCAACCACTTTTGGCACCGAAGATTTTCAATTATCAGTCCGAAAGCTTCGTGGCTATGAAAGCTATGGCATGATTGCTGGCGCCGACGAGCTCGGATTTGGCACTGATCACAAATATATTGCTGAGCTTGCTCCTGATCTTGCTGAACCCGGCACTCCTATTGTTGAAGCCCTAGATCTCGACGACGTGATTATTGATATTGAAAATAAATCTCTCACTCATCGGCCAGATACTTTTGGGTTAATCGGTTTTGCTCGCGAAGTTGCTGGTATCCTAGGTCAGCCATTCAAAAATCCTGCAATCTTTGAGGGTGACTTAGCTACACAATCAGAATTTATCCGTAGTAATTCTCGTAACACCTCAGATATCAAGAGTCCAGTTATTGAAATCCAGGATCAAACATTATGTCCTCGCTATTCCTGTGTTGTCGTCGATCAAACCCAGCTTAAGTTTGACCAAGATTCTACTGATTTTGAGCGCACCCTCACTCAAGACGGCGTTCTGCTCTATAAATCTGGCATGCGACCTGTTTCACCGATTGTTGATGCGACAAACCTCACCATGCTTGAGACTGGTCAGCCTCTACATGCTTTTGACTATGATAAATTTATTGCCATCGGTGGTACCGATTCTCCAAAAATCATTGTACGTGCTGCCAGGGAAGGTGAAAAAATCACTTTAATTGATGATACTGAAATCGAACTTAATACAAACGACATTGTGATTACCTCCAATGATATCCCAGTTGCCCTAGCTGGTGCTATGGGTGGTAAAAATACAGAAATTGATGCAAACACCAAGCGCATTTTAATCGAATCTGCCACTTTCAGCCTCTATAATCTACGTAAAACCCAGATGGCTCATGGTATTTTCTCTGAAGCTATTACACGTTTCACTAAAGGTCAACCAGTTTTTGGCACAGTGCCAGCATTAAAATCCTGCCTAGAAAAACTCGGTATTAAAGATACTTCTAATCTCATTTTTGCTGACTGTCTTACTCAAAGCCCTGCTCAGCAAACCATTAAACTTGACTTAAGCGACCTTAATCAAACACTAGGTTCCGATTTTACATTAGAGCAAGTTAAACAAACACTCTCTAATGTTGGTTTCATGGTGGATATCCTCCCAGATAATCAGTTCTTAAATGTTACTACCCCGCTATGGCGTACCGACATCCATATTAAAGAGGACCTCTACGAGGAGGTTGGCCGTCTCAATGGTTTTGATAACATTCCACAAACTCTTCCGCTCCGCTCTTTCAAAGGTAGCCCAAAAAATCAGCTTTTTGCCCTCAAGAGTGAAATTCGCAACATCCTTTCAGATCAACAGGGCGCTAATGAACTCCTCACTTATAGCTTCGTTTCGCAAAATCTTCAGCAAAAAGTAGGTGAAGACATTGCTGATAGTTATGAGATTAGTAATTCTATCTCTCCAGAGCTCCAATGTTTTAGACAGTCCATAACTCCAAGCCTACTCGAGAAGGTCTATGAGAATCAAAAAGCTGGATATAAGGATTTTATTCTCTATGAAATGAACCAAGTCGTCAAGCGCTCCTTTGGCTTTCTTGCGGATCAGACCCCAAAGCTCGAATCGCATCTCTCAATCTGTCTTGAGGGTGATTTCTATCGAATTAAAGAGCTCTGTCTCGCCCTTGGCGCTCGTCTCGGTCTTGAATTTAAGTTTGTCGAATATCAGGAGCAGCAATACCCATATTTTGAGCCACTTCATTCGGTCCGTATTCAGCTCGGACAAGAAATCATTGGTTGTCTTGGTGAGATTAAACATTCTGTACTTAAAAAACTGAAACTAAAAGAAGTCTCTGCTCTTGAGTTAAATCTTGAGCTATTACTTAATACTCCTCGAATCTTGCGTGGCACACAAAAGATCAGTCGCTTCCCATCCGTCTCGCGGGATCTCACTGTTAAGACTCCAGACACCGTCTCTTACGCTACACTTGAGCAGGAAATCACGCACGCCCTCGCTCAAGATTCTCTGATTCATATCCTGGAGCCAGTCTCCATCTATCGACCATCAGAAAATGACACTACCCGAAATTGTAGCTTCCATCTTAGCTTTGCCAGTACGGTAAAAACTATGAGTGCAGATGAAATCTCTGCTATAATGAAACAAATTGAACAAAATATTACAGCGCTCGGTGCTGAGATTATCTAATACAAATACCGAGAAAAACTAAAGGAGGTTTATGCAAGAAAAAGAATTAAAGACCAGTTTAGGTCAGCGTATTATAATTGGGGTAATTGCCGTTCTACTCCTGTCTTCCACTATCGCAATTTATGCTTTGATCGTACTTAATGGTGAAAAGAATAAACAGACTTCTTCCACCAAAAAAGAAGAACTTGCGGTAGTCACTAAAGAACTCTCTGCTAAACAAGACGAGCTAAAATCTGCTTCTGATAAAATGTCGAAGCAATATTTTGATACACTTGCCTCTTTCCGCAATAAGATTAAAGCTTATAATGGTACCTCTGTTGAGGATGCCGGCCTCAAAACCTTTGATCTAAAAAATGGTACTGGCGCTGAAATTACCGATAAAACCACTTCATACTATGCTTATTATGTTGGTTGGTGTGCCAACGAATCTGTTTTTGATTCCTCCTTTGACGATGCGAAGAATCCAAAGAGTCTCAAAGAGCCTCTTGCAGTCACCAATCCAAATAGCTTGATCGCCGGCTGGTCTGAGGGGATTAAGGGTATGCGTTTCGGTGGTGTCCGTGAAATTGATATTCCAAGTCCACTCGCCTATGGTAGTGAACGTGAAATCTGTGGCAGTAAAAACTCCCCACTCAAGTTCCTTGTTCTTCCTATTGAAGTCTCCGAGGACTATAAGAAACTTTCCACTGAGTATAATCAGATTTACGTTAAGTATCGCAAGCTCCAATCTGAAATCAACAGCATCGGCGCCTAAGTTTTCATAAAAATCCTACAGTGCTAAGTTAGCCGTATACTACCCTCATTATATTGACAAATAAGCAATAGTATTATATAATAAAACAGTCACTATAGTCCGCATAAAGCGGAAAATCGTACCTTAAAAGGAGGGTATAACATGAAATTTTATATTTTTTTGTTCTCATTTTTTTTAGTAAGTTCCATATTGTTGGGGTTGATACTTCCGAAAGTGGAAGGAAGAAAAAAGGACGGCACTTTGGCCGTCGGCACACGATTTAATGGGGCTTGGTGCCTTATCATCGTGATTGCTATGACCGCGGCAGTCTTACTTGCTGTCGTATTATACGATATGAGGCAGTGGGATAGATTCAGGGAACCAACCATGATGGCGTATGGTTGGGTAGTTACAGCCTTTTATGTCGTATGGGTGCTACTGAGAAGTGCGCTTTTCTTAGCGATGTACTTCGCATTAGTCACCGCTGTTTCAGAATGGCTGGAGAGTATACTCAACGGCCTATACCAGGATGGTTATTTAACCTTCTGGCGAAACAGAAGAGGAGAACTCGTCTTCGGTCCAACTATTATTAGGAACTGGCTCCGAAGACACAGAAGATAGAAGTAAGAGGGGGTAGAATTTCATACCAATAAAGACGCAACCAGTTTTTTGGTTTGACTTTTATTCCCTCCTGTTTCAAGCCCCACAGTCGTGGGGCTATTTTCTTTCTAAAATGCCTCGCTATTCGCTACATTTCTTATACCATTCAGCTAATTTTTCTAAAATCTTTAAATCAATTTCTCTGCCGTCAAAAGCTGTTTCGCCGGCCTCGCCTCGCTGCTTTAAGGTCGTGAGAGAAGCAAAGAATCTACCGCTCTGTTTTTTGATTCTCGCTTTTCGATCTGCCTCCCATTTTAAGTATTCGTCTTCTGTTAAGCTCTGTGGGAAATTACGCCCCTTAAAATGCAAAAACAAATCCGGTAATCTATCGTCGGCGAAATTAGGCGTAAAATCACCGAGTACTCCGGCATCCGCTCTTTGAATTTTTTGGCAAATCCTACGATCTGCCTCAGGCAAGAATCCATCATATAAACTTGCTTCCACCTCTTCACTTTTCGGGTATTCCGATCTTTTCTCGTAAACTCCACGCATTCTTTCGATAAAATCAGGATGCTTTAAAAGAATCTGCAAATTTCTTTCGACCATTTCTGGTGATAACTGAATCTTTTTCCAACCAGAAGTCCCCGCCCTATGTGGCGCAAATTCATCCGTTGAATCTTCCTCCGATATTACATCAAGAACAGAAATCGGTGCCACCGCCGGGCATTTATTTGGACAAAATTCCTTCACGGCTTCCCCGAAATCAAACCAGGTCAGATATTCTTTCCCAAAACGATTGATCTTTTTTTCTGGCTTAAAATTTTTCTCCTCACAAAGCAGTTCCTCAAGGTTATATCGCAGATTGAATACGATTAGATTCCCATTTTTACTTGGCGCAATTGGAAACGCCACAGTGGTGTTTAAATAATCAGATTTATAGCGGCCCGAAGTATAAACAAAAGGCTGAGGGCTATTTAGATTAACTAGCTTCAAGACCTCTTTTTTATTACGCATCCTTAATAGGTAATCAAAAATTTGCGGCTGCTTTTTTCGTAATAATTTAGCAAGCGCGATTAATGCCTCTACATCAGACAGAGCATCATGCGCCTTGAAATGATCAATTTTATTTAATTTTGTCAAAAGTTCTAATTTATTGGTTGGCTTCATTTTGCCAGATTCTTTGTCAACCATGACTGGCCAAGTTATACCCTCCGGCCTCAGTGCTCGCACCATTCGTACGACATCTAGCAGGTCCCAGCGACTCCGGCCATCCTTCCACTGCCATTCGTATGGATCATAAAAATTTCGCCACCACAGATAGCGCATATGTTCATCATCAAAACGCACAGAATTATAACCACAAGCAGTAGTTTCTGGTGTAAAAATTTCATTCATCGCAATACGGCAAAATTCTGCCTCAGTCATCCCGTTTTTGACCGTCTCTTGCGGTAAAATATGTGTCACCATAATTGCCTCTGGGCTTGGTAATGTGTCATTATTTAACTTAATTAAAATATTCACCGGTTCGCCAAGCGGCTCTAACTCAAGATTCGTTCGCTGACCCGCAAATTGCATAATGCGATCTTCGCGTGGACTAATGCCAGACGTCTCGAGGTCATAAAAGAAGAAACTCGGCTCATCCTTTTGGATATCCGAAGAATCAGTCCAAGCAGATTTTTTCATCCCAGACTTATAATATGCTGCCTGGTCTGGGTCAAAACGTGAATTCATATAGCTATTATATCAATTTGAAATTTTTATGGACAAAATCAGAATAGCCCCCGCTAGCTTTTTGGGCCAAAATATGATAGAATATACCAACTTTGAGATATTAACTTTGAAAAAACAACTTCAAGAAAAACTTTGAGAGAGGCTAATTTTAGAAAGGGGAATTAATGAACGAAGAGAGTAATGGACTATTATCCAAAGGGGGAATAGAATTGCAGGGCGGATCGACCGAGAACTGTATTAAGGTCCGCGGTGCCAGACAGCACAATCTTAAGAATATTGATCTGGATATCCCACGCGATAAATTAGTTGTCATCACCGGTCTTTCCGGCTCCGGTAAATCCAGTCTTGCTTTTGATACCATCTATGCCGAAGGACAGCGTCGTTATGTTGAGTCTCTCTCCTCTTATGCTCGTATGTTCCTCGGTGTGATGGATAAACCAGATTTTGACACTATCACTGGTCTTTCCCCTGCTATTTCAATCGATCAGAAATCTACTTCAAGAAATCCTCGCTCCACCGTGGCCACTGTTACCGAAGTTTATGATTATCTCCGTCTTCTTTTTGCTCGTGTTGGCGTCCCTCACTGTCCCATCTGTCATCGCGAAGTCTCTCGTCGGTCAGTTGAAGATATTGTTAATGAAGTAATGAAATTACCTCTCGGCTCTAAGCTCATGCTTTTAGCTCCACTAGTCCAGCAGAAAAAAGGTGAATTTCAGCATATTTCCGAGCAATACCTCCAGAAGGGTTTTTCACGCGTTCGTGTTGATGGCATTGTCTATGCTCTTGACGAATTTCCAGAACTCGAAAAGCAAGAACGTCACGATATTGAATTGGTGGTCGATCGTTTTATTTTAAATACTGAGCTTTATTCTCGTATTTCAAGTTCCATCGAACAGGCGCTCGAGCTTGGCCAGGGAATTATTCAACTTCTCAAAATCAATGATAATAGTTCAACTATCGAGGGGAAAACCTTGGGTGCTCAAAATACAGAAGTACTCACCTATTCACAGCGCTATGCCTGTCCAGTTCACCCAGATGAGCTGATTCCTGAACTTGAGCCTAGACTTTTCTCCTTCAATGCTCCTCAAGGTGCCTGTCCAACTTGTACGGGTCTTGGTACTCGCATGGAAATTGATCCTAACCTAGTCTTCAATAATAATCTCACTATTGCCGAAGGAGGTATTCGTCCATTTAATCGCGTTCAGAGTGATTCTTGGTGGCTCAAACGCTTAACCGCCGTTGCCAACCGCCATGGTTTCTCCGTCCATACCCCGATTGGCGAACTCACTGATGCCGAAAGACATCTGATTCTTTATGGTACCGGCGAAGAGAAATATCAAATTAAGATCTCTGGCTCTGGTAAATGGCAAGAAGGTGCAACCTACGAATCAGTCTATGAAGGTGTGATTCCGACTCTTGAGCGTCGTCATCGTGAAACTGACTCCGATTTTATGCGTAAAGATATTGAACGTTTTATGCGCGTACGTGAATGTCAGACCTGTCATGGTGCCAGGTTGAAGCCAGTAGTGCTTGCGATTACTATTCATGGCCTCAATATTGTCGATATGTGTAACCTAGACGTCGATTCGACCATTGATATTCTTTCTCAAGATTTAGGTTTTTCCGAAGCTGAAGAGTTGATCGCTAAGCCAATCCTGAAAGTGATTAAGGAGCGTGTAAAATTCATGCAGGACGTTGGGCTTGGTTATCTTGAGCTTGGTCGTTCTGCTAATACTCTTTCTGGTGGTGAAGCACAGCGTATTCGTCTGGCCACCCAAATTGGCTCCGGCTTACAAGGTGTTTTGTATGTTCTCGATGAGCCATCCATTGGTCTTCACCAGCGCGATAATGATAAACTAATCGCCACTTTGAAGCACCTACGTGACCTCAAGAATACTGTTCTTGTGGTTGAGCATGACGAAGATACAATGTTGAATTCAGATTACCTAATTGATATTGGTCCTGGTGCTGGTTCTCGAGGTGGTCACGTGGTGGCCGCAGGTACCCCTGCTGAAATTATGCAAAATGGAAAGTCTCTTACTGGCCTATATCTGAGTGGTAAAAATAAAATCAGCATCCCCAAGAAGCGTCGTCAGCCTAAGCCTGGTAAGGAATTGGTTATTGTTGGCGCCAGGGAAAATAATCTCAAAAATATTGATGTTCATTTTCCACTTGGTGTCATGACTGTGGTTTCTGGTGTCTCCGGCTCTGGTAAATCCACTCTAGTTAACGAAATTCTCGCCAATGAGCTTCTTGCTAGACTCCATCGTGCCCAAACCGTGCCAGGCGAGCATACCCGTATTGACGGTATTGAGAATCTGGACAAATGTATTGTGATTGATCAGAGTCCAATTGGTCGCACTCCTCGTTCCAATCCTGCCACTTATACTGGCGTCTTCACTGCTATTCGTGAACTCTTCGCTGCCCAGCCCGAGGCTGAAATTCGTGGCTATAAAGCAGGCCGTTTTAGTTTTAACGTTAAAGGCGGTCGCTGTGAGACCTGTCAAGGCGATGGTGTCAATAAAATCGAGATGCATTTTCTTCCAGATGTTTATGTTACCTGTCCAACCTGTCATGGTAAGCGTTATAATCGCGAGGCTCTCGAGGTCAAATATAAAGGTAAAGATATTTCCGATGTCCTCAATATGACCATTGATGAGGCTGTTGAATTCTTTGAGAATATTCCAGCCATCGTTAATAAACTAAAGACTATTCAAGAGGTCGGTCTTGGATATATTCGTCTTGGTCAGTCCGCAACTACCTTCTCTGGCGGTGAGGCGCAACGCATCAAGATTGCTACCGAACTTTCACGCCGTAGTACTGGTAAAACGCTCTATATCCTAGATGAGCCAACTACTGGTCTGCATACTGATGATGTTAAACGTCTCTTGCAGATCCTCAATCGCTTAGTGGATGGCGGCAATACCATGGTGATTATTGAACATAATTTACATGTTATTAAATCGGCTGACTGGGTGATTGATATGGGTCCAGAAGGTGGCCAGCATGGTGGTCTAGTTATTGCTGAAGGTACTCCTGAACAGTTATCAAAGCGTGATGATACTCCAACTGGTAAATTCCTGCGCGAGGCTCTCAAAAACTAGGTTAAAAATGTCTACAAAAAACCGACGATAAAACTATCGCGGTTTTTTATTTAGCGCCAGACAGTTTAGTTTAAGTTGTTTAATCAATTCTGATTGTGCATCATCGATCTTTTGGGGCTCACCCTGCCAGATTTTTAATGCTGGATCCTGGATTGCGCGACCAAACGAGAAAGATAATCTATATTTGTCTTGGTTTTCTCTGATGATAGCTTGAAGATTTTTCGTGGCCTGCTCTTCGTTCTGTCCGCCTGATAAAAAGACTACTCCACCAATATTTTTTGGCACAGTTTCAGAAATTAGTTGCATTGTCATTCGACCTGTTTCTTCAGGGTTATTTTTCTGGGCGTAAATCATATTGATTTTTAGAATACAGCATTCAAGATCAACCCCCAGCTCCTGCAGTTTCTCGAACAATGCGACTAAGACCTGTTTTGTGTGTTTATAAAAATCTGCAATACTCTGTTCTCCATGCAGTACTTCCGGTTCTATAATTGGCACCAGTTTTTTCTCAAGCGCCTTTTTCGCATAGACCGCCAAGTCTCTTGTATTTTGTCGAATCACCTCTTTAGGGATATTTAAATCTTTTTCCACTTCAAAGACTGCACGCCATTTAGTAAAGCGAAGTCCTAAATTATAATACCTACTTAACCTGTAATCTAGGTCTTCAAGTCCGCACGTACGACAGTTGATTTGATTTGGTATTTTCTCAAGCCCAAGATCCACTTTTACGCCAGGTAAAATCCCTTTTGCTGCTAGAAATTCAGGAATACTCTGTCCATTGGTTAATTTCTGCATCACGGTTTCTTGGGCTAAGATCACGCCGTTCAAAAACTCATTTATGCGTGGTGTCGTCACTAATAGTCTACGGTATTCTTCTTGTGTCTTCTGCGTTTCTGGTAGATTATATTTTTTAAGCTTACGGCGAATGGTTCTCTTTGACTCATCAATTGCTAAAATCCCTTTAAAATCAGCAGTTAAAGCTTTGGCTATAAGCCTTAGGTTTTCTTCTTGTTTAAGTGAGGACTTTAATCTGCTATATAATTTATCGATATTTAAAGTACGATTCATCTTGGCATTTTCGATATTTATTTTCGCAAATCTCAATGCTCGATTAATATTCCAGCCTGACGAAAGTGCTGCAAAAATTGTACCGGCAGCAATGGAATAAATTGTCAAATGAGTCTGAAAAATCTTCACATTTCGTTTTAAGAAGATCTTTTCTTCGCCATTCGTGATCATTGTCGGTGTGATCTGAAAGAATTTTTTATCATCCAGGTTGAGCTCTTTTTGTAAGTTTGATTCTAAATTTTTACCAGTAATAAAAACCATCTCAGCTCTTGTATATAATTTTCTGGCAACTTCTTTAGCCGTAAAATCATCTGCTTGATGTAAGAAACCACAGGCAGTCTGATTTGTATGAATAGCTAATTTAACTTCTTTATGTAACTCTAAGTACTGTTCCAGTTTTTCTAGCGCTTCAACTCCGAATCTTGCTGAACGATCGATAAAGATCCAATCTGGCTTCGTTTCCGGTATTAAGAAAACAGTTCTTCCACATGAATTTGTTGTCAGGTATTTTACAGCGTTGCCAGTTTTCAGAACATAGCGACAGTCGTATTTATGGTTTTCCAAATTCTGTTGGCTGGATAGTAGGCTATTTAGCTTAAAATTCTTTAATACCTCGTCAATAATACAGGCGCCGCTTAGTACGCTCTCTTTATTCTTATAATATAGTGTTTCTTCGTCAAATTCTGTGTCGAGAAAAATGCGGCCATGATTGCCAGTCTCAAATAGATCACTTGGAAAATCAAGATAAGTATCTTTAATTATATTACCCACGATCAATATATTCATAAGCATATTCTATCATAGAATATATAACGTAAGAATCTTTGTAAGCTTAAAAGGGAATAAAAAAAGACCCCGAAGGGTCTAATCTTTTTTAGCGAACTTCAACGCGAACACGTGGTAATGAGCGACCAGAGAAGTGAGTTTTCTTTGTTTTTACAAAGGTTACAACACCGTCTTTAGCAGCGTGAATTGTGAAGTTACGAGATACATAAGTACCTGGACCTGCAATTTTAGTGCTACCAGTTTGGCGAACTAATACTTCGCCATTGCGAACTTTCTGACCACCAAAGCGCTTTACACCAAGACGCTGACCAGCGTTATTATGAACGTTCTTCGCGGTACCACCAGCTTTAACATGTGACATATTTTAGCCTATCTTTTCCTTATTACTATTATTTCTCGAGCCACAATCTGACCTTCTCGGAAGTAGAGCAAATCTGACTGACTCAAATCTTGAAACTTTTCAAAATTATATCCCATCTCTTGAATTTCGTCAAGAACGTTCATACGTGCATACTTGCCAGTTTCCCGCAACCAGGCTGGCACTGCCATCACAATAGGTGTCCCGGATTTAATAAAGGGGGTAATATTTTTAAGAAAACCTAGAGCAATCTCCCTACACTTAGCTTTTTCCGCCTTGAATTTTATATCTACTGGCGGCCTAGACATTGGTGCCCCAAGGTAGCTTTCAAAAGCTACAGCATCAATCTGTCCCTCCCACTGGAAGGTTGTAGCATCGCCCACCGCAAGCTTATCCAAGATCGCATCTTTTTTTTGAATTAATTCGGGTTTGATTTTAAATCTTTTACTATTTCTTTCATTAAAAAGCCAGCTTAAATTCTTCTTCGAGTATTCAATCATGCGCTCACTAAGATCGGTGCCGTAGGGTGTATATCCCATAATCGCCGCCTCTTGTAAAACTACACCAGTTCCACAGAACGGATCTAGTATTCTAGCTCCTTCAGGAAGTGGCCCACATAAATTAATTAAAATTTGTGCGAGTTTAGGAGGTAGCATGCCTACTTTAGCGTCTCTGGCTGGTCGTGCCTGATCTCTCTCGGTATAAGCAGTAATGTTTTGGGTGCCGAGACTAAGGTAAAGCTCTCGATCAAGTACCAAAATTTCATAACAACCAGGTTTTTCACCTAATTGATTATGGTGTGCGGTCGCAGAAGGAATCTCGGGTTCCTTACTAGTAATTACTCTAACGCTTCGTTCCATTTTCCCCAGACTTCGCTTAATCTCCATACTTTTCTGGAAGGTAAAGCCCGCTTTTCTTTGTTTGGAAAAATCTGAAATTCCAATAGTGATTTTGCCTTCAGGGTGCAGTTCATTTAAATGTTTGACTAATCCTTTAAAATCACCCTCAAATAACTCACCAAGCTTCATTGTTCCACCCAGTCGATTTATCTCGGGTTTTTGATTCTCTAACTGAAAGATAATTAAATTTTTTCCAACCAATTTAGCGTGCTTGTCGTATAATGCTTGGATTTCTGCCAAAGAAATTAGAGGTTGGCGGCCTGCAACTGCGAGGTACTTCATATATATTATTATATCAAAAAATAAGTAATATCAAAACATCTGTTACTCTCCTATGCAAATCGCATTTTTTCTCCCTAATCTAAAATACCTATGTTATAATATCCAGGATATGTTTAAAAAAATTCTTAGCTTAATTACTCTAGCCCTAGTCGCCTTCGTTGTTTGGGGAGCTTGGGACCAAATCACCGCCGCCGCCAGTTGTATTTTTGGAGGACATTGTATTGAGGGTGGCGAATTTAGTATCAATTTATTCATTGTCTTCCTCCTCATCCCAGAGCAGCTCTTCATGTATTACTGTGCTGGCAAAATCTTCTTCGCCTATATGGCGGGTAAACAGAGGATCGCTGAGCAGAAGAACTCAGAAGCTAAAGAAACTAAGAAGATTTCCACCTGGGAACTCGCTCGTATTTCTTTTGAGCTTAACTTCGTCAATCACGCCATTCCATCTGGTGGCGTCTCTGGTCTTGGTTATATCACCTGGCGTTTAAAAAATTATGGAGCCACAGCTGGACAGGTTAGCTTCATGTATATTTTGCGCTATCTCATTACCATTCTTGCAAACCAGACTCAGACCATCTTTGCCATTATTTTCCTAATCGTAACTAGTAGCGTTCCGTCAAACGCTTATTGGATGGTTTGGCTAGTTGGTGCAATGAGTGTTGGAATTATTGTGGCCATTGCTGTCCTTATCGCCATCGTCTCCAGTCGCAAGATGATTCGCTGGGCAGCCAAGGAGCTTACTGCTTTTGTTAACTGGCTTGTTAAAACTGTTACCTTTGGTAAAAAGAAGCAGGTTCTTGAGCTCGAAAAAGTTAATAAATATTTCATGGATCTTCACGATGATTTCCTTACTGCCAAGAAAGACAAAAAACTTCTTGTTAAGCCTATTATTTGGGGTTTTCTCTATAATTTCCTTGAAATTGCAACCTATGAAATTGTCGCCTTATCTCTTGGTCACGGCGAAATCTTCCCACAAATTATGGTTGCAGAGGCTCTTGGCTCTCTCGTTGGTGCCGTTCTTCCTACCCCAGGTGGCGTCGGTGGCTACGAAGGTTCTATGATTACTGTAATGTGTATTCTTGGCACCAACCTTGCTGTTGCAAGTACCGTCGTTATCGTGACTCGTGTTATCGTCCTTCTTAATACCATTGTTTCTGGCTACGGTTTTTATCAAAACGCCATTTCGAAAATTGGCAAAGCTGATAAAAAGAAAATCTTTGAATCTTCAACAGAATCCTAAACATGTCGGAAGCTCCGCGATTCACCGTTAGTCAATTTATTGCCGTCACTAACCAAGTCTTAGAAACTGGTTTAAGCGACGTCGTACTCTTTGGTGAAGTTAGTAGTTTTAAGATTAACCAAGGCAAATGGGTCTTCTTTGACCTCAAAGATTCTGAATCTTCTATCGGCTGTTTTATGACAATCTACCAGCTAGGGAATTTTCCCCTTGAAGATGGCATGAAAATTGCTGTTCAGGCTACGCCAAAACTTACCTCTTTTGGTAAATTCAGTCTCACTATTAAACGTTTTCATCCTCTAGGTGAGGGCAGTCTAAAAAAGGCTTTTGAGTTGCTTAAAGCCAAGCTACAAAAAGAAGGTCTCTTTGATCCAGCGAAAAAACGTCCAATTGCTCGTAATTTTGAACGTCTTGGAGTTATCTCCTCTACTCAGGCTGCCGGCTATGCTGACTTTATTAAAATTATTAATGAGCGCTGGGGCGAGCTTAAAATTCAGGTGGCACATACTCAGGTTCAAGGATTGCCGGCCGTTGACCAAATCGTGCGCGCAATTGAGTATATGAACCAATATACCGACAATCAGGTTATCGCCCTTATCCGTGGCGGTGGTTCAAAAGATGATCTCGCTATTTTTAACGACGAAAAACTAGTTCGCGCAATTGCAAGTAGTCGCATTCCGGTCATAACTGGTATTGGTCACGAAGTTGACGAGTCTCTTGCTGATCTTGCAGCGGATCTAGCCGCCTCTACTCCAAGTAATGCCGCTCAATTTTTGACTCGCGATCGCCAATCTGAGATCCACTCACTAAAACTTCAGGTGTCACGTATCCATCAGCAGGTTGTGAATAAAATTAATTTTGAAGAACATAAGTTAAGGGAACAAATTGAAAGTATTCGCACTAAAATCTTTAACTTTCTGCAACTTGAACTTCAAAAAATCCAACAAAAGCAGAAGATTATCGAAAATTTAAATCCAGCCATTGTCTTAAAGCGCGGTTATGCTATTATCCATGGTCAATTATTAGAAAATGCTATTGTTCATCTTGAAACTGAAACTCATCAAGCCGAAGCCAAAATAATTAAAGTCAAAAATAAGGAGTAATTATGGCAGAATCAACCAGTCCTAAGAAGACGAAAACTAAAACCACCGTTCTTTCAATTAATCAACGTTTAGGGCAATTAGATCAGCAGATCGAGTGGTTTTATGGCGACGAATTTTCTCTTGAAGAGGCTAGCCAAAAATATCAGGAAGTGGCTCTCTCGGCAAAAGAAATTGAGAAAAGTCTCAATGAAATTAAGAATCAAATCGAAATCATTGATCGCGATTTTAGCAAAGAATAGAACGTAAAGTAAGCAAGTAACTTTACAAATAAATAATCATAAGTAAAATATAAATATATGGATAATCAGGGTTCAAATAATTTTAATAACGGTCAAGGTGTTACGCCGCAAGACGCTAATTTTTGGAATCCAATTTCTCCACAAGGACAATCATCTCCGCAAACAATGCAGGCTTCTCAAACCCCGCAACCTACTCAGCCTTCACAGGCTTTTGGTTTTACGTCCACTCCTGCCGCTCCCGTTACTCCATCTGCGACCTCTACTCCTGGCTTTAACCCTCAGAATTTTAATCAGCCTGTATCTGCTTATCCTCCAGTAAATCCTACAATTTCACCTCAGGCCTCCACTATGTCTCAGGCCTCACCTTCATCTACTCCAGCAAACAACGCCTCCTTTATGTCTCAGGTTACTGATCCTTCCGGTAATCTTCTAAATAAAGATTTTAATCTCATGACCGATGAGGAGAAAAAAGAAGCTGAGCGTATCGCTCGTGCTAAGAACCGTGTCGACCTCCTTAAAACCATTGGTCTGATTGTCGTTTCTCTTCTCGCCGTCCTCTTTGTCGGACTCTTTATCTGGATGACCTTAAAATGGAGTGAAGCTAACACTAACGTACAGGGAAAGATCGACGTAGCTGTTGCCGAGGCTAGAAATAGTTTGCAAACTAAGTTAGAAAATGATTTTGAAGAAAAAGAAAAATATCCTTTCTTAACATTTTCTGGTCCCACCGATCTTGGCGCCTTAAACTTTGAGTATCCTAAGACTTGGAATCTCTACATTCCTGATGATGCGAGTCGTGGTGGCGACTATCATGCCTACCTCAATCCTGGCCAGGTGAACGTTGTGGCTGACAATACCGTTATGGCTCTTCGGGTCACAATTAAAAACGAACAGCTTGATCGTGTTCTTGAGGATTTCACCGATAAAGTACAGTCGCAAGAGATGACCGTCTCTTCAACAGTGGTTAATGGTGTTAATGTTAATGTCTATACTGGTAAATTAGATAGTGACCTCATGGGTATTGTCTGTATCTTTAAGATTCGCGATAAGACTGCTCTGCTTCAAACCGATTCGAGCAATGTCTTCCGTGCTGACTTTGAACGTATTCTCTCCACCATCCGCTTCAATAGCTAATCAGGTGCGTTTCTTCAAATGCAATTTTCAAAAATCTGACTATAAATTTTTTCTCTGCTATAATTGACCTATGGTAAGTGAGGTCGGAGGTTTAGCAGTTGTTGCTCATGAGTTGAAAAGTCCGCTTGCGGTGATGCGTCAGCTTGCTCTTTCAATGGATTTTCAGGAGGACAGCCTCGCTGAGTTAAAGGATACGAGGAAGCAGTTGATTAATATTTCTGAGCGTGCTCTCAGACAAGTTAATGATCTTACTAAAATTGCTAGACTCGAGGATGGTCTCTTCGAAATGGAGCCAGTCTCTGTGCGCCGAATTTGCGACCATGTTCTCACTGAACTTCAGCCCTTTTTTCAGATCAACCAACGCAGCGTTGCAGCTTTTTATAAAAATCGTCACGACCTCGCCATTGCGAATCCGGACCTTCTCTTCAGTGTTATATATAACTTCTGTATTAACGCAATGTATTATTCCACCTCTGAAACGGAGTCATCTCTGGTAATTTCTGACCGTGGTGATTCTGTAGAGATTACGGTGCGTGACTTTGGGCCCTGCCTTCCTAAACAGATTTGGCAATCTCTAAAAGATGGTATTGTCCGTCCTGCAAGTATCTCCATGCGCCCCGGCAGTTCCGGCCTGGGCCTCTTCATTGCCTCAAAGTTTTCGCAGTACATGCAGGCAGAACTTTTAGCAGTGCGTCATCGTGACGGCACTAGTTTTAAACTTCGCCTTCCCGCCTCCAAGCAAGTTGCGCTTGCCTTTTAGGGTTTTATTATGTTAAAGAACAAACTAGCTTCCACTAAAGAAACCATCGAAATCTTCCTTCTTGAGGATGATCCCATTCTTTCACAGCTTTTTTCGAAGAACTTAAAGAAGGCTTTTCAAAAAAATGATCAAAATCTGTCAATTCGCTGCTTTACAAATTGCATTGAAGCTATTGCTGCATTACCAGATGGCTGCAAACCGCCGGCTCTTTTTATTCTGGATGTTCTTTTGACCGGACCGGACGGCTTCACCTTTTTGAATGAAATCGCCTCCTACCCCGATCTCTCCAAGATTCCAGTTATTATCGTTTCTTCTCTCAGATTTCCCGATCAGACCTACGAAAGTTATAATGTCGTGGAAATTTTAAATAAAACCACCATGACACCGCAGGCACTTTTTTCCGCCGTCACTAAAGCTTTAAAAAGGAAGGACTGTGAGGCTTAGATGGCTGATCTTAAGACCGACGCAATTGTTTTAAAACGCGTAAATTATCGCGAAGGTGATCGCATTATTACCTTTCTCACTCCCGATGGTCGTCTTTCTGCTATTGCTAAGGGTGCTCGTAAGGAAAAATCAAAGCTTGCCGGGGGTATTGAGATGTTCACTCTTTCTAGTATTGTCGTTCATCAAAATGATTCCAAAAAAAACGAAAACGCGACTGATGACTCATTTGGTATTCTTACTTCAGCCAGGCCCAAGGAATTTTATCATCAAATCATTGGTGATCTTGAAACTCTGGAACTAGCCTCTAGCTTTTTAAAACAGGTTTCACGCCTTTCGCACCAAATTGACTCAGCTGACCTTTTTAATCTTTTACATCAAACCCTAAGTGCTCTTAATTTATCGCAATCTGACGCCTCAACTAAACAGTTGATTAAAATCTATTTTCACCTAAATCAGGCTAGAATCTCTGGTGAAGAAATTAACGTCTTCTTTGATCGTGATGGCCAAAGGCTTGAGGCCTCAGCCACTTACGACTGGGATAATTTTGAAAAGGTTCTTATCAGAAGATCAGATGGGGAAGGCATGATTGACCAAAATGTAATTAAAATTCTCCGCCTCATTTTGTCGACCAATATTCATGTTATCTTAAAAATTAAAAACCTTTATACCTATTTGCCGATACTTTCCTATATTGCCAGCTAAGATGTTATAATAAAAAGAAATAATAGGAGTTGATATGGCAAAACTTGAGGATATCGTTAGTCTATGTAAGCGTCGTGGTTTTATTTTTCAAGGATCTGATGTTTATGGCGGCATGGCTGGTACTTGGGATTTTGGTCCTCTTGGTGTCGCTTTAAAGCGTAAAATTATGCAAACCTGGTGGAAATACTGGGTTGAGGATCGTGAAGATATGCTTGGTGTCGACGCTGCCATTATTATGAATCCTAAAACCTGGGTCGCTTCAGGACACGCTGCCACTTTCGCCGACCCGCTCGTGGAATGTAATGAATGTCATGGTCGCTTCCGTGCTGATAAATTAGCAAAAACCGCTGAAGGCCATGATTTATCCGCCAATATCACGAAAGACCAACTGATTAATGCTGGTATCAAGTGTCCAACTTGTGGCAAGATCAACTGGGGCGATGTCAAACAATTTAATATGATGTTTGAGACTCATGTTGGTGCCGTTTCTGATGAGACCTCAATTGCCTATCTTCGTCCCGAAACTGCCCAGGGAATATTCACGAACTATAAAAACGTTGTCGATAACGTTTATCCAGACCTGCCTTTTGGTCTTGCTCAGCAAGGTAAGGCTTTTCGTAACGAGATTTCTCCACGTGATTTTATCTTCCGTTGTCGTGAGCTTGAACAGATGGAGATCGAATATTTTGTGCATCCAAATGATTGGGAGCGTATTTTTGCTGAACTGCTTCGAGATGTTCATGTTTTTCTTGAAGAGACAATGCAGCTTCCAGCTAATATGATCCATGAGTATGAGGTTCCAGCCGATGATCGTGCGCACTATTCAAAGCGAACCGTTGATATTGAGTTTGACTTTCCGATTGGATCTGAAGAGTTAATGGGTATTGCCTATCGTACAGATTTTGACCTTCAGAATGTGGCCCGCGCATCTGGTAAGAATATGGAGTATCGAGACAAGAAGACTGGCGAAAGCTTTGTGCCACATGTCATTGAGCCTTCCTTTGGTGTCGAACGCTTAGTTATGGCAGTACTTTCTGCTGCCTATCACGAAGATGAGGTAAATGGTGAAAAGCGTACCGTCTTAAAACTCCCTGAAGCTTTTGCTCCATTCCGTTTTTGTGTCTCCCCTCTGCTTAAAAATAAGCCTGAACTAGTCGAAAAAGCCAGAACTGTTTATCAAATTCTTCGTAAGAAATATGGTAATGTCACTTGGGATGATTCTGGTAATATTGGTAAGCGTTATCGTAAGCAGGATGAAATCGGTACTCCAAAATGTGTGGTCATCGATTTTGATACTCTTGAAGATGATACTGTTACAATTAGAGACCGTGATACACTGGCTCAAACTCGTGTTAAAATCAATGAGTTATAATCAAATTAAACTAAAATTAGGAGGTAATTATTAAAAAGCAGCCAATTAAGCGACGTTTTCGACGGTTTTTCTCGCATCTCCGTGACGCAATCAAAAATCTTCCGAGCCTCTTTGGAAATCGCCATTTTCTTTGGCCGTTCCTGATCTGTTTCCTAGTTTTTGGTTTTCTTCTCAATTTCTTTGCGGCTGGTTCGGCCAACTGGCAGCTCTTCCAACTCTCTAACTTACGTGGAAAACTTGTCCTTATTGCTCATACCGTTGCCGCCGTGTTTGGTGTGGGCCGCACCCTGCCGGACTTCTTCTTTATGTCATTAATTAATCTAGTTCAATCAGTACTCATTGGCCTACTTTTCTTTATCTTGCACTTTCGCAAACAGAATCTCTCCGATAATCTTCAAAGTACCGGCATTATTGCCAGCTTCTTTCTACTAAGCTCTGGTTGTCCCACCTGCGGCACTGCGCTGCTTGCCCCTATTTTTATTTCAATCCTTGGCTCATCCGGGCTGGCACTAATCGGTACTGTTTCCGTGATTCTTAATCTTATATCGTTAATTATGGCATTCTTCGTCTTCCAAAAACTTGGCTATGAGGCATATATAATTTCTGAGGCGGAAAAATATCAACAAATAAAATCCCAAAAAGCACCCGAAGGAGAAAAACATGAGTAAAAATAATCATCAGCAAATAGATTCTACCGATTCTAAAGACTATGAAGAACGTACTAGCCCCAATATGTTTAGCCGCGCCATTCGCCTTGTTGTTATCGGTGCTATCGTCGTAGTTTTTCTTGCGTTAGCTCTCACTTCCGCACCCAAGAATCAAGATTTAAATAGTATTCGTGACGAACGCACGATTTTAGGTGATAAAAACGCCAAGAATCATTATGTCATGGTAACTGATGTTATGTGTCCATATTGTACAGTCTTCTCACGTCTCACATTAGAGAATCAGGAAAAATTTGAGAAATATCTTAAAGATCATGATATTGTTTTTGAATTACGTGTCACCGACTTTTTGTCTGAAAATAATATGGATCACTATGGTTTTTCAAGAATGAGCGCCGAGGCTGTGGCCTGCGCTACTGAGCAAAATAGATTCTGGGATTACTACCACCAGGTGATCCGTCGTCTTTGGCAAGATTATCAAAGCAAGGGTATTGGTACTTCTAAAAATGCGCCAGCCATCAAGGATCTCACTCCCGCATATTGGCAGAGCATTGCTAAAGAAATTAATCTCGATCCTTCCTTTAATGAATGTTTATCTGAACATAAAATGCTAGATAAGGTTAAACAAAATACTGCTGAAGCCACCACTTTTATGGGGCGATACAATTTAGGTGGTATGCCAAGCTTTAAGTTTGGCTCCTTTGCGACCTCTGGCTTTGATACTAGCTGGGACTACAGTTATGTTGAGCGATTCCTGGCTCAGGGCTTAAAGTAAACTGTTTCGCTTCAAATAAAACAGTCGGCACATGTGGAGGCGGCGTAAAGTCAGCCTCCTTTAGGGGCAACCGGATTCGGGTCGCATAATTTTTAGCTAGAATCCTACCGAGTTGGCTGGTATAGTGCCTTTCTGTAATAATTAATTTTAAGGCCAGTTGTTTTTGTAGAATCAAATAAATCGCATCTGGTCGTCGATGGTTTTTATTTTCTAATTCAACTATTTGTCCATCCCGATTTTCTAAATTGAGTAATTTATAAAATACTTCAGCGGATAGGGAAAAGGGCGGGTTGGCAAAAATCTTGTATGGTTCATTTGGTAGTTTTAGCTCCCTAAGATCACCCACAAAAATTTCCACATTAGAAATTTTTTGGCGCTCCAGATTCGTCTGCAATTTTTTTGCAGTCTCCGGGTCTTTTTCGACGGCAATTACCTTTTTACAGCGTCTTGCCAGTGCGCTTGTTATCACTCCAGAGCCAGCGCCAAGGTCAATCACTAGATCTCGCTTCTTAATATTAGAGTGTCCAATCAGAAATAATGCCAGTTTTGGACTTTTTAGGAAATTCTGATCCAATTGAAATTTTCGCATCTATGCCTATTTCCCCCGAGCCTTAAAAGTCTTATTGAATTTTGCTAGAATCTCACTCTGTTCAATCTGCGAGCGGATTAGTGATTCGCCCAGTTTTAACCAAATGTCAGAAATTGCCTTCTTTTTTTCCTTTGGCGTATTCATAAATTCCTTTAGAATTTTAGGACCAAAATGTTTCCATTCACGCATTAATTCTATCGGATTATTTAGTTCTACTGATGAAAAAATTTCAAACATCCCGTTGATGAAAATTTTTATTTCCTCGCGACTAGCATTTTGCATCCATTGATTGATCGCACGATTAATCATATTACTGCGCTTTGTTGTTTTCGAGCGAACCAATTTATTACCCTCAATCTGCCAAGAGTAAATATCGTGTTGGTAAACATTCTTCGCGGTGCTATGTATAATTGTCAATCCTTCACGGTGTTCGAATAGGCGCCCAATAATTGATTCTTGTGGCACAAAAGTATTAATACGGTCGAGAATCTTAAAAGAACCTAAATCTTGTTCAACCAAGTCCTTACGGATCCCTGGCCCATCATAGTTATAAACAGCTTGGACTCTTTTTTGAATATGGTCCGCGGCATGAATGGCGGCAAAGATTGAAACATGCCCGCCCTTAGAGTGTCCTCCTAGGTATAGTTTCTTCCAAAAAAACTTGAGGCTGACTTTTTTAAGATATTCAAGCGCTTCGATCTGGGCAGGAATATTATCGAGAAAAGCTAAGTTGAAATCTTCCTTCCAACCAGTCAGGGAACTGTCCGTCCCATAAAAGGAGAGATATGCTCGTTGAGGATTCAAGTGAATAGTGACGGCAGAAAACTGTTTTTCGAGTGCCTTGTCGTTATGACGTACAAAATTACTGATGCGCATTTTATTAAAACGCCTTGACTGTCCGAGTAATTCAATTAATTTACGGTCATCTGGCCAGCCAAAAGCCGAAGCTGGCAGCTCATGCATTTTATCTGCCACCGATGCAATTGTCTCAAATAAGCCCAGTTTAATTTTATGGAATGGCAAATAAGAAATTCGGGCCAAAATCAGCTGATCGGCTTCAGAAAAAGGTGCCTGCTTTGAAATTTTCTGCGTCCCCGCTACTCTCAAATAATCATTAATATTTGCCATATTTATGTTTACATTATATCATTAACCGCTTCCCACAAGAAACCGCCCTTATCTAGGGCGGTTTAAGAAAGACATAAAAAATGGTGGTTCCGACTGGACTTGAACCAGTGACACAAGGCTCTTCAGGCCTCTGCTCTACCAACTGAGCTACAGAACCACTTTAATTTAGTATATCATATAGTGTGCTATAATCAAGACATTATGAAAAGAATCAATACATCTGCAATTTCTGGGATGCAGGAGCTCTTGCCCGACGCCCAGATCGTTTTTAACACCATCAAAGACCAAATTGCCAAGATGTATCATCTTCATGGTTATCAATATATCGAAACTCCGATTATTGATCGCACCGAAATTTTACTGGCGAAGGCGGGTGGTGATACCGAAAAACAGATTTATAAGGTTGTAAAGACCGCAGAGACTGCCGATGATGCTGATCAGGCACTTCGTTTTGATCACACCGTGCCACTTGCTCGCTACGTTGTGGAACACGAAAGCGAACTCACATTTCCTTTTAAGGTTACTCAGATCGGTCGCAATTTTCGCGGTGAGCGTTCTCAAAAGGGGCGTTTCCGTGAATTTTATCAGCTTGACGTTGATGTGATTGGTCGCAATGCGCTGTCTATAGCTTATGATGCCGACGTGGTTGAAACTGCCTATGCGGCACTCAAGACTTTTATTAAGCCAAAAATGGTTATCCGAATTAGTAATCGCAAAATTCTTTCCGGTTTTCTTGAGGCTCTCGCATTATCCGATCAAACTAAGGACGTCTTCGACATTATCGATCACGCCGAAAAAGTACCTCTTGAAAAAACGAAAAATGCTCTCGAGAATCTCAATATCTCTGAAGATAAGATTGAGAAGATTCTTCAGTTTGTACAGATCAATGGCCCTCGAAATAAATCTGTTCTAGCACTAAAGAATCTTAATCTAGAGAGCCCTCAGTTTGAACAGGGGATTAAAGAGTTGGATTTTGTTTTGAATCTACTTGAGCGGCGCGGACTTGGCGAATCGGTGATTGCTGACATGCTGATTATCCGTGGCCTCGATTACTATACTGGTACGGTCTTTGAAACTATTCTCCCTGATTATAAGCAAATCGGATCGATCTGTTCTGGCGGTCGCTACGAGAATCTGGCTAGCAACTACACTGACCAATCATTCCCAGGTGTCGGTATTTCCATTGGTCTTACCCGACTCTTCTATGTCTTGCAGAGTAATAACATGTTAGACGAACTCCAATCCGCACCTATAGACTATGTACTTATTCCACTATCCGAATCAGAATATGCTTTTGCAGGAGAAGTTGCAGAGGATTTACGAAGCAAAAACCACAGTGTGGATATTATGTATTCTGATAAAAAACTTGGCGATAAAATGAAATACGCCGGCAAAATTGCTAAATATGTGGGCGTAATTGGCGAAAAGGAGGTAGAAGACCGCAAAATTGAATTTAAAAATCTCATAAATGGCCAAAAAGAAAACATTAATTTTCATTAAAGAAAGTCAAAAAATGAAAAAACAAAAAAACTATATTCAATTTATCGCTCTTATAGTCTCGTTAATTAGTCTGCTCTTATCTGTTCTTAGTCTAGCAAGTTTTATTTATTTACAAGATTTACATCAAAAGACTACGGTAAGTTCAAGTAGCCACGATACAATGCTTCTGTACAGGATCAAATGCTTAGAAGGTGATAAGGAATTTTGCGAGCAAAATAATCAAGAAAAACACCAGAATAATTAACATAAAAGATTTACTAACTAAAAATAAACGGCACTTGTCGTTTATTTTTTATCACCAAAAAACTATCCATCCCTGTAAAACCGAACAAAAACACAAAACCGAACATTAAAACCGAAACCCGAACGACCATAACGAGATTATAAAGACATAAAAATAGAAATAAGCAACTGGAAATAAACAACTATTACAATATAAAATTCGTAAAAAACAAGGTTGACGAATAATCCACTCATGCTAAACTATATATAGAACTTGGGCGAAGTTGAGAGACGCCGAAGTTCAAAGGGTGGAGTGTGAAGTAAATTGCTTGTATCTTGCAGGCATTCCAGAAAAGAGTAAATTCTACCCAAAATTACGAGGTAATCAAAAATACACCAATTCGGTGTATTTTTCTTTTTCCTGTGTTAAAATTAAAGCATGGCACTGTGGCGGAGTGGTTACGCAGCGGTCTGCAAAACCGTGTACACCGGTTCAATTCCGGTCGGTGCCTCCAAAATCAGACTGATGATCGCATTCTTTATTCTAGAAAAACCAGTCAGCCTGTAATATAATAAAAATATGCCCGAATGGCGGAATTGGTATACGCGTTCGACTTAAAATCGAATGGAGAAATCCATATGGGTTCAAGTCCCATTTCGGGCACCAGCCTTTTAAAACTTCGCTCCTTGAGCGATTTTTTATTTACGTACTTTTTTGATCTACCCCTCTCGCAGATTCTGTTATCTTTTTATTTTGATTATGCTAAAATTGATCTAGTATGTTCATATCCAAAACCAAAAAACAGTATCGGGGGGGGGTGCTACTTTATATCAGAATAAAAAATCCATGTCATTAAAGTCTATTCTCACTTGTCGTGCTCATTATATTCCATTTTTAATCTTCTCATTATTCACGACCTTACTAGGTTCTTTCTTAGTGATAACTTCCCAGTATAATACTTTTGCCGCTCCCGGGGCGCCATCTACCTCTCCCATCATTACTGTTTCTAGTGATCCCTCAGTGGACTTTAATTTTACTCAAACTGAGCTTACCTCTTCAACCTTTAAACATGGTTCCTTCCTAATCGATGTTTACACGAATAATCCTACTGGCGCTACTGCTTATATCTCTAGTATTGATGAGGATACAAATCTCAATCACTCCGACCCCTCAGTTCTTCAAAAAATCCCTTCGATCACTACTCCTCTAGCGGATACCGCGTTTAGTTCTAAGACCTGGGGCTATCGTGCCGCTGCTATCTTGCCAACCGGCAATTACCATCCAGTTCCTAAGGCTAGTACTCCAGATACCTTGTTTACTAAAAAATCTGCATTTGGGACTAAGCATTTTATTGATTTTGGGGTTAAATCTGGGCCGGATCTCCCTGCTGGTACATATTCAAAACAAATTGTTTTTACCGTGATTTCTAACTATGTCCCAACCACTGCCACTTTTATTGAGGGGCCTGATTTTAATGATGTAGTCCGAGATATTACACCAACCAAGGATATTAATGTGTTTAAGCACTCATCAGTTGCTCCTGCTAACCCAACCCTAGCAAGAATCGTCTCTACTCCTGATTCGGATCGGCCAATATATCTCTGGTACGATACTATAAATAAAACCCTACTCTGGTGGAGTGACGCAGATGTCTCATACGCAAACATTAATGCTGGTTTCATGTTTCATGACCTTAACGGCGGAGCTAATGATGTGTCTGTTATCGATACAACCGGAATTGACACTAGCAAGACTAAAGATATGAGATTCATGTTCCATAGTGGAGAGAAATTAGTTAAAGATCTAATCATAGGAAATCTCAATACCTCTCAGGTTGAAAATATGAGATATATGTTTGGTAGTGATGATTCGAATACTGGTACAGTTAGTCCATCACCAATCGATCTTTCACATTTTGATACTAGTAATGTCAGAGACATGGAGGGAATGTTCCAAGGCTCACATCTTCCTAATATTGATGTTCGCCATTTTGATGTCGGCCGTGTCACTAACCTATCCTTTACTTTTGCCAGATTGAAGAATGTAAGACAGTTGGATCTTTCTGGCTGGAATACTCGCAACGTCACAAGTATGAATAGCACTTTTGTCTATAGTGAAAATATCACCGATCTCAACGTTTCAGGCTGGCAAAATGATTCCGCCACTGATATGGCGGCGATGTTTGGTCGTCTTACTAAACTAAATAATTTTCAGCATGCAGGCTTTACTACTAAGAGTGCTGTAAATATGGAGTTTATGTTCTCTCACTGCCATGCTTTAACTAACCTTGATCTTCGCGAATTTGACACCTCAAATGTTACCCATATGAAGTATATGTTTGAAGAAATGACACACCTGTCTCATATTGACGTCTCAAGTTTTCGTACTCATAATGTTGTCGATATGTCATTCATGTTCTCGCATTGGTCTGCTGTGCCAGTTCTTCAAACTCTTGATCTCTCAAATTTCGATACAAGCAATGTAGTAACTATGGAAGCTATGTTCCAGGACCAATCCAATCTCACCAGTCTAAACATCTCTTCTTTTGATACAAGAAAGGTCACTAATATGAAGAATATGTTCCTCTCAACTATGAAAAATCCAGGCAATGGCACGCTTGATATCTCTAGTTTTGATACTCGCAGTCTCACTGAAGCCGAAGCTATGTTTACTAATGCTGGTATGAAAACAATACTTGTGTCGCCTAGCTTTACTGTTGCGGGTCTCACAACATCGCCTCAGAAAATGTTCGAACATACCTCAAATATTGTAGGTGGTAACGGTACGGCTTATGTTTGGCCAAATTATAATAGCGACTATGCCCACATTGATACTCCAGGCAACCCAGGATATTTTACTCAAAAATAGTTTTACGAAGCTACCTAGATTATAAAAAAGTTTAAAAAACCCTTGAATTAAAAGACGAATTCATCTATAATCTAAACAGATGCGAGCTTAGCTCAGTTGTTTAGAGCGCTTCCTTGCCAAGGAAGAGGTCGAGAGTTAGAGTCTCTTAGCTCGCACCATTATCATAATCTTCTATAAAAGATTACGGTAGGAATTCTCCACTGAAACCCCCCTTTCAGTGGAGAATTTTTTGCTTAAGAGTATTGCGAAAAACCCCACCGAACCATATAATAGAAGTATTAAAAAGGAGAAAAAATGCCAAACTTATTAACTATTGGATTGATCTGTTTAGCTCTAGTCTTCGTACTTGTAGTCTATCTCATCTCCACTTATAACTCTATTATTAGATTGAATGAACGCGTTAAAGAAGCCTGGTCGGGTATTACTGTGATTCTTAAGCTCCGTGCTGATCTTATTCCAAATCTTGTTAATACCGTAAAAGGTTATGCCAAGCATGAAAAAGAAACCTTTGAAGAAGTCACAAAGGCCCGCACTGCTGTCATGTCAGCAAAAGGCGTTGATGAAACTGCTGCCGCAGAGCAAACTCTTCAGGGCGCCCTAGGAAAAATCTTCGCTCTTGCTGAGGCTTATCCTGAATTAAAGGCTAATGAAAACTTTAAAGAGCTTCAAAGCCAGCTCGTAGATACTGAGGAAAAACTTCAGGCCTCCCGTCGTTTTTATAACGCTGGTGCCAGGGAATTTAATACTAAAATTATTCAGTTCCCAGTCAATATCCTCTACGGTTCACGTTTTGAAAAATATACCTACTTCAATGTAGATGAAAAAGAGATGGAGAAGATTGAAAAAGTTCCGTCCGTTGAATTCTAAGTGAAAGGAATCTAGAAAAGAGGGGCGCACCCCCTCTTTTCTTTAAGAGCTATGTATAAACAAATTGCAGAAAACAAAAGAAATACCATCCTCATCTTTATTGGTTTTATTTTACTAATTTCTCTAATCGGTGGCATCTTCTCCTATGTCTATGGCGAACCTTCTATTGCGCTTACCACTATTGTTATCGCACTTATTTATGCAAGTGTGCAGTATTTTCTATCTTCAAAACTGGCAGTCATGATGACGGGTGCAAAAAAGGCCAATCGCCGTGATCACCGTAGGCTATATAACATTGTTGAAAATCTTACAATTACCGCTGGACTGCCAATGCCGGAAGTTTATATCATCCAAGACTCTGCACCAAATGCTTTTGCCACCGGTCGTGACCCAGATCATGCTCTTGTTGCTGCCACCACTGGCTTAATTGACATTATGGATGATAAAGAGTTGACCGCTGTCATGGCACATGAACTTTCGCATATTAAAAACTATGATATTCGGGTTTCGGCCATTACTTTTGCATTGGTCTGTGTTATCGGCTTTCTTTCTGATATCGGTTTACGCATGACCTACTTCACACGCAAAAAAGATGAGGAAAACAGTCCAATCGGATTATTTATTATCATTATCACCTCACTCCTAGCTCCGCTTGCCGCTAGTCTTGCGCAAATGGCCATCTCTCGTGAGCGTGAATATCTTGCTGATATCTCAGCCGTTGAGTTAACACGTTTGCCAGAAGGGATGATTTCTGCCCTTAAAAAACTTGAGGAGCATGGCCGACCCATGCAGCGCCAGAATGCTGCCACGGAGGCTATGTTTATTAATTCTCCCCTAAAGAAGCAATTTATAAATCTTTTCAGCACCCATCCACCCATCGAAAAGCGCATCGCACGTCTGGAGCGAGCTAAAGATAAATTTTAACTAATCAATGTAATCAAATAGGGAATCAACGTGAAGAAAAATCAAAAAAACGAAAAAACTACTGGACGCGTCAAGCTGCACCGCTCATTTCGCCGCTCCTATCGTGAAGATTACGAGCGTCAAACCGAATTACCTGGTCTCCTGTCTCACATCGCTGCTACCTTCAAAATTATTCGACAAAACTTTAAGATTTTTCTTCCACTCATCGGCCTTATTGCCTTACTTTATATCTCTTTAGTCGGCTTAATGAGCGAGAGTACTTTTCAAGAATTCAAAGAATCAATCGATAATACCAATAAAGAGCTAGTGAGCGGTCGCCTTGGTAACCTTGGTCGTGCTGGTCTAACCCTAGTCGGTACTGTTACCACCGGCGGCCTCACCACAATGAACGATGCACAGAAAATCTTCTCCATCCTCCTCTTCATGATTACCTGGCTCGTTTCTATCTATCTTGCCCGTCACCTACTCGCTGGTCATCACCCTCGCATGCGCGATGGTCTCTATAACGCCCTTTCACCCCTAATCTCCACGCTTTTTGTCGCGTTAATCGTCTTTATTGAGCTAATTCCCATTATGTTCGTCGTCATCACTTATCAAGCTGCCGTCTCGACAGAGTTCTTAAAAACTCCATTTTATGCCCTGGTTTATTTTATTTTTGCCAGTCTCATGACCATCCTCAGTGTCTATCTCACCTCTAGTTCCTTAATGGGGCTAATTGCCGTCTCTGCGCCAGGTCTTTATCCCCTCACTGCCATTGAAACCGCTCGCAATCTAATTGCCGGTCGCCGCATTCGTTTTCTTGTACGTATCCTTTACCTCTTTTTCTGGGTAGCCTTAATTTATGTCATCATTGTTCTACCAGCCATCTTGCTTGACATCTTAGTTAAAGGTGCCTTCCCATGGCTAAATGATCTCGGTATTCCTTTCGTCCCATTCGTTCTTCTTATTGTCACTGTCTTTATCTTCATCTTTATCTCCATTTATGTCTACCTTTTCTATCGCCAACTTCTTGACTATAAAGATGATTTTTATCCACTTGTTACCTTTAAGAGAAAGAAGTCCAAGAAGATAAAGGAGGTAAAGAAAACAAATGAGCCAGCTTAATTCTATGACAAAAACCGAAGCTGAATCTCGTATCCTCAAACTTCGTGAGTTAATCAATGATTATCGTTATCATTACCATGTTCTTGATGAATCAACCATGTCAGAATCGGCAGCCGATTCCTTAAAACATGAATTAACTCTCCTTGAGGAAAAATTCCCAGAGCTTATTACTCCCGACTCGCCTACTCAAAGGGTTGCTGGACGACCGCTTGATAAATTTAATAAGGTTACGCATCAGACTCGCATGATTTCCCTTGCTGATGTTTTTTCTGAAGCAGAGGTTAGGGAATGGGTGGCTAGAAATTATAAACTGGTACCAGCCAAAACTCAGCTCACTTTTTTTACTGACATTAAGATGGACGGTCTTGCTATGTCCCTACATTATCACAACGGTATACTTACTCAGGCGGTAACCCGTGGCGACGGACTTGTTGGCGAAGATGTCACGATGAACGTTCGCACAATCAATAATATCCCTCTTAAGCTTAGCGGCGATCCTGAAGGTATTCCTGAGTATGTTGAGGTACGTGGCGAGGTGGTTATCTTTAAGGTAGATTTTGAAAAACTCAATCAAATCCAGACGGAGAAAGGGGAAAAATTATTTGCAAATCCGCGTAATCTGGCCGCCGGCTCCATTCGCCAGCTTGACCCTCGAATTGCCAGTTCGAGGCCACTACGCTTTATGGCTTATGACCTGGTCACTCCGAACCTAGAAACCCATCAGCTTGCCTATCAGAGGATCCGCGCATATGGCTTTCAGACCTCTATGCAAGATCAAACCTTTGATTCGCTGGATCAGGTTCTCGAAGAAATCCACCATCTCGGTCAAATCCGCGAATCTCTTCCTTTTGGTACAGATGGTGTAGTAATTAAAATTAATGACCGTAAGATATATCAATCACTCGGAATTATCGGCAAAACCCCACGAGGGGCGGTAGCCTATAAATATCCCGCCGAGGAAGCAACTACCAAAGTTCGTGACATTGTTATTTCTATCGGCCGTACTGGCGCTGCCACGCCTGTCGCCATCTTTGATCCAGTAGAGGTCGCTGGCAGTGTAGTTCGTCACGCGACCCTGCATAATGCCGATGAAATTAGTCGCCTTGATTTACGTATTGGTGATACCGTAATTATTTATAAAGCAGGTGATATCATACCTCAAATCAAAGAAGTTCTCACCTCTCTTCGCCCAGACAATTTACCAATCTTCGATTATGAAGAGGCACTCAAATCTCAGTATCCAGAGCTAGAGTTTGAGAGACCTGTTGGCGAAGTGGTTTACCGTGTTAAAGGCCTTGATTCTGGTCTTATTTTGAAGCGCTCGATCGAGTATTACGCTAGCAAGCCTGCTCTCAACATTGAAGGCCTCGGCGAGAAAAATGTTAACCTCTTAGTAGATTCTGGCCTAATTAAGAACCTCTCAGATCTCTACCGGCTAGATGTCGCCAAGGTTTCGCAGCTAGAACGCTTTGCTGAAGTTTCGGCAAATAAGTTAATTAGCGCCATTGAGAATTCAAAGACTGCACCCCTCGCAAAATTTATCACTGCACTGGGAATCCGTCATGTGGGGGTACAAACCGCAATCGCACTTGCCGATCGTTTTAAGTCGCTCTCGTTGTTAATCGACGCCACAGCCGACGATCTTCTCTCTATTCCTGATATTGGGCAGGTGGTTGCCGAATCTATTTTGGCTTATTTTGCAGACGAGGACAATCTTAAACAGCTCCAAGAAATGCGTGAATTGGGTGTTAATCCATTCTATGACGATCAAACAACTAAGCCACTAGCTGGTCAAAGCTATGTCGTTACAGGCACACTCTCTAAAATGGGGCGTGATGAGGCTGAAGCAAGACTCCGAGAGCTAGGCGCTACGGTCACTGGTTCTGTAACTAAACATACTACTGCTCTGATTGTGGGTGAAAAACCAGGTAGCAGCAAAACCGTCAAAGCAGAGAAGCTGGGTATCCCAGTGATACATGAAGCGGAATTTCTCGAACTTCTTCGCGCATAACTAAAAAAACTAATCCATAAAAAATCACCCCATTTGGGGCGATTTTTATTGTTAAATTAGTTACTGAAAGGATTTACTAAGCTTAAGCTTTCGTTATCTTCTGCAATGCGCATTAATTCATTGTATTTGGCAATACGTTCGGAGCGTGATAGTGAACCAGTTTTAATTTGACCAGCACCAAGACCTACTGCAAGATGTGCAATTGAATTATCTTCAGTTTCACCAGAACGGTGCGAGATTATAGTATTAAATCCATTCTTTTTGGCCATCATTACTGCGTCGATTGTCTCAGAAAGGGAACCAATCTGATTTGGTTTAATCAAAATAGCATTTCCAGCCATCTCTTCGATACCACGACGTAGTAATTTGGTATTCGTTACGAATAGGTCATCTCCAACAAGCTGTACTCGCTCTCCAAGTTTCTTGGTTAAAAGCTTCCAACCTTCCCAGTCGTTCTCGGCAAGGCCGTCTTCAATCGATACTACTGGATAATTTTCTAAAATCCAGCCATACCAATCGATCATCTCCTCGGAAGTTTTTGTCTCATTCGAAGTTTTGATTTCATAATGACCGTCCTTATAGAATTCAGAAGATGCGATGTCCATAGCAATCGCGATGTCTTGACCAGGTTTATAACCAGCCGCTTCGATCGCCAGCTTAATACATTCAAGGGGTTCATTATTCCCATCTTTTACGCGCGGTGCATAGCCACCTTCGTCGCCAACTGTCGTCGTATAGCCACGTTCCTTTAGTACCTTTTTAAGCGCATGAAAAGTTTCCGCACCCATTCGAATTGCGTCATAAATATTAGTTGCACCAACTGGCATTAACATATATTCTTGAAAATCAGTACTCCAGTCTGCGTGTGCGCCACCGTTCATTACGTTCATCATCGGCATTGGCAAGGACATCTCATTCTGTGTTCCAGCGAGGCTGGCAATATATTCATAGAAATGCATTCGCTTTGCTCTTGCCATTGCCTTTGCGGTTGCCATTGAAACGGCAAGAATAGCATTTGCTCCAAGATTAGACTTGTTTTCGGTGCCGTCTAGTTCGATCATTGTCTGATCTACTGTATTTTGCTCAGCGGTTGTTCCCACTAGGTGATCACGAATCTGATGATTAATATTCTGTACGGCCTTCATTACCCCCTTACCACCGTAATAATTCTTATCGCCGTCGCGAAGTTCCAATGCTTCACCTGATCCGGTTGAGGCGCCAGATGGAACCATTGCTCTACCCACACTGCCGTCAGATAGAAATACATCCGCCTCTACCGTTGGGTTACCACGACTATCGAGAATTTGTCTTGCTTTGATTTCTTTTATCGTTAAGTTATCCATACCTGCATTATAGCATTTTTAAAAACACTTATGGTATGATGTAGTAAAGAAAAAACTTTATAAAACGAAAGGTGTGTAATGCCAGAAGAAAAATATGGCGACATTGACGTCAATCCGATAGAGACTCGTATTGATACCAAAATCGACTCCACTAAATATAGTGAGTTAAGTAGTGACTCAAACTTTGCTCAGGCTATAGAGGCCGCCTCAGAATTAATATCAGAACAACCCGAATCAGACAACGTGGTATCCGAAACAGTAGTTGTCGAGGATGTGGTCGAGCCTACGGTTCCTAGCTCAACTATTCCTGAAGAAGAGACTAATGTAGATCCCTCAGTGTCGGCGCCAGAAGATTCCGCTGACGAACCCACTCCAGTGTCTGTGCCAGAAGATTCCACTAGTGAAACTACTTCAATTTCTATACCTACACCAGAAACCCCAAAATCAAAAAAGAAGAAACTTCCGTTAATTGTAATTGGCGCTACTCTTGCCACTCTAGTTGTAGGTGGCTCAGCTTTTGCTTTTTACTACAACATGCCTGAAAAAGTGGCAGCCGATGCCATTTCTGGTTTTATCAAACAAAGTAGCGAGAAGCTCGCATCTAGCGGCAGTCTTGAGCTTTCTCCACAAACTGATTCTGAGCTTTACCAACATATCTCAAATCTTCGTCTTGATTTTAAGACTGATGTTGATCATTTTAATCGTAGTGCTGAATTTGATTTTGGTATTAGATTACGTGAATATGGTTATCTACATTTTAAGCTCAGCACTTTTCTTGAAGAAAATGGTACAGCCTATCTCAATATCGATAATCTAACCGAGGCTTATCAAAAAGCAGTTAAATCTGCTGGCTTACAACAAAATGATCCCGAACTTCGCCTGATTCTCAGCCTTCTCGAAAAATCCTTGGGGAATGTCGAGGGTAGATGGTGGCGCATTGACGTTAATGAGGTCATAAGTTCACTTGATAAGACCGATTTCAAACTTGAGAAGAATGATAAAGAAAATATTAGCTCAGCCTACGCCTGTCTTGTTAATGAGGTGAAGCAAGAACTTAACCAGACTGACCGTCTCGCAAAAATCTATCTCGAACATCCATTTATTAATCTTACCTCTGTAAGTTATGATAAGCTCCCAGAGGATTCCCTCAAAGGTAAAATCGAAGACTACGGCAATCTCTACCAAGTCTCATTAGATGCGGATAAACTCTTCGACTTCACTAAGAAACATCAGCAAGCAGCAGAGAATACTAAAATTGTCGAATGTTTGAAGAAAATCGAAAAGTCTTCCGGGGCATTTGACGAAGACGATAAAACAGGGGATACGGAAGATCAGGAACTTACAAAAGCAGACGTCCAAAACTTCGTCTCTCATCTTAAAAATCTGTATCTAGGTATTGATTTTCTTACACATCAGTTAAAAGGTGCCTATCTCCAGGTCTCAGAATCCAAGGTTGATTTTACGGGCATCGTTAACTTTAAATACCAAAATTCAGCCCCAGTAGTTGCGCCACGTGATGCCACTTCTGCAGGTGATATTATTAAGGGTCTGTTCTCAAATCAAGGCGTAGTAGATGGTAATACTAATCTTGAAGAAGAACTAAAAGAGATATTAAGATCAAAAAAATTTGAGCAAGAACATCCAGATCTAGATTAGTGAATCAGCCTAGACTAAATCTGAATTGAAAAATTCACAAAAATGTTACAATAGCTATGTGATTTCAGAAAATCTAAAAGCAAAACTCAAAACTTTACCCTCTGCTCCTGGCGTTTATTTTCATAAAAATCAAAAAGGCGAGGTGATCTATGTTGGGAAAGCTGCCGTACTGAAAAATCGAGTACGGCAGTATTTTCAAAACACCGAAAAAGATCCCAAAACCGAAGCGCTAGTAGCAGAGATTTTTGATACAGACTGGATCGTGGTTGAGACTGAGATGGATGCTCTCTTTCTTGAATCGGAGATGATCAAGCGCTACATGCCTCAGTGGAATATTTTGCTGCGCGACGATAAAACCGTAAGTTATGTCCGCATCGACATGAATAGTCCCGTGCCCTACGTCTCGACCACCAGAAACCCATTAGATGATGGTGCAACTTACATTGGGCCATTTTATGCGAAAAATACCATCCTCAAGGCCCTTAGAATCCTACGTAAAATCTTTCCATTTTATGAAAAACCTTATGACGGAAAAAAGACTCTCGACTCTGATTTAGGACTTACACCGGGGATTGAGATTGGTAAAACAACGCCAAAGGATTACAAAAAGAACCTACGCTTTCTTATTCGCTATTTAAATGGCGATCGCGAGAAGCTGATTGTCGATCTTGAAAAACAAATGAAGGCCGCCGCTTCACTCGGCGATTTTGAAGAAGCTGCTAGACTTCGTGATGAGTATTTTGGACTGAAAGGCTTAAAACGCAAGATCGTCTTTTCTGATAAGGAGTTTCTCGATTTATCCTCGGATCAGGCGCTCCTGGAGTTAAAACAGCTCTTAGGGCTCAAGGCCCCACCGCGTCGTATTGAGGGCTATGATATCTCCCATATCTCAGGCTCCAACACTGTGGCAAGTATGGTGGTTTTTCAAAATGGTGCCTCTGACCGCACCGCATACCGCAAATTTAAGATTAAAAGTAGCAAGAACGATGATACGGCAAGTATGTATGAAGTAATTTTTCGTCGTTTAAAGCATCCAGAATGGCCTTTTCCCGATCTAATTATTCTTGACGGAGCAGTGCCACAACTTAGCGCCGTCATTCATCTGCTTGAATCGGCGCGTATTCCAGTGATTGGTCGTAATAAATCGGGCGACCATACGAGAAATGCTGATGTCAATGTGATTATTCCAGTTCGCCAGTTTGATGGTTCTTATATTTATAAGTCGCAACTCTATTCTAACGACTCCCACCTCGCCAAATTAATTGCTCGTATCGATGAAGAATCGCATCGTTTTGCGATAACCTACCATCGTCAACTTCGTAGCAAGCAGTTACTCGGGCGCTAATTTATGTTATAATTTGGTTATGATAAAAAAACAATTTCTCATTTTTCTATTTCGTTGGTTTGTTTCCTCGGTGATTATGTGGATCTGTATTAATGCCTTTGGTAGTATCGATGCTGGCTACAATAGTTTCTGGCTCTACCCAGCTGCTGGCTTAGTAATGTCTTTAGTTAATGCCATCGTTAAACCAATCGCCACCCTCTTCAGTCTCCCCCTAATTATTCTTTCTATGGGGCTTTTTACACTAATCCTTAATATCTTAATGATCGCCCTGGTTATCTGGATTGTTCCACATGTCCATATGTCTTCCATCGGAGTTATTCTCTCATGGCTACTAATCAGCGTCATAAACAGTCTTGTTAATTTTCTAGTCCCGTCCTATAATTAATGTATGAATATTGGAAATTTCTTAGAAACTGTCACTCTTGTCTCTGCCGTTTTATGTATTTTACTAGTCCTCTTACAACAACGCGGTGCCTCTCTTGGCGCAGGCTTCGGTGCATCTGGTGAGCTATATACAACTCGTCGAGGTTTAGATCGCTCTATATTTAACGTTACAATTTTCTTCACGCTAGTCTTCGTATTTTCAATTTTGGGATTATTATTAATCCCCGCATAACCTAAATTATGAATAAAAATCTCAAAAAGAGTGGGCGCAAGATTTTCAAGAAAATTTCTCTTTTTTCCAAAAGGGTGCATCGTGATGGTCAGGAGCATATTAAAGAGAACCTTATTGATCATATCTCCCATATTAAGGATGTTCGCCTCTATATCCTGGAATGGATTCTTCTTGTTACGGTCATTATCTTACTCTCTATTACTCAGGCCTATTGGTACCTGAATTCCTTTGCTGTCGAGACCTACACGAGTGGCGGTACTTATACTGAAGCCACTCTAGGAAAGATCAATTCTTTTAATCCACTTTTTGCTAGCACTTCGTCCGAAGAGACCCTCTCCCGCCTACTCTTCGCCACCCTAAGCGCCAATGATTATTCTGGTCATACTGGCCTTGGTCTTGCTGAAACTATCCACGCAAATGATGCGGGTGATGTTTGGACAGTGAAGCTCCGTGAAGGATTGAAGTGGTCTGATGATCAGCCAATTACTAACGCTGATGTTCTCTATACTGTTAAAACCATTCAAAGCACTCGTATTAAAACCAGTTTTGCCGCCAAACTTGTTGGTGTTACTGCCGTCGAGAATGAGCAAGGGGAACTAATATTTACGCTTAGCTCGCCTAATGCTTTCTTTGAAGGCTCTCTTGATATCCCAATTTTACCCTCTCATCTTCTTGCGGACGTCTCTCCAGAATTATTGCTTGAGAATAAGTTTTCTAATCGCCCAGTCACTTCTGGGGCCTTCACGGTTAATGCCACACAGAATATCGGCACCGAAGGTGAGAAAATTGTTTACCTCACAGCCAACTCGAAATATTATAAGGGCACACCTATGCTCGATAGCTTTTCAATTCACGCCTTCAATAATTTAAATGACATCAAGAATGCTATTCGTAGTGGTACTGTTACTGCAACTGCTGACTTACCTTCCAAATTTGCGCAAGAATTAAGCGTAGGTAATATTAATGAATACCAGAATTCAGTTAATTATGGCGTTTTCGCCTTCTTTAACACCGAAAGTCCCATACTTAAGGATAAAAGTTTAAGGCAGGCTATACGTCTTGGTTTGAATTTTAATAATCTACGCACCGGACTCAGTGGGGAATTACCACTTGATTATCCATTACTTGAGTCGCAAGTCGGTTCAATCACTTTTCCAAGTATTCCAAAGACCGATGTTACCACCGCTAAGGCCGAGATCGAAAGGCTGAAGGTTGCAACCCCAGATCTAGCTTCTGCAAAAATTAATATTGTTACCATTAAGGGTAATGGTTACTTGGAGGAGTTTGCTAATCGTATTGCATCTCAACTAGAAGGGCTTGGTCTCCAGGCATCGGTTACTGCTCATGAATCAAATAAAGACTTCACCTTAAATATTCTTAGACCTCGCACATACGATCTTCTAATTTATGAAATTGGTCTTGGTGCCGATCCAGACGTTCTTGCTTATTACCACAGCCTTGAGGCGGCAGAAGGTGGGCATAACCTAAGTAATTATAAAAACCAGGTAGTTAATGACCTCTTACTTAGTGCCCGCAGCACTATGGACAGTAATCTCCGTGCCGCCAAATATCAGAAGTTCCTCGAGCGCTGGGTGGAAGATGTACCAGCTGTCGGCTTGTATCAAACCACTTTACCATACTTCGTAAATCGCAACGTCCGTGCTTTCTCTCAAGAAAATCGCCTTGTTACTTCTACGGATCGTTTCATTGATATTGAAAACTGGGCTACGAAGAAGACGGTTAAGAATCGCACTCCGTAGCGAATAATTAATAAGAAACGTAGAGTAATACCTATAGCGGTATTCTACTTGCCTTATGTGGGGCAAACATGATAAGATAAAAAAGAATATGGTAAAAAATCACGAGTCTGTAAGTAACCAATCTGAATCTGGAGCAGAAAATCAATGGTCTGACCTAGAAAAAATTGGTGAGTCTGGACTAAAAGTGGAAGTCAATCCAGCTAGTATTCATGAAGAAATTACTCAAGAAGCACAAGAGTCTAAAGCGACAAAGCTTAATGAGCTATCCAAGAAGATTAAAGATGTCTATAAGGCAACGAAACAGCAATCTCGAGCACTAAATCCCCAGGTCGAAAAAAGTGAAATATCTCCAGCTCCTCCCGATATTAACAAAAACATGGTTAATAGTGGTTCTCTAATAGACCGGATAAAAGCAATCTATTATAATCGACAATCTAGTAAATCTGTTGCTCTCATACAAAAGCTATCGAATAGCAAAAAGTCTAAGGACGAATCAAAGTTAAGTAGATTAGCCGAGTCAGGAAAAATCAATTTTGCGGATCAACGAGTATCTGAAGCATTTTTAGAGACAGTAAGAGACGTTAGACCTAACGAAATTACTCGCCTTACAGAATTGGGTATTTCTCCTGAGCTAATCCAGCAAAATGAAAATATCCAATCCTTAACTATCCAGGCATTTCGAAGCAGAATAGACGAAAGCCTCAATGGAAAATCCTATAGATCAGATGGCTTAGGAGATGCGCCAGTATCCTATTCAAACGAAATTTTAATAGGATTGATTTCGGATGAGCGTAAAAAGGAACAGCTTACTCAAGGACTAGACATCCAAAGATATGGCGATGAGGTAGTAGATAAATCCTTAGGCGAGATGCAGAAATATTATTATGATTCCGAATATAATAAGGAATACAGGAAGAATGCCGCGACAAATCTTAGTATCCTAAAGCAGCTGGGTTTTATGCCATCATCTAGTGATATGCAAGTAGTAAAATTATTTGACGGCGATTCACCAGACAAAAAACAGGAGGTTGCGAGCGAAGTTGGATTAATTGACGGCAAAGTAGTTGATAGAATGTATGCGTATAAATATGAACAGACTCTACGCTGGATTAGGAACGAAGATGAACAGGCTAAACTGCCAGAATTGACCATCAGTCAAAAACTTGCTCCTAGTGAAGATGGATTAGGCAGTTATTGGCATGAGCAATCTAGGGTTTTGGGAAAAGATGCAATGGTGTTTTGTGCAAAATACATCAAAGATGAATTTGAGCGAGAATATAAGCAATGGGAGGATTATTATAGAATATGGTATCCAGATAGACCAGAGCCTAAACTAGAAGATTATATAAAAGATGGGACACTGCAGGATAAATTTTTTGAAGACGGGGGGCAGACCCGCATGCCCATGGATATAGTTAAATATTCGTTTTGGGGAGAAAGTGATGGATTTTATCACGGTGGTTACAGTGAATCTATAATGAAATTCTTAGCATCAAATATAGACAGTATACATGGAGAAAATAGAGGATTCATAAGTACGTGGGCAAAAATTCAAGGAAAAGATGAACAGACCACTGCAGAGGCGAGGTTAGCTTTTATGCAATATGTTACGGGAGATCAAAATATAAATAATCACTTTTTCGACAATTATGGCCCAAGCAAGAACTTTTTTAGTCACGCCCTAGATCGTATTGATATTAAACAGATAATGCCACTAATCGATGAGAATTGGCAGGGGTACTACTCGAGTTCAGAGCTAGCATATATGGATTTTCTTGATCGCAACCCTGGATTTCTTATGTATTTTGATAGTAACAAGATGGACTTCCAGGGAGCGGTGAATGAATATTTTAGTCAAGATGGACCAAATCAAAATCTTGCTAAAGCGATGCTGGAGTCTAGAGCAACTCAACTGGTTGAAAATCCAGAAATTTTGTCAAAATTACCAGAAGAAGAATGGCCAATTTTGGCAGAAAAAATACTCAACACGAATCCGAAGCAGCTAGTAGAGCATCCTGAAGTGATCACGAAGCTGCCTTTAGTAAAGCAACAGTATATCAACTTTTTAAGTGCTAACGATTTTCCTGACTCTGCAAGCGGCTTTAAGTCCGATGATATTGAGAAATTTTTTGGTGATTCAGGACCAAAACCAGATTTTTGGGCGTATGAGTTTACGCATGGAGATTTTGAAACTATACTAAGGCAAGACGAGGAAGCCGTCAAAGAAATGCCCTTTGACAATAAACAGTCTACGATATTGGAAACCTATAATAGTATAGAGGATGGTATATTAAAATCTGATTTCAAGAACTTTGTTATGGAAGGATACGAAGAAGTTCCGATCAGTAGAATAGCGTTCGCTCCGACCATTTTAAATAGATTGGGGCAGTCAAACGCTAGTGAAATAACCGCCCATAGGTCGGCGTTCGCCCAGCAGCTACTTAGAATAAATCTTGACGACGACCAGAAAATGTTTGAGAGTCTTGAGCGAATTGAGGATGTTTTTATTCATAATAACTTACCTTTTGTCGGTAAGGCTTTTCTATCATTTCAGATCTTACATCCTCAGTTCAGGTTAGATTCAGACTTTGAATTTGGGGAGGAGAGCACAATAAGTCCTGTATTGAAAAAAGCAGCGGCTACTGAAAAAGATGGAGGTATAACCTCCGTTTCAGAAAGTCGGGAAGCGATTATTTTTTCCGATCTTTTAAGGGCCTCATTTGGTTCCAATAACCGTTCCATTAAAGAATATTTAAAAACCATACAAAAGGGGCAGAATTTAGTTGACGAGTTAAAAACCGGGCAGATGGGCTGGGATAGATTTAAATCGGTCCATGACGGTGAGATGGCTCAAGATGCTAAGAGTGATTATGATGCTCTTAACATTTTTGCGCAGCATATGAATACAATGTATAACAATACTAGGATGGGTAGAGACAATCCTAGACGTATGACTGGTGATATTCGGCAAGATATCACAGAACTTACGGCAGCGTTTTCCTCATCTGAAAGGCACTCTCTTGCTGATAGGATAGTGAGAAGCTTTGCGTATTTTGCGGACATAACGGATTTTGACAGTGCCACGTCATTACTAGCTGAAAAAACGTCTTCGGCAGATAAGCGCAATCGAGAGGCTGTAATGAACCGAATACGATTAGAACAGGGTGATTTTATTAAAGGTATTGGAAGCGTAGGGTATCTATCGAATATTTTGCAAAATGGTTCTGTTGCCAAAGAATTTCTAGGAGATTCTGCTGGAAGCGATAGGACACCACTAGACACAGATCTTAGTGTAATACTTGAACAGCCCTCTGGTATTGAAGATGGTCTCAATAAGACTGATGCTAATGATTATGGCCCAGTTTGGTTAGTGTTGAAGGGTGATGAAAATAGGGCTGGAGAAAAACGTTTTTCGATTACCAGGCGTTCCCCTAGTGAGTTTAATCAGACAGTTGAAGTTCCAGGTAGTGATGGTATAGAAGCATTTTATACTGGGGTGCTTGGACCGAGTCATTATGGTATTAGAACTGGTTTCGGCTCTTCTGAAATAGATTATTTCGTAACAGATAATGGTTCTACTAACGGAACCCTAAACTCGCAAACTGTGGGATTAGAGGTCGCACTTAATGGTTTTTATATACCAGTTGTCGATAAATCTAGTGGAGAGGTCGTTTTTAGTCCTAACGACTATGATGCATTGCGACGTAGGATGTCAGGATTGAGTTATTATGAAACTGGAGATTATCAATTTGCAAGTGATACAGATCTAAGGTTCGGGGCTACAGAGATAAACGGCGATAAGGTCGACAGTATAGATAGCATTATTTCCAAGCTTGCCCAAAATGAGCAAGAGGTACGTAAAAAGCATAAAGCTATAGATGGTGTTATAGATGATGCTCTTGGTGAGATTGGCGGCTTGACTAGAAAAAATTATATCGACGGCGATTTAACGGAAGGTTTTGTAGAGTTAGTCGACACTGGATCTACTGGACGCTTCGACAATGCTCCAGGTTCTGGGGATTTTGACTACATGATGAGGGTAGATAAAAGCATCATGGATAATCCAGCGAAGCTTGGTCAGATTAGTAATGCTCTGCTAGCAAAGTTTGGTAAAACTAAACATGCAGTTGATGAGGTACTGGAGAATGGCAACCTTCGACTTAAAGGGGTCTCTATTGAAGGACTAGACACTTCAGTAGATATAGATATATCATTTACTCAAAAGACGAATAAAGTGCAATATTCTACTGATATGGCCCTAGCAGATAGACTTGAGAATATAAAGAAACAGTCGCCAGAAAAACATCAGCAAGTAGTTGCAAATATTATTTTCGCAAAGCAATTTCTTAAATCTGCAGGAAGCTATAAACCTAACAGGGGAGAAACACCACAGGGCGGGCTTGGTGGGGTGGGGGTAGAAAACTGGGTGCTCCAAAATGGCGGCTCTTTCTTGTCTGCTGCAAAAGAGTTCATGTCTGTTGCTGAAAAATGTGAAAACTTTGAGGAGTTCAAGGCAAAGTACGCAGTCTGGGATTTTGGGGAAAACCATATGTCTAAAGGGGAAAGACAGCACGATAATTTTGTATCAGACAATATGAGCGCAGATGGGTACAAGAGAATGAAGCAAGCTTTAGTAACGTTTTTACAACAAGTTTAAACGGGGGAACTACATAAAAAACTAATTCCTTATAGTCCTTATAGCTTATGCTGCACCTGTTTGCCCCTTGGGACGCTCCAGGTGCGTAAAAAAAGAACTCCGTAAGGAGTTAATTTTGTATGGTGCACCTGTTTGCCCCTTGGGACGCTCCAGGTGCGTAAAAAAAGAACTCCGTAAGGAGTTAATTTTGTATGGTGCACCTGACTAGACTCGAACTAGCACACCCGAAGGCACTACCACCTCAAGGTAGCGTGTATACCAATTTCACCACAGGTGCATGCCTGAATTATATCACAAAAGCCGAGAAGATCAATCATAAAATAGTAAAAATTGCTCGTATAAGAGGTATAGAATATTGTAATAATAAATTGTGTAAAACCTAGCTATAAAACATAAATATTATTGCAAAAATCTATTGACCATAAAGCTTTTGTTTAATATACTTAAAACAACTTGAGGTCATACAAAATCAGGTTAAACAATACAAAATAACAAACACAAAAGAAAAGAAAAGAAAAGGAAAAAATATGTCAAAGTATTCTAAAATCGTAGCTACCCTCGGTGTTATCACTGGTCTTGGTATTGCTTCACTTCCACTAGCATCATTTGCAGCTCCAATCCCTCTAGTAGATGGAACTCCAAAGTCAGCTAACGTTAAGGTTCAGCTTACGGTTGGCGATGCTGTAGCAATTGCTGTCAACAGTAACGATGCAAACGCTGGTAACGCAGCTCCAAATCAGACAAAGAACGCAGCTACCACTGTTTCATACGCTACTAACAAATCAACTGGTATGACTCTTACCGTTAAAGATGCTGATGTTGACACTAACATGACCGCTGGTCACACTGGTACTGTCGCTGGTACTGACGTTATCGCTGCTGGTACCCAAGGTGCTGTTGCTGGTCAAGGCCAATGGAGTATCAAGGGTGGTCTTCTTGCTACCGACACCGCTATGGTCAAAAGCAATGAAACTGCTCTTAAAGTTGCAGAATCAAGCGCCCCAGTTAATACTGACGTTGCTGTTACTTACAACATTTCTACCGGTGCTTCTCAGCTTCCTGGTACCTATGAAGATACAATTGTTTACACCGCTGCTGTCAAATAATTGAGTTTAACCTGATGGAAATAGCCGCTAAATGCGGCTATTTTTATGACTCCACAAAATGAAACTTAGTATAAAATATCGAAAGTCTGTGGATTACTTGCGTCTAAATAATCCATAAACATTATTGACACCCTGATTAAGCTTAAGCTATAATTAACACATAAAAGGTCATTATAAAATAAAAAATAAGGAGACTATCATGTCCAAGATCAATCGTATCGTAGCTACTCTCAGTATCGCCACAGCATTAGGTATCGCTGCAATGCCAATCGCAACCTATGCAGCTGCAACAGATACCAAGAATATTACTGTTAAGGTTAATGTTGCTTCAGTTATTGCTCTATCAGCCGACAGCCTTTCTACTGAAGTTACTATGAATCCAAACAACGTTAATACTACTGGTCTTAAAACTAAACTCACTGTAGCTACCAACAATAAAAATGGCTACAAATTAACTGTAAAAGATGTAGACTCAACTACTGCTATGACTTCAAACGATACTACAGAGACCATCCCAGCTCTTGCTGGCAACCTAACTGCTGGTACAGCAGGATGGAATTTATCCGGTGGTGACCTTAATAAGGTCGCTATCGCTGCAACCGATCAGACAGTGAAAACCAATCCAAATACTGCCCATGTTGGTATTCAAGAAGATATTGATATGACTTACGGTGTTGCAACCTCAGCTGCGCAGGCACAAGGTACATACCAAGATGTCATCATTTATACCGCAACTGCTCTATAATTAGCACTGTAAAAGACTTTAAAAACCACCTAAACCAGGGTGGTTTTTTCTTGTAAATTAATCCTGCTTGTGTATAATAATATATAGATAAAAAGGAGGTTAATGACAAAACGACAAAACATTTTTATGGAGATTTTTTCAATACTGTTCTTCTCCATATCTTTGCTGCTAATTTCTTCAAATCAGACATTTGCAGCTGAGCGACAAAAAATCTTCCTTCAGGTATCTCCTTCGACTCAACAATTAGGTGGGTTGCAACCAGGCGAGACTAGGGAAGGCAGCTTTAAGGTTCAGAATGTAGGATCCGGCGCCTTCGATTTTAAGGTCTATGCTTCAGCTTATGAAGTAAAAAGTGAAAACTATGACCCAGTCTTCGATGGAGAGAAAGATGCTATGAAGATTGCTAGCTGGTTTACATTCAGCCAAACTACTGGTCATCTCGAATCTGATACTGAGGTAACCATCAACTACACCATCAAGGTCCCAGCTAACGCTCCAGGTGGCGGACAATATGGTGCTATCATGGTTGAGACTGAAAAAGATAAAGACGACAAGGGGAATATTCAAGCAATTTCACGCGTTGGTATGTTGATTTATTCTCACGTTAATGGTGAAATCAATCATTGTACTAAGATTCTTGAAAATAAACTGCCAACCTTCCTCTTCAACCCTCCTGTTTTTGGTGAAACCCGTGTAGAGAACTGCGGTAACGTAGACGCTGAATTAAAAGTTCACCTAAAGGTATTTCCATTTTTCTCTAATGAAGAAGTCTATAGTAACGAAGAAAAACCAACCAATATGAATACCTTGCCTGGTACCAAACGTTATCACAAGGAGCTATGGGCAAATTCACCAGCTATCGGCATCTTTAATGTTGAGCAAATTATTCAATATGGTTCTGAGACTAAAACTGAGCGTAAATTAGTCATCGTTTGTCCAATTTGGCTAATTGTATTGATTGTTCTCTTCATTATTTCAGTTATCTTCTGGCTCGTAGCAAGAAACCGTGAAAATAAAACAAAATCCCATCGAATGTAAAAGGATTAATAATGTTAGAAAGAATCAGTTTTATCTCTAAATTAAGGCAACTCCAGCTTATTATAAAAGCCGTTCTTGCTCTTTCATTACTTTTTAGCTTCGCAGTCTTCGGTATTCTTACTTCCTCATCCCCAGTTTATGCGGATGAGGAGAAGCCAGCAATGCGAATTCAGATTTCTCCTGTTGAAAATCGTGTTACTCTTAATGAAAACGAGGTTAACGAATATACTTTTAATGTAGACAATACTGGTTCTGAAGGATATAGCTTTAAGGTTTACGCTAATCCCTACTCCGTAGTTAATGAACAGTATAGCCCAAGTTTCTCAAATCAAAACGCACATACGCAGGTTAGTCGTTGGATTACTTTTAAGAATGACGCTGGTGAATATAGCCAAGAAGCTACATATTCCGTAGAGGCAGGTCAGCGTAAAGAAGTAACTTACAAAATTACCGTTCCATCAGACATTCCTGGTGGTGGTCAGTATGCCATTGTCTTCGTTGAGGCCATCCCTAAAGACGATAATAGCGGTGGCATCCGTACCGTCTCCCGATTAGGCCTACGTGTCTTTGGTCGTACTAATGGTGAGACTAAAGAATCTGCCGAGATCCTGAATCATAATATGGATAGCTTCTATATGTCAGGGAAGATTAAAACTAACGGCACAGTCAAAAACTCAGGAAACGCCGATTTTAACGCAATCTTTAAGTTTAAGGTAGAAAAGATCTTTGGCGGTGTTGTTTATGAGGATAGTAAAGGTTATGATGTCTTACCAGATACTACTCGTAATATTGAGCTTACTTGGGAGGAAACTCCAGCTTTCGGCATCTATCGCATTACCTCAACCCTAAATGCTTTGGACCAGTCGAGAAGTACTACAAAGATAGTTCTAATTGTCCCAGTCTTCATGATCGTAATCCTGCTTATGCTATTGACAATCACAATTGCCTGGTTTATAATCCTATTCAGAAAGCGACAGGCCCAAAAGTCAAAGCTTATCATCTAGTCGCGAGGATGAATACTTAGACTAAGGCAAGCGGTTATCCGCAAAAGCGTTCAAAATAAAAATAATAAAACAAAGCGAGTGTGAAAATGAAAAGAAAAGGAATAATTGGAGTTCTTAGCGTTGCTACCTTAGCTCTAGCTGGCTTAGCGCTTCTTCCATCAACACCTACATTTGCCGCCACTACTTCTTCAAGTAATGTTACGGTCAGATTAACAGTGCTACCTTCGGGCGAGTCTGTGGTTATTCGTTTCCCATCAGATGGTGATACCTTTGCTACAGATAAAATAACAATCAAGAAAGACTACACGTCAGCTAGAACACTTGAAACCAAGATTATCTATACTGACGAGAATGGTGTTACTACAACTTATAATGTTCCAGTAGAAAACGTTGCTGATCCTCACGGTAACCCAACAAACGGTACATCCGAATCTGAGTTGGATATTACTGCGATTACCGGTGGACGCTATGGAGATTATAAGATTATTACTACTGTAAATGGACTTCCTTCCACCGAAGATGTGATTAATTTCTCTTACCGTGCAGTTAAGATCACTGATAATGGTACCGATCCATCGACCAATAATCCAAAAGTAAATATTGAACATGGTCCACGCGTCGATCATATTACCGTGCAGATCTATGACGAAAACGGTAATCCGGTCTTACCAAACCCAATTACCATCCCAACCCCAGATACAACAGGTGGTCACGGCGGTATAACGCCATGGACAGTTCCACTTGACGGCTTAAATCTCAAGGATGGAAAATACCAGATTGTTACCACAGCTTATGATAATGGCGGTAATATTCTAGATAGAAATACTAAATATTGGGTTCAGTATACATCAAAGAAGACTCCTTCCGTTCCTGAAACTGGTGGCTCAGTCTTCGCTGGCACAAACTTCACAAGTGCAGATTTTATCTCAACCTCACTCGCAATCTTCTTTGTCGCTACTTTCTTCGCGATTATGATCTTAAAACGTAATCGCAAAAGCCAAAGACGTTAAGTCTTAATATAATCTAAAAATATAGATCCAAAAAGGGTCTATATTTTTTCCTTGAAAAACATTGAGCTTTTTTATATTATCTGGTAAAATAAAGACATTGGACGATTAGCTCAGTTGGCTAGAGCGCGTCTTTGACGTAGACGAGGTCAGAGGTTCGAGTCCTCTATCGTCCACCATAAGCATCCTTTTGGGATGTTTTTTGTTTTGTCATTATGTTACAATACAAATAATTAAACAAAAGGGAAATATGAGAGACTTTACAAATAAAATCAATAACTTCCTAAATGCTGCAATCAACACTACGATTCTGATGATTGCAATCGGCATTTTTCTAGCCCTTTTCCCGACCTTAAGCCTCGAAATCACTAGATGGATTTTTATTATTGCTTTAGTCTCTGCCGGACTTAGCATGATTACTGCGGATCTCACAGGTAAAAAGCGTGGCGGCATCATTTCCGGTACCGTGCTTGGTTCCTTTAATTTACTTCTCGGTCTCATAATCCTTATCAATCCTGAGGTCCTCAGCATTATTCCGATTGCTATCGGTTTCTATATCGTAATCTCAAGCTTAACGAAATTACGTATGACATTGGCTCTTAAGGAAATCTCAAATTCCGCCTTCACCGCCTCTATCCTTATGAATATCATTTCCGTAGTTTCCGGCTTTATTATTATCTTTCAGCCTATCACCTCAACGGCCATAGCCGTCATGCTGCTTGGCATTATGCTTATTGTCTATGGTGTCTCTGACCTAATTAATATCGTTATTCTAAAAAGCCATGTTAATGAATTTTCATCAAAAATGAAATCTGCCAAGAAATATCTTACCGACGACGTCCAAGAAGCAGAAGTCATTGAGAAAAAGAAAAAATAAACCCACTTCCATTGGTGTAATAAAAATCGGTGTAGTAAAAAAGACGTCCTCAAAAAACTCATTTAAACACTAGCTATTTTTAAAATCCTTATGTTATAATCAATACAATACATTTATATGTAGTGGAGTTAAATAAAGTGAAATTAAATAAAGGACTAAAACAGTCTGGTCTTCAAGTGTGGCCAGAAATGCTAGCCCGGGGCTCAAGGTGGGTCTTTGGTTTATTGTGGGCACTCCCAGTACTTGCCTCCATGGCTTTTGGTAGCCCAGTTTA
>QWCT01000152.1_pt1 | contig 51501 bp, 36 predicted proteins | sample 1972681 | NCBI WGS metagenome assembly QWCT01 (sample SAMN09866701, study PRJNA288562) | Human oral metagenome isolate pre3_saliva, whole genome shotgun sequencing... | isolation source: mouth | host: Homo sapiens | place: USA: California
TTAAGGGCTGACTTCACAAAACGAAATCAGCCCTTTACTTTTTGCCCTCTCCAAAAGAACGGCGTATCGATCAAAAAACTTTTATCGGACAGTAATAATATAAAAAAGAGGAGATTCATCTGTCGACAAATCTCCTCAAATAGTTTTACGCGATTGGCGGGAAAGCCGCCTCGCTTAAAGCGTTATCCTGCTGTGCCCGTGCCTTGGAGTAGTTGTGCAAGGTTGACCATAAACATACGCACTGAGATGGCCAAAAGAATAATGCCGAAGAACTTGCGCATGATATAGATCGTGCCTTTCCCCAAATAGGTATTGACCTTCTCTGTCATCTTCAAGACGAAGAATACCCAGAGCATATTGATCAGAATACCGATGATGATGTTTACCTGCGCATATTCTGCACGCAAAGACAAGAGCGTCGTAAACGCACCGGGACCTGCGATGAGTGGGAACACAATCGGAATGAGTGTAGCGTCCTTTACAGGGCCGTTGTTTTTAAACAATTCGATGTCCAAAATCATCTCTATAGCCATGAAAAACAAGATCATAGCACCGGCAACGGCGAAACTGCGAATGTCAACACTAAAGAGCTTGAGTACAAGGTCGCCGGCGTAGAAAAATCCTATCAACAATGCCGTTGAAATCAAAGTAGCATAGACGGCATTGATGGGTCGGTCGAGCTTTTTCAAGTTGATGATGAGCGGCGTCGAGCCCAAGATGTCGATAATGGCAAACAGGATGATGAACGTACTGGCAATCTGCTGCCAACTTAAGCGTGAAAGGATGTAATCTAATGACATAAATTTTTCAACTGTTATTTTTGCGGTGCAAAGTTACGCGTTAGAAACGAGAAACACCTTTCTTCGCAGATATTTTTTGCTTTTCGCTCCGCTTCTTTCTATAAAAGAGGGCTCAAAACTCGACTTTTAGACCGCGACTTCCTTGTTTTACTTTAGGCAAAAAGCGATGAAAGCCCTCTATTGTTCAGCCCGGAAACACTCCGTTTTCTGCTTTCAGCATCCAAAAATGCGCCCCCTCGTGAGCCAAGGAAGCGCATTGTTATGGTTTGCTTGATGATAGACGGCGGCATCAGTCGGTTTGCGTATCCGCATTGCGCGCTCGGTCCTTTTCGATCAAGTCCAACAGGCGCTTTACGGCATCGGCTTGCGGAATATTCTTCTCAACGCAGACCTTGCCGCGATAGAGACTTACCTTCTCGGGCCCTGCTCCAACGTAGCCGTAATCTGCATCGGCCATTTCGCCGGGTCCGTTGACAATACAGCCCATTATTCCGATTTTTAAGCTCTTTAGATGCCCCGTTTCCGCTTTTATGCGAGCGATGGTTTGTTGCAGGTCATACAATGTGCGCCCGCAGCCCGGGCAACTGATGTATTCCGTCTTCGTCGTGCGTTGGCGGGTGGCTTGTAATATGCCGAAAGCCGTGTCGTCCTGAAGATCGTGCGCCAAAGGACGGTGCCCCTCGGGCGTCGTATTGAAGAGCATCAAACCATCTGCCAAGCCATCAAAAAAGAGTGCGCCGGCATCAGCGGCATGGCTGATTTGGAAGTCCTCGCGCTGATTTTCGCCAAAAGCAGATTGGAGGAAGATGATCACCGGCGTGGACAAGTTTTCAGACCATAGTTCGTGGACGAGCGCACGCTGTTCGCCGAGGCGGTTGGCGTGGTTGCTCTGCGCGATAATGACCATCTCCGGATGGTGGCGCAAGCAGGCCTTGACTTCTTCTCCGAGGGCCGGATAGGTAAGGAAGAGAAACTTCATCTTTGCCTTGCACATCCCGACGAAAGGCAGAGTTTCGGTCGTAAAGACCGGATAGGTATCAGGCTCACCGGCCCACAAGTCGGCATCTATAATGTACTTGACGCCCGCTTTTCGCTGCTCGGCGGCGGGAAGTTGACGCCCCGCATACACATAATCGGGCAGCGTCGCACCAAAATGCGTATCGCCATCGAGACGCGTAGAGATAACAACGGGCGGATGCGTGCTGCCGATATTGCCCACAGCGATCGTGGGCCGCCGATCAGGAGAAACGTAGTCGAAACCGGGAAAGGCGCGACCGGGAATAAACGGATGACCGGCACGCTCCACGGTATGGGCTGCCAATTTGTAGGCCACAGGAATTTCTGCCTCGGGGGCCTCACTCAAAGATACGCGAATCGTATCGCCAATGCCATCGGCCAAGAGTGCACCTATGCCGGCAGCACTCTTGATGCGGCCGTCCTCGCCCTCGCCGGCTTCCGTCACGCCCAAGTGTAAGGGGAAGTCCATTCCCTCGCGCTCCATCACAGCGCAAAGCAGGCGGACGCTACGCACCATCACAACCGTGTTGCTCGCTTTGATAGAGATGACGACGTCGCGGAAGTTCTCGCGGACGCAAATGCGCAAAAATTCCATACAACTTTCAACGATTCCGGCCGGCGTATCGCCATAGTGACTCATAATGCGGTCGGATAGCGAGCCGTGATTAACACCTATGCGGAGGGCCGTATGGTGTTGGCGGCAAATGGCTAAGAGTTGCTTGAAGCGTGCTTCGAGGCGGTCTAATTCGGCGGCGTATTCTTCGTCGGTATATTCGAGATGGCGGAACGTGCGTGCGGGGTCGACGTAGTTGCCGGGGTTGATGCGAACGCCTTCTACGATGGCAGCGGCGGCATCTGCTACGGCAGGATTAAAATGCACATCGGCCACGAGGGGAACATCGACGCCATCGGCTTGCAGCCCGGCCTTGATATTGCGTAGGTTTTCGGCTTCGCGCAGGCCTTGTGTCGTCAGGCGCACATAATCGGCGCCGGCCGCCACAATCCTTTCTGTCTGCGCCACGGATTCGGCCGTATCGGTCGTCTTCGTGGTCGTCATACTCTGCAAGCGGATAGGGTTGGACAGCCCGCCCATCGGACGATTGCCAACTTTTACTTCGTGCGAGGTGCGGGGCGTATAATTGAAAAGTTCAGCCCCGCAATGATACTTTTGCATAGCTTGTTGTGTTGTGGAATGGCGACCTTAGTTGGTCTTATACTTATATTGCTCTGCGGCCAAGGCTTCGTTGGCTTTCACAATCTTATTTTTGAGTCCGCTTTTGTGGCGGCGGAGGCGCTCGGCTAAATCGGCGTCGCTCAAAGCCAACATCTCCAAAGCGAGAATCGCGGCATTCTGCGCACCATTGACGCCCACCGTGGCTACGGGGATGCCCGGCGGCATTTGTACGATAGACAAGAGCGCGTCTAAACCGTCTAACATGCCTTTGATGGGAACACCAATTACGGGCAAGGTGGTAGAAGCGGCGATAACGCCGGGCAAAGCGGCTGCCATTCCGGCACCTGCGATGATCACTTTCAATCCGCGCGCGGCAGCGCCTTGTGCAAAGGCTTCGACTTCGCTCGGCGTGCGGTGAGCAGATAAGGCGTTTATTTCAAATGGCACTTCCATTTCGTCGAGAAACTTGGCGGCTTTCTCCATAACGGGCAGGTCGGAAGTGCTACCCATAATGATGCTGATGAGTGGTTGCATTGTTCGTTGTATTATATTGATTGTTGGTAACGTTGATACTATATATAATAATGTGTGGCCGCGCGGTGAGGCAATCAATTTGCGAGGCGCTTACATAAAGCGCACGCAGAGATAACCGCAAAGTATGCCAATCAAGACGCCCAATCCGATGTCGCTAAGCGAATGTTGGCGCAAGATCAACCGGCTTGTGCAGACAAGGCCGCAAAGCAGAATGGAGAAGCACAGCCACCAAGTGGGGTCAAACGAAAATATCTCGGAGAAAGCCAGCAATGCGCCGATAACGCCGCCGGAAGCAGCCGCGTGGGTGCTCACTTTTATCCAATTGTTGAGCACGGCGCATACTATCTGTAGCGCAAGCGCCCCGGCGATGATGCCAAGCGTGAAACGAGGCATATGCATGCGCTCCATTAAATAGAGCAGCAACGCATAATTCATCATACTCAAAAGATAGGGTACGTAGCGATTGGTGCGGCGACCTAAACCGTGGCGCGTCCAGCCGTTGAGTTTGCGGTAAGTAAAGATGGACAAGCGCGGCAGAATGACGGTAAAGAGCCAAACCATAAACAACAGCATCGCCTTATAAGAAGGCGGAAGCAAACTCATATAACTAAAAACGAACAAGGCTAAAAACGCTACGAACGGCATGTAAAACGGCGAGAAAAGCAGCGAAATAGCTTGTGCTGATAAGATGAGATACTTATTGGACATCGCTTGTAAATGGGTCTTTTTGAGTTTTCTACGAATATGATGGATTTGAGTTTGTATTATTGCTTGCGCAGTCCTGACTTCGGAATGCCCAATTGCTCTCGATATTTAGCCACCGTGCGCCGCGAGATGGGGAAACCTTTTTCTTTCATAACGATCGTCAGCGCTTCGTCGGACAAGGGATGGCGCTTGTCCTCGGCAGCTATGGCCTCACGCAGTGCAGCTTTGGCTTGGCGCGACGAGAGTTCTTCGCCCTCGCCGGAAGTAAATTGGGAGGAGAAGAAGAACTTAAGCGGGTAAAGTCCGTGTTGCGTCTGCACATATTTGCTTCCCGTGACGCGTGAAACGGTAGAAATATCTACGCCGGCCTTCTCAGCGACATCGCGTAGCGTCATGGGGACGAGTAGCATTTCATCGTCGTCGTTCAGGAAGAAGTCGCGTTGCCGCTCGACGATGCCACGCATCACGCCCATCAAAGTCTTGCGCCGCCGGTTGATGAGTTCGAGGAAGAGCTGCGCATCCCCCACTTTCTTGCGGGCATAGACGTATGCGTCGCGCTGACTTTTATTCAAGTCTTTATGGCCGCCAAACTCGCGCACCGTATCTTTGAACGCCTTACTTACACGCAATTCGGGGACGTCTCCATTATTGAGTCGCACGCTGATACTTCCATCATCTTCAACGTGAACATAGAAGTCGGGTATTGCCGTTGGCGCCGTGCCGATCGTCGTTTCATTCAAAGCACTACCGGGTTTCGGATTTAAACGACGTATCAGCTGCGCTGCTTGTTGCAGACTTTCATCATCTGTTTTTAATCGCGTCTTTATTGTGTTCCAATGGTGATACGTAAAATCCTTAAAGCAGCGATCAACGATGGCTATGGCGAGCGCCTTAAAAGGACTCTTGAGCTCCGGACTTTCCAATTGCACGCGAAGGCATTCCTGCAAGTCGCGTGCTCCGATGCCGCGCGGTTCAAATCGCTGTAAAAGGTGCAACAATCGCTCCAACTCTTCCTCAGGCACGTCCAGATTCTGATAAATCGCCAATTCATCGCCGATGGTGCGCAAATCTTTACGCAGATAGCCATCATTATCCAGACTGCCGATAAGATATTCCATAATCCGGCGTTGCTGTTCATCGAGATCGTGCTCACCGATCTGTCGATAAAGCTCATCATACGCATTATTTGTCGCCGCCAGTTGCACCTCGCGCTCCTCGGCCTCGTTACGTTGTCGCAACAGATAATCCGGAATATCGTCTTCCGTCAAATAATCGGCCGTCTCATCATCGGCGTGTGGCTCATCTTCAGCGGTCTCCGACTCATTATCGTCCGCTTCCGTCGTTTCTGCCGCCATATCCTCCTCATTTTTATCAGGTCCGGCTTCCTCCAACGCGGCGTTATCTTCCAATTCGTTGCGCACACGTTGCTCCAGATCCATCACAGGCAGTTCGAGCAAGCGCGCCATAGCCACTTGCACAGCCGAGAGCTGTTGGGTTTGCTCTTCCTTTTGTGTTTGTATGAGTTTCTGAGGCATATAAGTCGTTTACGAGTGCAAATTTAGAAGAAACAAAGAGAAGCCCCAAGCTCCCTTGCGTTTATTTCCCCCACGCTTTTCTGTGAGCGATCTGCTTAGTGCTTTCCACGCCATAGTGCAGAAGCGTTTTTTCCATTTCAGGAGAGAATAAGTGCGGTCTATTTTTATGGAATCACACAAATTGGTCATAATGCCGCTGAATAAAACGTCGGAGTCACCTTGAAACTTTATGGCCCTGCAACTAAAGTGCAAATCAGAATAAGAGAAAGGATATGATGTTCTTATTATGCTTGTAGTTTACGATTCAAATGTTGCAAAATAGTTGCATTCCCTTTCGGGTAGTAGCCGTTGGCTTCAGCCCTGAGTTGAGGTCGACCATTAAAAGAAGCTGCTGAATTGCAGAGAGAAGAGCGAGAGAAAGGTAGAAAAAAAGTATTGATTATCAACAGTATAAGGCGTCTAAAAACTTTCCTATAAGAGAAGAAAAATTGTCTTATAGGACAATTTTTTCGATCACCTAAGACAATTTTTCTGATCACCTAAGAGAATTTCTTCGATCTCCTATGCGAATTTTTGCAACATCGGTTGGTGTCTTGAAAACGCTCTTTAGCAGATTGATCTGCCTATGGAGGGACGCCTTTGTCGGGCGAGGAGCGACAAAACATATACGAAACGGGGAAACGCCATCGATGCTCGTACTTATGTTGCCCGGCTACTACTCAAACGGCAGCCGCTAAAGAACTTGCAAGAGCTGAAGCGGGCACACAGAAAAGGCCCTCGTATAGGCAATGCACCATACGAAGGGCCTTTTTGGTAGTGCCAAGGCTCAAGATGCTCAGTGGTCTTCGCCGCTCCTTAAAGCGACCGTTGACTTATCTAACGACGGATATGCTTCAAAATTTGAATGTGGCCGTGAGGGTAACCTTTCGGCCGTCGGCATGTGCATATTCCGCGTTGCGAGCCATCAGCATGGAGGAAGGAGTATAATAAGTATGATTCAAGAGATTGGAGATCGCCAGACTGAAATCCCAGGCTTTTACCTTTGCCCCCAATATCAGGTTGAGAAGGTTGATGCGTTTGACGGGTCCTTCGCCTTCTTGATAAACGCCGGAGGCATTGGGCGAAAAGCGGTCGCGTTTACCCGTATGGAGATACTGTAGTTGGACGTAAGTATCCTTGATGGGCGCATAGTTGACATACATCAATAGTTTTGAAGCCGGGATAGAAATGTTCGACATATAAGTATCCCAGTTGCCTGATGCAGACTTTATCTTTCCTTCCAGCCAAGAGAAGTTAGCTCCGGCCTTCAGCTTGTCGGTCAGCTTGGCATCTGCGCTCAACTCAACGCCGTAAACCTTCTGTGGCGTGCGGTTAACGACCCAAAAACCATTTTCTATTTTGAGATCACTACCCAGTTTTGAGTAAGTATAGAAGAAGGAGCCGTTGAGTTGCAACCAGTTGTCAATGTTAGCGTAAGCACCGATTTCGTAGTTGTTTGTTTTTACCGGCTCGGTAGATATCTTTGAGAGCACATCGGCCTTTGCTGCACGGAGCGTACGCCCTAAGTCGAAGATAGAGAAGCCTTGCGAAAAGGCAACAAACGGCTGGAACACAGGATACTTATTGTAGGACAATCCCATGTTAAAAGAGAAGTTGTTGTAGTGGAGCGATCCGCCTTTTACGCGCACCTGCGGGTCGCTGAGCTTATTGCGTAGGACGTCATAGTCAGGTACGCTGACGTTGATAAAGTCGTAACGGCCGCCAATTTTAATGTTAACGTATTGCCACAACGTAGTCTTGGTTTGAATAAAAGGCGCGTGGTTGTTGCTGGTCAGCCAAGGCACCCACAGACGCCCATCAACGAGGGGTTGGGCCGTCTTGTCAAGAAGATAGTCGTAACCATAAACAAGACGAGTAAAGACGTTGTCGGAGAATATGAGATGTGAACTAAACTGTGCGCGTAAGCCGAACTTGCGATCTTTTATGGCCGACTGTCCGCTGGTTTCTTCCCAGCGAGGCTGGGCGGGGTTTGCTTTTCGGAAGTCGAAGATCGTATATAAACTTGAGCCAAATACGGCTGCTTCAAAATCTGTATGGCGAAACAGCTCTTTAGACGTAAACTTGAGGTAGGCGTTGTGGTTGTAGCGCGTGCCCTCATCTACAGCTTGCGGATCTTTATTGCCGATGACACCAATAGCCGGCTTTATAAGATATTTTCCGGCAGCGGGAATCAGCTTGGTATCTTGCACGCTACGATAATAGTTGTACATCAATTCGAGTCGGTTCTTCGTCGACAAAGCATAGCCTAAATTAACGAGGACGTTGGTCGTGTAAGTATCGCCGAGTCCGTAGCGCGGAGAGATGTATTGCCCATCACCATCCACGCAGCTCCCTGTGCGTCCGAATGCGCCGTTGACGAGATAGTCGAGTTTGCCGACCTTTCCGTAAAGCTGTTGGTTGAGGCGATAGCCCTGCCCCTTGCTTCGTTGAAAGAAATTGTAAGTAGAACCGGCTACGGAAGTTTGGCCGGCAATCGTTCTGTTCGTAGCGTTCTTCTTCGTAACAATGTTGATCAAACCGCCAATAGCGCCGTTGCCGTAGAGCGCCGTCGACCACTTCACAACTTCAATGTGGTCGATGGCTGCGATGTCGATGGTGCGAATATCGCGGTCGGTCGAACGTAAAGGCGTCGATTGGGGTATCCCGTCAATCAAGACGAGCGCACTTCTTCCACGAAGCGACTGCGAACGACTACTCGTCGTATTGCTCGACAACGCTAAGCCGGGCGTGAGCAAACCCAGCAGTTGGGTTAAATCGGGCGCGGTCTTGCTCATTTCGGCAATCTGACGTTGGTCGATGATTGTCACTGTGGCCGCCGCATTCGATTTTACTTCGGGGATGCGCGTTGCACTCACGACGACTTCCTTAAGTTGCCGCGTGGAGTCCTGCGGGTTCTCCGTCTGCGCAACACAATGTGCGGCAGACGTTATCGAGATACATAACGATAGATAAAGTACTTTTTTTTTCATTTTAATACGCTTTTGTGTAAGTCTGATTATTTTGCAAAAATAAGTCCGCCTTTAGTCGCCTGCAATACCTAAAACAAGGTATAAATCATTGCCCGCTTCTCAAGCTCGGCAACAGAGAAAAAGATCTCCGCAAAAAGAATACGCATCGCTACAAGTGGCGGCAGAAGTATGAAGGTAAACGTATTGTTTTCTTGCGCTCCGAGCTGACTTTGAGATAGCGGCGGACTGAGGTGTGCAAGATGGAAATGGCTCGAAGTAGATTGCGTCAACGCGCTTCTCCCCTTTCGGAGCACGGGGAAGGACTTCCGACGTCTCCGGCTGCACTAAGATCACACGGAAGCTGCTTTTCTAAGCTCTTAATCGGCGTTTGCGCCAAACTCACGTTGCTTTTACTTTTGCCGTCTGCAAGGAAAAGTTTACTTTTGCTCGTTAAAACGAAGCGTATGGAAGAACTTATTCGCGTCAAAGGAGCGCGCGTAAATAATCTCAAAAATATAGACTTAAACCTCCCTCAGGGGCAGCTAATCGTCATTACGGGCTTAAGCGGCAGCGGCAAGTCCTCATTGGCTTTCGACACGCTTTATGCCGAAGGGCAGCGACGTTACGTTGAGAGCCTTTCAGCGTATGCCCGCCAATTTTTAGGCCGTATGAACAAGCCTGATTGTGATTATATCAAAGGGCTTCCTCCTGCCATTGCCATCGAGCAGAAGACGACGGCGCGCAACCCGCGCTCAACGGTAGGGACGTCTACCGAGATTTACGACTATCTCCGTATGCTTTTTGCCCGCATTGGTCGCACTATTTCTCCCGTAAGTGGCACGGAAGTGAAACGCCATACGCGGGCCGACGTCATCAATTGCGCCTTATCCTATTCGCCCGGCACGCGTTTTACGCTCTTAGCCCCGATCGTGCGCAGCGCAGATAGGAGTATGAGCGAGCAGTTGGCTGTTTATCTCAAGCAGGGCATAAGTCGACTTGATCTTGATGGGACGATGCTTCACATCGACGACGTCTTGCAAGACGCTGACCGACTTCAAGAAGTTGAGGCTTCGGATGCGGCTTTTTTGCTTATTGATCGTCTGAGCGTAGATCCCGCTAACGAGGCTGTCAATCGGTTTACCGACTCCGTAGAGCGTGCCTTTTATGAAGGCAAGGGCGAATGCTTGCTACGCTTCTACCCCTCCAAGGCGCTGCATCGCTTCTCTGAGCGCTTTGAAGCCGACGGCATACAATTTGAAGAACCTTCTGACCAACTGTTTTCATTCAACTCTCCGGCCGGTGCTTGTCCCGAGTGCGAAGGCTTTGGAAAAGTGATCGGCATCGATGAGCAACTCGTCGTGCCCAATACGGCTTTGAGCATCTACGATGGTGCCGTCGTCTGTTGGCGGGGCGAAAAAATGGGCCAATGGCGCGAAGAGTTTTGCCGCCGTCAAGCACCACGTGGATTTCCGGTGTTTAAACCTTTTTTTGAACTGACGCAGGAAGAAAAAAACATTTTGTGGCACGGCGACAAAACGGAGCAGGCGCTCCCAAAAGTGGAGCAGGTAACGCTTGATGCCTTTTTTGAAATGCTCCGCGAGAATCAATATAAGATTCAGTATCGCGTAATGTTGGCGCGTTACCGTGGCAAAACGACTTGTCCCGTCTGTCAAGGCAGCCGGTTAAAGCCCGAGGCGGGCTACGTCCGCGTCGGAGGCGAAAGCATCAGCCGCTTGGTGCGTATGTCCGTAGCCGACTTATCGGAATGGTTTGAACACGTACTCAAACTCGAGCCGCACGAGGAGCAACTCGCCGCACGCTTACTCACCGAACTACGTCAGCGGCTCCGCTTCTTGGTCGATGTAGGCTTAGGCTATCTGACGCTCGACCGCGCAGCCAATACGCTTTCCGGCGGTGAGAGTCAGCGCATCAATCTCGCCACGAGTCTCGGCAGCAGCCTCGTTGGCTCGCTCTATATATTAGATGAGCCAAGCATCGGTCTGCACAGTCGCGATACGGGGCGCCTTATCCACGTCTTAAAGGCTTTGCGCGATCTCGGGAATACGGTAATTGTAGTAGAACACGACGAAGAAATCATGCGGGCTGCCGATTACATTGTCGACATAGGCCCTGATGCGGGCCGTTTGGGCGGACGCGTAGTCTTCGCAGGGCCCAATCCGTTTGCGGAGGGGCAGGCGCCAAGCACCGACTTGCCGCAGCAGTCGGCCGAACTTCCATCCCACACGCTCAAATACTTGTCGGGCGAAGAGACGATCGATGTACCCGCTACGCGGCGTTCGTGGACGCACAGTATCACTGTCGAAGGCGCGCGCGCCAACAACTTAAAAGGCATCACGGTCGAGTTTCCGCTCAACGTGATGACCGTCGTGACGGGCGTATCCGGTTCGGGCAAGAGTACACTTGTGCGCAGCATCCTCTACCCTGCTTTGAAGCGCCACTTCGATGAACCGGCCGATCGCCCCGGCGAGTTCTTGCAACTCTCTGGGACTGTCGACGCCGTAAAGCGCGTGGAGTTTGTCGACCAGCACCCGATTGGGCGCTCCTCGCGCAGCAATCCGGTTACGTATCTCAAAGCTTACGACGAGATACGAAAACTCATGGCCGAGCAAACCTTGGCCAAGCAGTTGGGCTTCTCGCCGGCGTTTTTCAGTTTCAACACAGACGGCGGCCGATGTGAGGAATGCAAAGGCGAGGGCGTAGTTCACGTTGAGATGCAGTTTATGGCCGACCTCGAACTTCCCTGCGAGGCCTGCGAGGGCAAGCGTTTTAAGAAGGACATTTTAGAGGTGAAATATCGCGGTCGAAATATCTACGACATACTTGAGATGACGGTCAATCAGGCCATCGACTTCTTCACAGAAGGTGGGCAAAAGCGCATTGTTGCGAAGCTCCGGCCGCTCCGCGACGTTGGTTTGGGCTACATTAAGTTGGGTCAAAGCAGCAGCACCCTCAGCGGCGGCGAGAATCAACGCGTGAAGCTGGCCTACTTCCTCAGCTTGGAGCGCAGCGAACCTACGCTCTTTATATTTGATGAACCTACCACGGGCCTCCACTTCCACGATATTCGCACCTTGCTCAAGGCTTTCAATGCCTTAATCGGGCGGGGGCACAGCATCCTCATCGTGGAGCACAACTTAGACGTAATCAAATGTGCCGACTATGTGATTGATCTCGGTCCGGAAGGCGGACGCGACGGCGGATATTTAGTCGGTGCAGGCACACCTGAAGAATTGGTGAAACTCGGCAAGGGCTATACGGCGCAATATTTGAGTGAAAAACTCCAAGCCTAAAATATAGCAGCGGCGGAGAACGATTTCCACCGGCGACAGTCGGCGGCGATGGGCAGACAATCAAAACGCTCACCGCCGCCGACTGTTTTTGGCAAGCGGCCGGCGCAAAGGCAGACGCCACCACTCGGAGTTGCATCCTGCCAAGGCCTATGCGGAAAGCTTCCCTTCATTTATCAGACGGCTATGCATTGCCTGTTTGTGTCAAAATCTATCACTTAGAGCGGTAGGGAAGCCTTTGCCGCCGGCCGGCACGCGTTGCGGGCTTATTAAGACCTATCGGCGTCTGTGATGGTCGCTGCTTGTTTTGGTTTGGCGGCAGCAAACCATCGTTTGGTGAGAGCAAACCATCGTTTGGCGACAGCAAACCATCGTTTGGCGGCAGCAAACGAAGAGCGAGTTTGCCATCGACAAGCAAAGGTGGGCAAACAACCGATGATGGCTGCGCCCGGTAGACGCGCTCACGACATTTTCTGAAACGAGAAGCGGCCGGACGCGTTGTGTAAGCTTGCGTCAATTACGGATATTTTTTTATAATGTCATGAAACGTATTGATTTACTTATGAATGACCAGACCTAACGTTTCTCCGTCTAAAACTCGGTAGCCTGTAGTTAAGATTTTACAAAGAAAACAAGCCAAGAAGCCGTGTGCGCCTTTGTTGGCGCGAATTTGCCGTCCAAGCGTTGGCCGATATGGCGGGCGTTTGGCTATATAATTTTCACTCAATTTTGGATTATTTCTAAAATAAACACACTGTAAATCAGACATATTCCATACTTTTGCACAGTCTAAAAGTTAGTACTCCAAGAAGCCTGACAGCACCATTGGGGAAGTAACAAAACAAAATAAAACGAAACGCCCAAGCAAACAACAGGTAATATGCAAAAGGATAACGTTGAAAAACAAAACTACGATGCACCGAGAGTTGAATGCATAGCTATTGATGAGCAATCTTTCCTTGCAACGAGCCCTCCCAACTTCGGCGCAAGTGTTGGAGACTTTGGCGATGGAGGCGAAGAGGATATTGATGGAGACTCGTATGACGCTGACGGAAATCCCTTAGATGGGAATAACCCGTAAGCATACTGTCTCTTCAAAAGGAGACAAACAAATGATGAAGCGGTCGGCAATAGGTTTTTATTGCCAGCTGTTTGCGCATCTATAAGCAAGGGCGAGCAGGCTGCTCCGCCGCCGGCAGATAACGCGGAGCAGCGCGCGAGAAAAGCAAAACTCAAAGAGCGCAGCTAACCTTTCAGTAGCCAACAGAAGAGAGATCTTACGAGGCTTGATAAGAACGTGCCGAGCGCAAAGCGGGTCGTAAGCTTCAGCAAATGCACACGATATATAAAAGGTACGGCCGGCATACGCGAACGTAAAGACGCGTACACCGGCCGTATCAACCTAATCTATTTATTTACAAAAGCTTTTTCTTTTATTCTACAAACATCTTACGCACACTTGTACCGTGGTCGGTGCGGATGCGCAGGATGTAGACGCCTCTCGGACTTGGCGCTTCGAGGCCGGCCTCGATCGTTGCCGTGCGCACACAGAGGGCGCCGGAAAGTGAATAGAGGCTCACTTCTTGTACGTGTACGTTGGCGGGCACTTTGAAGTGGAGGCGATTGCCGACTTGGTAGACGCTGACCGGCGCACTGCTTGCCACCACGGGAGCTTCGATGGCCGTAGCATTTGTATACTTAACGATACGATAATAATTGTCGTAGCCACCCACCGGCGTTTCCGCCTTCTCACCGACGGCTTTCTCATCAACCTTTACGAGGTAATTGTTTGGAAGCAATTCTTGGCCCGGTTTGTATTTGAATTTTATTTCCTTTGATTCGCCGGCCTTCAGCTTTAAGTTGCCCATATAGACAATTTCCCCGTTGGAGTCAGTAAATTGACGCAGGCGGACGTAAACTTTTCCGTTGTAATCTTTCAGCGCCTTGAGCGTCACCTTTCCTTCGTAGCGTGTGTCGGACGTAATTTCTGTGGGAAATTCTAAAGCTTCGCACGCCAGAGATAATTCTTCGTTTTCAGAAATGACAATCTTGGTAGAATCAAAGGGCGTAGGCAAATCTTCAAGACCGCGAGAGGTGATGTACTTAGCGCCAATCGTGTACGTGCCGGGCTCTAAACCGGCTGCTTTATAGAAGCCATTAGAGACTTGTTCACCGCGCTCAATGTTTTTATCAACTTGCAAGAAGACGTACTCTTGATTTTTAGGACCGCCCTTGAGGTAAGTGACGATGCCGACGTCGCCGGTTGCACAGTAGTTGCGTGCATAGAAAGCAAAGTAGAGCGGCGTGCCTTGCTTGACGGGGCCGGACGCAGTCGGCGTACTCTTTAACCAATACGTAGGACTCGTCTGGCGCAACACGGGGGCATCAGCTTCGGGCAGAATCTCTACCATAGCGCGACCCACTTCGGCATCATCAAAGGGAAGCGGCGTCTTTGTCGCATCATAAAGCGCCAAAGTGTATTTGCCGGGCTTCATCTTGTCGCCTAAGTCCATCAGAAGTTCCATCTCCTTCGTGCTTTCTTCATATACGCCGGCTCTAACAAAGACGGTATCGGTAATCGACGGATCATCGACTGACGTGAAGTGGAATGCAATTGCCTTAATCGGAAAATCCTTGCTCCTATTCTGAAGCGTGAAGTTGGCTTTGGCGATGCCGTTCGCGTAGAGCGGGCCATCAAAATGAATCGGCGTGAGCAGCTTAACGTCAGAATGAAGAGCGTGGATCTTAGCATCGACGATCCGGCCGTTAGATACGCTAACATCGCCGTAAGCCGGCAGACTGAGCGGGTGGCGCAAGATCTTCCAATCGCTCATACCATCTGCAAAATAGGCAAAATGGATCGTGTAGTCGCCATCAGCAACGCCGGCAACGGCTTTCGGAATATTTCGTATCCGCAAACTGGTATATCCGGTGCGGCCGGCTTTACATGCTTCTATATGTACCGGCTCTTCTTTGAAGCGTTTCACGATTTTATCGCCTTGTACCAAGACCGGGGCTACCTTAAGATCAACCGGCATCATCTCATAATTTTCGATATAGGCCATCATGGTCATATCTTCTTCGTAAGACATCAAACCAAGGCGCGACGGAGCGTAGATCGCGTAAGGCACGGGCTGAGCAGAGCCGCCGGCGGGCTTGACGTTAACAATGATTTCTTGATTGACGTTGAAGCCCGTTGAAGAAGCGCCGATACCCAGCGCTGACGGGTTGAGATGGTTTACCATAAAGAAGCCGTCACTCGTACCATGCCAGCCCCAATTTATGTGCACGTAGTCCTGATCGTCATAGCCATCGCAGACAAATGCGTGTCCGCCGCGACCATCTTCCGCCGAAGCGGCATAATAAACGGGGCGGCCTGCATCCAACTCCTGCTTAATCATTGAAATCCACTCTTTAGTCGGATAATAATCGCGCGGTTTCATCTCCACAGCGTTGTCGTAGCCAAAATATGTCCGCAATGCGTAAGGAACGGCTTGAGAATAGGCGCCACTACTGGTTTTCGTGTAGTGCATATTTACGGAGATGCCAAAATCAGAGGCGATCGAAGCCACCGCCTGGGCTTGCTCGTCGGTATATTCGCCGGCATAGTTGGGCAGCATTTTATCCCAATCGTAAGTAGCATCCGCAAAGTTGGCCGACAGCGTTAGTCCGTCCATCTTATATGAATGCGAACCCGAGCCGTGCTGCGGATACTTATGGAAACGCATTATCTGCGTACAAGCAGTTGCCACGCAGCCCACATAATAATGTCTGGTCTTCCCATTATCCACCCACGTAGGGCAATTGTTATTATACGGTGTGTCCTGCCCCCATTTCGTCTCTCCGAGCAATGGGCCCACAACGGCTTGTGGAGCAGCGGTCGCAATAGGCGCTCCGGGCTCATCCTCCTCAATAGCGGCGATGCGTTGGGCATAAACTTTCATCCAGAAAAGGAGATTTTCCGGTGCGTCCGCAAATGAGAATTGGCCGGTATTAGCATAAGCCAAGACGGTGCCGACGGCATCATCGCCGGAGATGATCACAAAGCCTTTACCCCCTTCTGCATTGTAGACGTAAAAGGGAGCCTGCTCGGCAGATTGCCCTTTCGCCATTAAGTGTTTGGGTGTAGGAAGCAGAGCGCGAACCATTCGTTTTTGTGGTCCTGCTTGCAAGAATTTTGCTGCCAACTGCGCAGCTTCGGTTTGCGGAATGCGTCGGGCTTCAGTTGAGAAGAAGGCCAACGCTAACAATCCCGAGATGAATAAACGTTTCATAGTTAATGGGTATAGTAAGTTTGAGATTCGTCTGTGACTTAATCAGTGGCGTCCTGAACCTGATAAGTTTCTTCTGAGGCTTGGTCAGTGGCGTACTGCATTGGATAGGTTTCGTCTTTTGCCGATTAGGCGGCGTCTTTCATTGTTAAATCGGCGTCGGCATAGCTAGATGGTACTCGTTGGGACTCATTTGACTACCTCGGCGTGTGCTTTTCAGCAAACGAACATCGGCAAATTTAGAAAAAGTTTTCGAGCCATAAAATAAAACCAAGAGAAAAAGAATAAACAATATCTTTTTTACGTATTTCATCGCAAGAAAAACGGTAGAAGAAAGGGGGAAACAAACGACTTAAACCGAAAAACAAGTGCTAAGAAGCCACAAATACAGGGCAAAGTAACGAATAAGGAGGCGCAAACTTGGGAATGTTCGACAAAAAGCGTAACTTTGCCTTACCTTGATAAATATAATTTTATTATAAGCACAACGTATTATACAATAAGAACCCTATGACATTCACCGAAAAGGCTTGGGGAATCTTCCGCACCGCGGTTGACGACTACCATAAAGCAGATCATATCGACGCCGATTTTGTCAATCCTTATCCGGTCAATACAATCGAAGCCGCCCTCTATCGTAAATGCTGGATCGACACAGTTCAGTGGCACATGGAGGACATTATACGTGACCCGAACATAGATCCGGTTGAGGCCCTCGCGCTCAAGCGCCGCATCGACAAGAGCAATCAGGACCGCACCGACCTTGTGGAGCAGATCGATCATTATTTTTTGGAGACCTACAAGGATGTGCGCCCGCTTGATGGGGCTACGCTCAACACCGAGACGCCAGCGTGGGCCGTGGACCGACTCAGCATCCTCTATCTTAAAATCTACCACATGGAGGAGCAGGTTGCGCGTCAGGAGGCCGATGCGGCCCACCGCGAGCGTTGCCAAGCGAAACTGGCCGTTCTGCGTGAACAAAAGCAGGACTTGAGCGGAGCACTTGATACCTTGCTCACAGACATTTCCGAAGGGCGTAAATACATGAAGCTCTATAAGCAGATGAAGATGTACAACGATCCGGCAACCAATCCTATACTCTACGGCGCAAAAGGCAAGTAAAAGTTGACCCCTCCCGCCCTATTCGCGCTATGTCTGCGTCGTCGATAGTTCAGCCGCCCCGGCGCCTGTTGATCTTGCGTTTTTCCGCCTTGGGCGATGTCGCTATGACCGTTCCGGTTGTCGCATCTTTGGCTGCGCAGTATCCGCAAATGCAGATCACCGTCGCCTCGCAGCCTTTCCTCGCCCCACTTTTCGAGCATATAGCGCCCAACGTGCAATTCTTCGGGGCCGATATTCGCAAAACGTATCGTGGTTTGCGCGGCCTTTGGCAACTCTCGCGCACAGCACCTTTTCAAGATTGCGATGCCGTGGCCGATTTGCACGATGTCTTACGCACAAAAATCCTGCGTTGTTTTCTGCGTTTGCGCGGCAAGCGCGTGGCTGTGATTGATAAGCACCGACGCGAGAAGCGCTTACTCGTAAAGCACAAGATCTTTCGCCCGCTACCCACCTCATTTGCGCTTTATGCGGAAACCTTAGCGCGCCTCGGCCTACCCATAAGTCTCAACTTTGAGCACTTAAAATTAGGTGGCGACAAACTGCCACTCCCTTTTCCACAACCCACAGACGCCCTGCACGAGCCCTGGTTGGGCCTTGCGCCCTTTGCAGCCCACAAGGGAAAAGTTTACCCTTTAGAGCAAATGGCGGAGGTCGTCCGACTTTTCTTCGAGGCGCATCCCGGCGGGCGCTTGTTCGTCTTTGGTAGCAAGAAGGAGATGGAAATGCTACGCCCAACTTGGGGCAAAGACTTTGAAAGATTGGTTTTCGTATGCGACTTGCTGAAAGGTTTGGGCGCAGAACTGCAATTGATGGCGCGACTAAACGCTATGATTTCAATGGACTCCGGCAATATGCATCTGGCCTCGCTCGTAGGCTGTCCGGTAGTCAGCATTTGGGGGCAGACGCACCCGTTTGCCGGCTTTATGGGCTATCATCAAGCAGAGGAAAACGTAGTACAACAAGACTTGCATTGCCGCCCCTGCTCCATCTTCGGCAATGCGCCGTGTCGATATGGCGATTTTCGCTGTCTACGCGACATTTTGCCCCAACTGATCGTTGACAAAGTAGAAGAAATCATCTCACCCGAACAAGATTAGGGCGCAAAGACAAAGACGGATATATAGACTTTGATGAGCAGCAAAAAGGAATTTCGGCGCAATAGTCGAAATTCCTTTTTCTTTTGTCCTTCGATTACACAACTCTTTTGGGGATAAGGACAACGCAGGTCTAAATATCAATCCGCACGGCGCGTCGGCGCACACTTCCCGCTTGGCTATGGTGCGGAAGTTTGGGCTTGGCACGCCGAAAATGGCACAGCGCAAAAACGAAGGTGCAATGATAAACTTTAATGGCCGGAAAAAATACGGCGCAGACAAAGCCCTGCAAGCGGCGAAAGAGGCGTTGCGGCGATTACTATCGTGAGAAAAAAGGCTTCACCTCACGATAAAAAAGGTGTACGCTCGTGAGAAAAAAGGTTTCACCTCACGATAAAAAACCTCAGAAGCGAAATGTTCGCGTTTATAATTACCCTGCTTGCCGGGTTATAGTGGGAGCAAATGCGTACGAAAAACGAGGAGAAACATAAGGTATCGGTTAGCCGACGGCTCATTGCGCCACGCCATTGGCGGCCTTTCGACCTTCCGCCATACGGGGAGGACGGGCGCTGACGTTTGGACGCCCTTGAGGGGTCGCAGACGAGCCTCAAAAAGAGGACCGGTCGAGTAAAGAAAAAGAAATGAAAGGATAGAAAAAAGGAGGCAACGCGCGGCTGACTCCTTTAGAAGGGTGCAAGATGGGACTCGAACCCACGACATTCAGAACCACAATCTGACGCTCTAACCAACTGAACTACATGCACCATAATAACTCTTCCCGCTTGGAAAAGTAGTGCAAAGATACTGGTTTTTCCGTTTTGCACAAACTATTTCCTAAAAAAATCTGTGCAGGAAGGAGAATTTTACGACAGAAAGTCGTCGTATGCCGGCAAAATGCGGGGCGCAGGCGGTTGCCGGCAGTAGCAAAGCATGAAAGAACAAAGCCACGGCTGAATCCTTGCGGATGCCGTGGCTTATATCGTCGTAGTTGAAAACTTTTATTTCTTAACGTCTGTAAGGTTGGTACGCTTTTCGCGGATACGAGCCTTCTTACCTGTAAGCTTGCGGAGATAGTAGAGTTTCGCGCGGCGAACTTTACCAATCTTGTTAACTTCAATGCGGTCAATGCTGGGAGAGTCCATCGGGAAAATACGCTCTACACCTACCGTGCCTGACATTTTGCGAACGGTAAAGCGCTTCTTGTCGCCGTGACCCTTGATTTTGATAACAACACCGCGATACAACTGAATACGCTCCTTGCTACCCTCGACAATTTTGTATGCTACGGTAATCGTGTCGCCGGCTTTGAAAGTCGGCCTTTCTTGCTGCGTAGCAAAAGCTTCTTCTGCAACTTTAATTAAATCGACCATTGTTTTATTGGTTTTGTTTGTTGATATGTCGGTTCCACACGTCGTGTCCGGCCACTTTGATTCCGGATAGGGGGCGCGGGAAAAGCGGTGCAAAAATACGACTTTCGGCAAAAACGGGGAAATTTTTAGGGATTTATTCTCCCTTTATGGTGATTTTTTATACTGCTTTTGGGCTTTCGCCTTTGGCCCTTATACAAAAAAGGAGAGCATTGAAGGCCCTCCTTATATTATATAATGTGTCAGCATTTGCGCCGCAAGCAGAATTAATCGCGATGTCCGCCGCCAAATCCGCCGGGAGGAGGGCCGGGAAACTGACCGCGTCGACGGCCGCCTTCGCCTTTCTCGCGGCTACCGGCCTTGCCGTTGAAGATATTCAAGCGATAGCTGAGGTTAATCATAAAGTAAGAGTTGATGGCATTGGTCCACGAATCGCGCCGCATCTGAGCTGTGACGCTCCGACTCACGTTGCTCTGCTGATGTAGTAGGTCATAGAAACGAACGCTTAAGGTCAAGGACTTATCATGTAAGAAGCCTTGCGCGATTTGCGCATTCCACAACAATTCGTTTGTGTTCATCGCGCGATCTGCATAGCCGCGACGGCTGCTCATCTGAACATCGGTAGCGATCGTCATACCCCAAGGCAATGAGAGATTGCCCGAAAGGCCGTAAGCATACTGCCAAGCGTTGAGGTTGCCGGCAGATTGGAGCGAATTGCGCGTATGTCCGTAGTCAATAGAAGCAAGAAGGCCGACATCAAAGAAGGAAGCGCGATACGTAAGGTTGAGGTCCTCGCGTATATCTAAGCTCCGAGCGGAATTTTTTATGGCCGGCGTGGAGTCGAACACACTATTATAATAGGATGCACGCGGGTTGACTTTGAGAGAAGCAGCCGGACGCAACAATGATTGGAACAATACGGGTGACAAAGTGGGCGAACTGATGCGACTAATGAAGCCCACGTCGTTGCGGAATTCGAAGTCGGTGTTAGTACTCAAAGAGAATTGCTTATTCTTACCAAAACTAAAGTTGTAGATAAACGTACCTTCTAAATCCCAACTGCCGTTGATGTTCTCCGGGCGCGAATATCGCACCCCCGTAGCATCGTTGTAGATGACGCGTGTACTGATGGAATTGGTCGTATGTGCAAAGGCAAGGTGGGCCATAATACCGGCTTGGCGGGCCGGATTATAGCCATAGTAGGACGCACGCAAGCTATTGGTCCAAGAAGGCTTGAGCCCGGGGTTACCCATCGAGATATTGAGCGGGTCAGAATTGTCGACGACGTCGAGCAAATTAGTCATTGACGGCTGGCCGGCGGTGCCGCGGTAACGGATGTCGATAGAATTGGTCTTGGACATGCGATAACGAAAGCGCAAGGTCGGAGAGACGTTGAAGACAGAGCGCGTTATGAGCGTGTCAATCTGACTTGGACGGGTGTATTGCATCTTCGTGCGCTGCGGATCGAAAGAAACACCGGCATGGAAGCGAATATTCTTCGTATCATATCGAAGATCCAAATCTACGCTATTGTTGAAGTAGCGATAGGTAGCGTAGTGGCTGTTGTCTAAATCGCGCACAGTTTCCAAAATCTGCGCATCGGTCGGCAAAGAGCCAAGGCGGGGATAAGCTGCAGAGTTGCCGTATGTCAGCGGATCGAGCCTATCTAAATCGTACAGCGACCTGCGGCCGTCTTGATACTTATAAGAATACTCGTAACGCAACTGGGCGTACCAATTCTTACCCAAAGGCTCTACGTAACCAAGGCGAGTGCTATAACCATAGCTCTCGGATGGCGAAGTTTCGTATTGGTTGAGAAAACTTGCGGGCTTTCCGGTATAATAGTTAATGTCTGAAACGTTGAATCGCTTGTTGTTGGCGTGCGTATATTCACCATTCAAGCGCAAATTCACGTTGCGGCCTTTTTTACCAAAACGCCGAACGAGATGAAGCTCAAGATTGGCGGAATTTGTATTGCCGTGGCTGAACGTCTCCGCAAGATTACGGTTGACAGCGATAGGCGTAAGCAACGTATTATGCACGCTAAAGATAGAATCGAGCGGATTCTCGACGCCGGCGAAAGTATAAGGATTTTGATTGAACGTTGCCGAGCGCGATTTCCCGTTGTTGCGGGTTGCATTATGGCTAAAGCTGGGTTCTATGCCAATAAACGTCAGCGAATCCGGATTCCAACGCAACTCAGCATTGGCCCAAAAGCTATTCGTATGGCTATAGCTGCGCTGATTTCCGTTCGCGAAAGAGCTGGTTCTGCCCGAAGTCAGGAAATTTTCCGTCGAAGAAATAGAATTTAAGTCTACGTCGCGATGCGAATAGCGCACATTTCCTTCCACTTCAAAGTGCCCCGCTTTTTGTTGCTCAATCTTGTTGTCCCAATAAAAGTCGAGGCCGATCATTTTCGAGGCCGTCAAGCCTTTATTTCCGCCAAACGAGTGCAGACCGCCGAAGCCCTGATCATTTGTATTGTTCAGGCTGCTAAAGAGCGATATTCGGCTGTTATCCGTAAAGCGCGTAGCAAACAAACGATCGGAATAGCGCCCTTTATTGCCGACTCCGAGGTCAATATTTGTAATCCAAGAATCGTTGAGCGCCTTCTTAGTCGAAATATCCAGCACCGTCACATCTTCCCCGTCGTCTATGCCCGTTTGTTGAGCGTAGTCGCTCTTTTTGTCATACGCTTTAATCTTGCCTACGATGTCCGTCGGCAAGTTTTTCATCACCGTTTTGGTATCTCCTTTGAAGAAGTCTTTACCATTGACCAAGAATTGTTTGACCGTTTTTCCGTTCCATCGGATGGTGCCATCGTCGCTCACATTTACACCCGGCAGCTGCTTAATCAGCGCTTCGACGGTCGAGCCTGTCGGTGTGCGATACGCAGATGCGTTAAACTGCGTCGTATCTCCAACCTGCTGCATTCGCGCTGCGCGTCCATAGACGATGGCCGCTGCGAGCGTATTCTCTTCCGTCTTCATACTTACGATGCCCAAATCAGCCGTTTCGTTGTGATCATTGATCGTAATGTAGCGAAGCGCCTCTTCGTAGCCCGTATAACTAAACCTCACAAGATAACTTCCGGGCTTGTCCATACGGATTACAAACTGCCCAAGGCTATCAGTCAGCGCACCTCTGACAAAGGCACTGTCGCTTTGTTGCAATACTGAGATCGAAACATAAGGGAGTTTGGCCATCGTCTGCGCATTTTCGACCGACCCCTGCACTTGATAGCGCTGCGCCTGCACCGACAAGAAGGCAGAAAGTAGCAGAAGCAAGGAAGCAATTCTTTTCATTATGACTAATTGAATGTTGCTAAGAGATAGAAGTTCTTGTTATAGTCGCAAATATACAAAACTTTCTACAAACAGCGGTTTTTTAGCAAGAAATACGTCGCCACAACGCAAAGTGAGCACGGAAGGAAAATCTTTCATCGTTTTTCTTATCAAAAACTTCATGGCGCCGAAAAAAACTCGTATCTTCGCTTTGAGGGCTTACAAGCCGGCTTTGAATCTTCAAAGTCAAAAATTGAAGAGCCATTTACCCACGATTCTGCAACACGATCTATTATGAAATACGCCGAATACATAAAAAAAGTAGACATCACTAGCCTTTGGAGCGGCAGGAAGCACATTGTTTGGACCTTGCGTCCCGATGTAAACGTCTTGAGCGGAAGAAACGGCGAAGGAAAAACCACTATCCTCAACAAACTCGTGCATTATCTGCACGAAGCGCCGCAAACGGGCGAACTGCAACACGTCACGCGACAAGGCGTGCGCATAGATTTTCATCCACAAAGCGCCGATTGCGTCCGCTATGACCTGATTCGCAGTTTTGATCGCCAGATCGTGCAAAGCGAGGCGCTTTCTAAGATCACGGACCAAAAGCTTTGGACCGAGCTCGATTGGCAATTATATCTCTTGCAGCGGCGTTATCTCGACTACCAGGTGAATGTGGGCAACCGAATGATAGCTTTGCTCACCAAGGGCAGTCCCGAAGCGCGCCAAGAGGCAGAAGAAGCCGCAAAGATCAAGACGCGCTTCCAAGACATGATTGATGATTTGTTCGCAGAAACGGGAAAAACGATAGACCGACAAAGCAACGAACTGCAATTTCAGCAATACGACGAGACACTCTCGCCCTACGTCTTATCCAGTGGCGAAAAACAGATTCTTCTCATCCTCTTAACGGCCCTGACGGAGGACCGCCAGCCCTACGTGTTCTTTATGGACGAACCCGAAGCCAGTTTACACTTCGAGTGGCAAAAGCAAATGATCTCCCTCGTGCGCGAATTAAATCCGCGAGCGCAGATTATCCTGACCACACACTCGCCCGCTGTGATCATGGATGGTTGGCAAGACGCCGTCACGGAAGTATCCGACATCACGCTCAACGGGCATAAGCATTAACAACTCCGTCGCCACGTCCTGTTACTCCTCATACTGAATGCTTTATGGCCAAACGTCTTTCGCGCAATCTCAATTCCGACTACATAGCAGCAATGAATCGCCTCGACGGCAAGCACCGCCGGCGCAGGATCATTGCTTATGTCGAAAGTTTCGACGATGTCAGCTTCTGGCGAAACCTGCTACAACCGCTCGAGAGCGAGCAATATTATTTTGAGATTATGCTCCCCTCGCGCTCCACTTTGCGCAAGGGCAAGAAGACCGTACTGCAAAACGAGTTGGGGCCGCAATTGGGTAAGTATATGATAGCCTGCGTCGATGCCGACTATGATTATGCCCTGCAGGGCGCAACGCTCACCTCGAAAATCCTATGTACCAATCCCTATGTCTTTCATACCTACGTCTATGCTATTGAAAACTATCAATGCTATGCCCCTTCGCTCCACGCAGCTTGCGTTATGGCCACGCTCAACGACCACCATCTCTTCGATTTCGAGGCTTTTCTGACCGACTATTCACGGGCTATTTATCCCTTGTTCGTATGGAGCATCTGGTGTTATCGCACCGGCCACTATCCGCAGTTTTCAATGCTCGACTTCTATCATATTGTAATGCTCACGCAGCTCGACTATTTTCACCCCGAGCGCACAATCGCAGCCTTACGTCGCAGAGTCAACGCAAAAATAGCCCGTTTGCAGCAGCAGTTTCCCGAAGCAAAATCCACCTACAAACCATTATCTGAGGAGTTGGAGCGCTTAGGCTTAGACGAAGACCATACATATTTATATATGCGTGGCCACGATTTGTTTGAAGGTGTCGTTGCGCCACTCTTGCAAGGCATTTGCGACACACTACGCAAGGAGCGGGAGCGCGAAATTCACCGTTTGGCTGTACATTATACGCAAGAGCAAAACGAACTCGCCGGTTATCGCCACAGCATACTCCCGATTGAAGATGTGCTGAGGCGACAGACGGGCTACACGACTTGCCCGGCTTACCTCCGTGTGCAAGCCGACGTGCGCCGCTTCTTGCAATCCATCACGCCAACGCCTCTGCCGCCTGCCGAGGCTCAATCGGCGCCGACCGCTACAGATCTCCCGCCTTCTGGCAATCAATCGGAAAAGTCTTAGGCCGGCCTACCGACAAAACAGGTCCGCCTACTCCCCTCCCCGACCCAATCGAGAAAGCAGCTGCCCCGATGGGCGAATCCTCCGCTTGGCAGCACCACCGCGAAGTGTCATCACGCCCCGACAAAACACGAACGGTCTATGCTTCCGTCTTTTTTAGGGAAGTGGCAAACTGATTTTCAACGCACAACATTTCCATTTTGCACCGCCGCGCATCATCATTGACCGCGCGAAAAGTTGGCACAGGCAGTTTTTTCTCACGATAAAAAAGGCTTCACCTCGTGAGAAAAAAGGTTTGCGCTCACGACAAAAAAGGTTTGCGCTCGTGATAAAAAACCTGCAGAGCCGATCTTTGCCCGCCAAAAGCCAAAGGTGCGCACGCGCAGATCAAAACAGTGCAGTACGTAAACAAAGCAGCGGCCTACATTTTCACTGAAACGTAGGCCGCTTTAACGATACTGCGATCATCAAACGCGAAGAGGTGATTATGCGTAAGGCGTGCGAGAGGCGCGCCATAGATGCGGCTTGATGAAATGCAGCCGGCAGCATAAAAACCTGCCACTAAAGGCAGTTGTATTTCATTTTAAGCAGGTGCGAATCTTCTCCGGCAAAATGGGCATTGCACCATGCTGCGTGCAAACAAAGGCGGAAACGTCGACAGCCAAGCGATGGGCGAAATGGATGTCGCGTCCGCAAAGGAAGGAGGCGACAAAGGCGGCGCTAAAGGAGTCGCCGGCGCCTACCGTATCAGCCACTTCTATGCAGGGAGTGGGAAGAAAACTTTCGTCGCCGGCCGTGAAGACGTAACTACCTTGGATGCCGCAAGTCAAAACGACGATCTTGATGGAGAAATGCTCGGCCAACTGGCGACAACGTTCAGCAATGCTGCCTTTCAATTGGAACAAATGGGACACGATTTCAAGTTCATCGTCGTTGATTTTTAAGATATTGCAGGCCCTAAGCGAACTTTCGATAACGCCGGCACTGTAGAAGTGTTGGCGAAGGTTGATATCGAAAATTTTGCAACTCTCCACGGGCATTTCTTCCAAGAAGCGGTTGATCGTGCGCCGAGATACATCGCTACGCTGTGCGAGACTGCCAAAACAGAATGCGACGGTATCGCGTGCCAACTCCTTCAAACTGGGCGTAAAGGCGATGTTGTCCCACGCAACGCCCTCAAAGATCTGGTAAGAAGGAATTCCCTCGGCATCCAGCGAGACCTCGACCGTCCCGGTTGGGAAGGGTACGATCTGCAAACTGACCTCTAAGCCTTTATCAGCCAGCAATTGTTGAGCCAAGCGGCCTAAGTCGTCATCGCCCAAAGCACTTACGACGCAGCTACGCAACCCCAGTTGGCGGGCGTGGTAAGCAAAGTTGGCGGGAGCGCCACCTAAGGCGGCGCCGGCGGGGAGAAGATCGAAAAGAACTTCACCCATACCTACAACATACTGATTATTCATATCTCGTCTCTTTAGTTTGTGATTGCTATGCAGGATACCATTCGCCATCGTCCTCTTGCTTTTGCGGATTTTCCTTTTGCGGAGTATCCTTTTTCGGCGTTTCAGACTGCTTTTCTTGGGTCTTGGTCTCTTTCTTTTGCGTCGGATCAGTCGTCTTTTGCTTTGCAGGCTGCTGCGGCTTAGTCTTGGCCGGCGTCTTCTTTGTCGGCGTGCCCTTCTTTTGCTGCTTCGCCGGCTGTTGCTTGGTCGGTTCTTTAGCCGGTTGCTGTTCTTCTTCCTGCTTTACCGGTTTCTCCGTCTTCGCGGGCGGATCGTCCGGATAAGTATCATCATCTTCGGGAACGACAGGCGGTGGCGGAGGCGTCGATTCTTGCTTCTGCTTCACGGGTTCAGCCTTCGGGTCGGCCTCTTGCTTATCCTTCGTCGGCTCTTGCTTATCTTGCTTTTGCTCGGTCTTATCCTTAGCAGGGTCAGCCTTGTCTTGCTGTGGTTCGGCCTTATCCTTCGATGATTCTTGCTTATCCTGTTTTTGCTCGGCCTTATCCTTCGTGGTCTCAGCCTTATCCTTCGACGGCTCTTGCTTATCCTGTTTTTGCTCGGTCTTATCCTTCGACGGTCCAGTTTGATTCTGCTCAGGTTCTACCTGACGCGCCTCCTTCTTCGACGCCTTCTCAACAGAATTAACGTCGTCTTTCTCGGGATAACTCTTATCTGTATCGGAGATAATTACAGGCTTGGTCGCAACGGAATCGACTTTTTCGGTCGGCATACCGGGTTTTGCAGTCTGCAAACTATCTTTTTGGCCCGTCTGTTTCACGACTTTAGGATAGATCGGATTGATCTTGTCTTCATAACGCTGACTACCGGGCGCATAATTCTCATCCAGCGGCAAATCAGTATTGAGCTTAAGCGGCGCAAACGCCTTGTCATAGAACCGCTGATAGTCTACGAAGCTGAAGACACGAGGTATCAGCGCCAAATTCTCGTCTGAAATCAGATAGACGTGGGCACGACGCAACTGGTTAGCCAATGCCGGCGACTTAAATACGCTTTGTGCGTAGCGGTGGGCCTCATCAAAACTTCTGAATCCGCTTACGGAGAAGGTAACAACATTGAGCGTGCGACTGCGTTCCTTATCGGCGCTCTTACCTTTCAGGTTGTAGAGCTCGCCGGCGTAGAGCGCGATATTTTGCTTCGATATATCGAAATTGCGAACGTAGAAATTGGAGAAATTAAACTGGGCTAAATCGTACAACAAACGGTTGTCGTCGAGCGAATCGCGGACGTAGGCCACCAAGAATAAGAAGTTGGCGCGTCGGTTTCCATTAAAGGTCGGCGCTTTTCCGTTTTTCGTCGCGCTCAAAGAGTCTCCTTGCGCATTACGAAGCGCCCATAGGCCGCCGAAGTCCATACCGCCGACTCCAACTTTCCGACCGGTTTGCAGGCCTTTCACGATTTGGTCCGCCATAGGTTGAAGCTCGCTCTTCGGATACTGTTTGACGAGCGTCGACAACGCGTCTTCAGCCGGCTTGTATTCGCCTCGGCTCAAGCGCGTCAAAGCCTGAACGAACAAGAACTTGTCGCGGTTTGCCCCATCCGGATATTTCTGCGTCGAGCGTTCGAAGTTGGCGCCGACGGTCGCGAAATCGCCTTTCCGATACGCATTATAAGTAGCGGCATACAAGGAATCTTCCATCTGCACCGCAAATTGCGCGTCGTGCAAATAGTTTGGATCTTGCAAGCGCTTGCTAATCGCGCTGTCGGGGAAGTTTTCGACGAGCAGACGTTTGTATTGCTCAGCCTCAAGCGGCTTCTGCCAGCGCATATACAAGAGATAGAGCTGATAATAAGCGTCGTGCAAGCGATCAAACTTAGGATAGTGGCGCACAAGTCGCTCCAGCGTGCGCGCAGCCAAGGGAAAATCGGTCAAATCATCCTTCTCAATGACGCCGGCATTGTAGAGCGCGTTCTGCAATATTGAGTTTGAGGCCTCCTTTGCCTCTTCCGTGAAAGGAAGTTGCTTTAGATAATACGCCCGATTGTGCGGATCGTCCTCCGGTTTTAGTTTTTGTTCGTCCGTATCCGCAGCCAAGGAATCAGCAGCCTGACTCAAACTGTCGGCATTTGGATTCACTTCGCCGTTGGGCCCAAGGAAAGCGCCGGCGGCCTTTTGCGAGCGACGCCAATAGTCCTCATTCTTACGCCGGCCCCATTGCCGCGCGAAATCTTGCTTACCCTGCGCTACGAGCATCGGGTTATAAAAATAGAAGCCTCGATCCTGCGTCGAGCGCCTTTGGCCCGGCTGCGGCGTCGTCTCAGTCACTATATCTGCGCCTCCATTCTGCTGCCGTTCTGCCTCTGCTTGTTCGCGGCGCTCCGCGGCTTCTTTCTTTTTCAAGGCAGTTATGACGCGGTCTATCGCAGCATTGCGCTCCGATTCCGGAGCTACGGCCAAGGCCTGCAAACTATCCTGCAACTGTATCGCACTCGTATGCGGCACGAGTTTGTCCAAAACCTTCGTGCGCTTTTCTGTCAAGTCGTAGTCCGCACCTTTTTTATCTATCAACGCAAGTGCCTCCGTGTAGCATCCTTGCGCCAAGTCGAAGCGCTCACGATTCCAATACAATTCGCCGAGACGGAGCAAGAGCAATCCCTTTTCAGGTCCCGCTTTCGTCGCTTTCGTTCGCCCATGTTCATACGCCGTGATCGCAGCTGTCGTATCGCGTCGAGCCAAGTAGATATTACCCATAGCGTAATAGACTTGGTCGAGATAATCTTTGTTCTTATCGGCCCGCGCCATTGAGCGGAGGCGTCTGATCATCCCTTCCGAAGCGGCGCGTGTACTAATCGCCGGCAGGCGGTCTGACGGATTGCGGAGCGAATCCGATTGGCCGACAGGGACGGCTTGAAAAGCGACCACTTCAGTCTGTAGAATGCGGGCATTGAAGGCTAATTCGTAAGGCGGACTCAAACTAATGCAGCGCCCCAAGGCTTTATAGGCTTCGTCGTTGCGGCCCTGCTGCCGGCAGAGTTGGCCCAGCAAATAGTAGAGGCGAGCTTTAAGTAAGCGGCGCGGTTCGCGCTTCGCGGCAAGTCGGAGTCGCGGCAAGGCCTCCGCATAGCGCGCTTGGCGCAAGAGGAGATCAGCCTGCGTCGTCTCAACCTCGCGCTGCAAGCGTCCGGGTATGGAGTCGCGGTGCAGGCGATTGAGTGCGTCCTCCGCATCATAGAACCAATCGAGTTGGGCATAGCAGCGCGCCATCCATAAGCGGGCTTCGTTGGCCACGATGGGTTCGGCTGCGTATAAGCGTGTGATGTAAGAGAAGGTAGATGCAGCTTCGAGGAAGTCGCCTTTCTGAAACTGCGCCTTGCCCATCAGCAACCAAGCATTTTTGAGGAAGGGGTTAAACTCCTTGCGCTTCAAGTAAGCCTTCATTTCCGGCGAGCGGGTCTTGTTGGCATTCAAGACAGGCTTACGCTTGATCGAGTGAGTTCGAATTGCTTTGTCGCACTTCTCAATGGTAACGTCAAACTGCCCGCTCCCGGCATTGCGCGAGGCTTCATTGCCCACGAGAAATACGGGCAGGAGTTTGGTATAATTGTCTTTGTTCGTATTTTCCTTTGATTGCAAGCCCTCTTTGTAGGCTTCGTGCCCATTATAATAGGTATTGTATTTCGTCGTAAAGGATTGCCAAAAACGCGTGCTTGCCGTGTTCTCCTTCGTTGAGCATCCAACGAGAAGAACGACCAATATCAAGAGCCCTATAATCTTTTTCACCTTACGAACAACGAGGGTTGATGACTATACTAACTTATTTTCCTTGTTTTTATTGCTTTGATGAAGCGACAAAGTCCGTATTGCAGGATCATACAGATCGTAATAGACGCCCCGCCGGGCAGATCTTGCAGAGCGGCGACCCATAAGCCGCAAACGATACCGGAAAAGGCAAAGAGACCGGCGCAAAGCATCATACTGCGAAACGTGCGGCAGAAGATGGCGGCCGTCTGTTGCGGCACTGACAGCAAAGATATGACCAACACGATCCCAACCATACGCAGCGAAACGACGAGCGTGAGCGCCATAAACAGGATCATCAAGGCCTCGATCCATCTGACGGGCAAGCCCTGCGTGACGGCGAAATCGCGATCATAGGCTATGGTGACGATGGGCGTAAGCAGGAGGCCGAAGAACAGGCCTACGGCAACCACGAGCAGGAGCAGAAGCCAGAGATCTTCGCGCGAGATGAAGAGGATATTGCCGAAAAGATAGGAGGGCAAATCGGTCATAAAGCCGGGCGTGAGATAAGCGAACAAGATGCCCAAACTCATCCCAAGCGTCCAAAGCATAGCGATGGCCGCGTCCTCGCGCACATTGCGCCGACTGAGAAAATCGATACTATAACCGGAAAACACGGCAAAAAGCGCCGCACCCAGCAACGGAGAGAAGCCCAAATAAGCTCCCAAGCCCACTCCGCCGAGCGAAGCATGGGCCATACCGCCGCCAACAATCACCATGCGGCGCGTGACGACGTATGTGCCGACCATCGCGCAAAGGATGCTGACGAGCAAGCCGCCAAGGAGGGCATTTCTGAAAAACTCGTATGCTATTATGTTTGCCATTCAGCCTCCAAAGTTAGGTAAAGCACACAACACGACCAATTCTTTCTCTCTTTTCTTTGCACCAAGGCGGCGGGCGAAGCGAAGCGATGACGCAGCGGCGTCCGCTTGAGGGCGACGAGAAGGCTTTGCCGACAGAGTGGCTTCGGTCAGAAATGGCAAACAAGGCGATCGGCAGGGCACAATCTTCACTTTAAATCTTTTGTCGACTCATTTTTATCATATAATGCCACTATCAGCTATCGTTTGGCGGCAGCAAACCATCGTTTGGTGGGAGCAAACCATCGTTTGGTGGAAGCAAACCATCGTTTGGCGGGAGCAAACCATCGTTTGGCGGGGTCAAACAATAAAGACTTGAACCTGCGGCGAACCGGCGTCAGTCTTTCAGCAAGAAAAAACACAGACTTTAGCAAAAGAGAAATAAGACGACTACAGCGGCATGGCGCACTTTATAGGCGGAAACTTGAGCAGAACGTAAAAAATAATATATCTTTGCAAGGACTACCAACCCTTGGTAACTTACAATAACACACTTCGAAAAATGGAACACGACAAAATAAAACGCGGGAGTTATCTGCGCAAACCGCGCTGGCTCTATAGCAAGATAGAAGGCGGAGAAAAGTTTAGTTTCGTCGAAAAAACGGTAGAGGAAAACGGACTGCATACGATTTGCTCCAGCGGAAAATGTCCGAATAAAGGGCACTGCTGGAAATGTGGCACGGCTACGTTTATGATTCTCGGCGATCGCTGTACGCGGGCCTGCCGCTTCTGCGCCACGCTCACGGGCCGGCCGCTTCCGCCCGAACCGAAAGAACCGGAAAAGGTGGCACACAGCATCCAATTGATGAAGCTTAAGCATTGTGTGATAACTTCCGTTGACCGCGATGACCTCCCCGACAAGGGGGCGGCCCACTGGGCTGCAACGATTCGCGCCATACGGGCGGCCAATCCGGATGTGGTGATTGAGGTCTTGATTCCTGACTATCGCGGCGAGGAGCTACGCACCGTATTGGAGGCGCGGCCGGACATTGTAGGCCACAATCTGGAAACCGTACGCCGCCTGACGCCGTCTATCCGCAGCAAGGCGACGTATGAGAACAGTTTGGGCGTCTTGCAGGAAGTGGCGGCCGCCGGATTTTTGGCTAAAACGGGCATTATGCTGGGCTTAGGCGAAACGCCGGAAGAGGTGGAGGAACTCCTGCGGGATGCGCACGCTGCGGGTTGCCGTATGATTACGATCGGACAGTACTTGCAGCCCGGTCCGGCGCAAGTTGACGTCAAAGAATACGTACACCCTGATCAGTTTGCAGCATATAAAGATTACGCGCTCAACTTAGGATTCGACAGTGCCGAGAGTTCGCCGCTCGTGCGCTCGTCTTTCATGGCCGAACGCTCGTTCGTGGAAATGCTGGTTAAGAAAAAGCGCAACGAAGAAGCGGTGCAAGCAGCACAAGATTAGATTGCCGCGCGCCCCGTTTCATTATTGGACCTATAAAAAGCCGAGTTTGCTTGAAGCAAACTCGGCTTTTTACTTGTATATCTGCGTTGGCAGCAAGGGCTTTTACCCTCACTGCGCGTTTATTCTTTCGCTTCAGTCTGACGCTTGCGGCGTAAGCGTAAGGCGATGAGCAGAAGAAGGACAAAAATCACAGCTATGGCGCTGAAGGCGATAGCTTCTGTCACGGAAATGCTCGTCGGGCGATATTCCATCACCACAAGATGCTTGCCGGCCGGCACTTTCAAGGCGCGTAGCAAGTAGTTGACGCGGCCTATCTCGACGGGCTGACCGTCGATCGTGGCCTTCCAACCGGGATAGTAGATTTCGCTAAACACGATCAAACCGCCTTTGTCGCCGGTCACTTCGTAGCGCACTTCATTTGGTTTGCGCTGCGTCAGACGAACGCTGCCGGTACCTAAAGGCGAGCCGTCGAGCGCGGTGCGGAAGCGCTTGTCGGCCACGGCTGCATGCTTCGTATCCATATGCTTGAGGGCAGCTATCTCTGCATCGGGCGTGTCGACATATTTCACGTCAGTCACGAACCAAGCATTGCCGTTGGCATAAGGATTCTGAAGGGCCTGACCGGCTTGTGCGCCGAAGATGATCCATTTTGCGTTGAGCATATTCAAAACCGGCGCCAAACTATCGCCCGGTACGCGCTGCATATCGCCGCCCTCCATATTGATGGCACCTAAGAAGCCTTGCAACTCATCGTTCAAGCAGCGGTCGATCAGGTCTTGATAGCGGTGCAACTTGGCCGCATTGTAACCACCAATGCTCTGGAAGAAGTAGGCCGTGCGGTTGCTCGTCTCGTTAAACGGATTACCCTCGCTGAGGTTCAATACGCGGAAATCGGTTTTATCCTTGCGCACGACGTCTTCAGCCGCGGACGGGGTCAACGTTTGCATTTGTACGGGATCGGTAAAGGAGGCGTCGTTGAGGTAATGTTTGTCGACTTGCCACAAATCAAAGAGGCAAACAACGAACAGGCCAACGCAAAGCATCCAAGACTTGATCATACCGCGCAAATAAAGCCACAAGAGGCCGATACCTACCAATATAATAAGGAGCGAACGCAAAGCTGAAGCGGCCAAAATGGCATGGTGCATATCGGAAATTGCGCCGCGGTAACTATTGACAAAGTCGAAGCCTAAGGCAGAACCCATCGCGGTGAGTGCGGCATCGTCTTTCGCGCTGATACAATCGCCCGCAAGACTCGGGAATAGCCACAAAAGCAGGCAGAGGCCGGCCGTAAGGGCTGAAGCGACGGAGAAAGCAATTTTGCCGCGCTTTGTTCCGAAGACGTCGGCGGGACTTTTAATCAGGCGGGCCAAGGCTAACATGGCCAACAAAGGAATGGCAAACTCAGCCACGACGAGTGCCGAACTGGGTGTGCGGAATTTGTTGTAAAGCGGCAAATGATCTATACAGAAATTGGTAAAGGCGGGATTGTTATGACCCCACGCGAAGAGGAAAGAAAGCACGGTGGAAGCCAAAAGTGCCCACTTCAGAGGCCCACGCACGAAGAAGAGACCAAAGATAAAGAGGAAACAAACGAAAGCGCCAACATAAACGGGGCCAACGGTGAAGGGTTGGTCGCCCCAATATTGATCTAATCCGGGCGGAGTGACTTGTTGTCCGCTCTTGGCCACGATTTCCTGGAAGCGGCCTGCGGCCTGATAAAAGCGATCATAGCCGTTGAGTTCGTCAACATTGGGACGATCTAAAATACTGCCGGAACCTCCGCCGTTAAAATCGGGAACAAGCAGCGTAAAACTCTCGCCTACGCCGTAGCTCCATTGCGTAATATAGTCGCGATCTAAGCCGCCGTTCGTCGCTTGCGCTTTCTCAGGCGTCTGCGGAGCGAGCTCGGCGGGTCCACGCATAGACAATTTTGAGTATTCGTAGGTATGATATAAGTTGGAAACGTTAGCTAATAAGCCCACAACGCCGGCTAAAAGAATCACGCCCGTAGCTTTGGCCCACTGAGGTAGGGCCTTGCGGCGCGCAGCATCGATGCCGTATGCCAGGACAAGGAAGAACATGACAAAGGCAAAGTAGTAGGACATCTGAATGTGGTTGGACATAATTTGAAAGGCGGTGAAGAGCGCCGTAACAAAAGATCCCCAGAGCAGTTTTCCGCGATAGCAGAGTATAACGCCGGCAATCGTGGGCGGAATAAAGGTCAAGGTCATCACTTTCCAAATGTGCCCCGCCGCAATAATGATGCAGAAGTACGAGGAAAAGGCCCAGACGATCGCGCCCAAAGCCGCCAGCCACGGGCGGAAATTGAAGGCGCGCAATAATATGTAGAAGCCCAACAAAAAGAGGAAGAGATAGAGTACCGGTCCTGAAGTAAAGAGTCCGTAAGCCTTAGCAAAGAATCCCAAATACGAACTCGACTCATAGGCCGGCGCGATCTGATAAGTCGGCATGCCGCTAAAGAGCGTGTTCGTCCAGCGCGTCTGCTCGCCGGTTGCGGCCACGTATTCTGCATTCTCACGCCCTTGCCCCACGGAGGCCATCGCGTCGTGGCCGCCCAAGACCAGCCCTTGGCTAATCGGCGTCATGAAATAAGTAAAAGCGATCACGAGAAACAGCAATACAGCTATCGCGTCGCCGGAAATTTTCTTCAAGAAAGTATTCATTGTCGTTTTATTTTTTGACTGGGTTAAGGGCGATCGGCCCTGCGCTTGCAAAAGTAGCAATTATAATCGGCGCAGGCGCTACTGCACTCGAAAAAGGGGCATCTTTCTTGCCGAAGGCGGCTGCCGGCGCTAAGCAAGACGCCGCAGCGTTATCGAAGGTCGGGCCTTCGACTTACAAACGTCCGGTAATGACCTCTTCGTACAAATCGTGCATCCGGCGGGCCAGGGTATCGGGCGAGAAAGTCGTTTGTGCGTAATCTAAACCGCGCGTTATCATCGCTTGGCGGCGCGATTCGTCATTAACAACGACTTGCAGCGCAGCCGTCAACTCCTCAACGCTGTCGGGCGCAACGTATAAGGCGGCGGGGCCGCCTGCTTCGGGCAAACTCGAGACGGAAGTGGTCACGACGGGGCAGCTACTCAGCATCGCTTCGACCACGGGCAGGCCGAAACCTTCGTAGAAAGAAGGATAGACGAAGGCGCGCGCACAGCAGTAGAGCGCTTGCAGATCCTCGTTGTTCCGAATGTGCGACAAGAAGCGTATGACAGCATCCAAATGGTGTTCGGCCACATACTTCCGCACCTCGGCTTCGTATTCGCGGCCTCGTCCTACGATCAAGAGCGGCAGGCGGTCGGCGGCGGGGAGTTGCTCTACGGCTTTCACCAAGCCGAGCAGATTTTTGCGCGAATTGATAGCCCCCACGTATAATAAATAATCCTGCGGCAAATCCTCAACCGCCACGCGGGCAATCCTGTGCGCCATTTCGGGTGTCGGAGGATGATAGAACAAAGGTTGCGCAGGCTGATAAACCACACTGATTTTTTCTTCGCCAACGCCGTAATACTGCATCACGTCGCGCTTTGTAGACTCGCTAATAGCCACGATGCGCGTAGCGTAGCGGCAAGCGTAGCGCGCTTTGAGGTCATAAATGCGCCGATCGATCGCATGATACATTTGCGGGAACGTATGCCAAGCGACGTCGTGCATTGTTACGACCGAGGGGATGCGCCGCCGCACCAAGCCGATGGGCAATTCGTGACTCAAGCCGTGAAACAAATCGACGCGATCTTTAGCAGCGCGGCCGGCCAGGCCGAAAGTGCGCCAAAAGCCTCCGGGAAGCAAAGCCCCCGGGCGCACAACGCGGCAACGATTGCGCCGGATATAAGGCTGCGTCTGCTCCGTAGCGCGCACCTTGGGCGTATAAAGCAAGTGCAAATCTTCCGGATAGTTTTTCAATTGTCCATCCAGCAGCGTCCTACTGTAGTTTCCCAGTCCGGTAAAGTTGTTAAACAGCCTCTTGGCGTCGTAAGCAATTCTCATAAAGTGGTTTTCAATCGCGGACGAAAATACGCTAATTTAAGTTTTTAACCAAATAATTTGGCTGTTTTTACGGCCTACGCTACTTTTGCCATCACTTAAATGCGCCGCGTGCCCTTTTCCGCTATGTTCCTTCTGACGAGGCGCGCGCGAAGGCCTTACGATCACCCTCTTTTGAATCAATTACGCCACACATTGAAAATTCTGACGAATCCCAAGATTGACGCGGCGCGTCCTTTTATGGACCGCATCGTGAGCGAGTTTGAAAACGGACGCAGTTTGCGCGAAAGTCGCAACAGCATACGCGTATGTGTTTTTGAGGGAGAAGAATTTAACGTCAAGCGCTATGGGCGTCCGCGCGGCTGGCGCAAGCTGGTCTACTCGCTGTTTCGCACGCCGAAAGGCTTGCGCGCCTATACGTATCCGGAGCGCTTGCTGGCAGCGGGCATAGAGACGCCGGAAGCGGTCGGGTATCGGGAAGAGCGCGAGGGACTTTGGCTTACGAACAGCTATTTCGTAAGTAGGCAATGCCCCTATTCGCGGCGCTTCTACGAGTTTGCGGAAGTGCAACTCACGCCTGAGAATATGGAAATCATCGCGCAATTTGCCGCCCTGGCAGCTCGCATGCACGAACATGGCATCTTGCATCGCGACTTCTCGCCGGGCAATATTTTGTTTGATCAAGTGGAAGGCAAATGGCGCTTCTCTTTGGTAGACACGAACCGGATGTATTTCGGGCCGGTAAGCGTGCGCCGCGGCTGCGAAAACTTCGCCCGTCTGTGGGGGCAGACCTGCTTTTTTGAATTGCTCGCTCTAAAATATGCCGAGGCGCGCGGAGCGAATGCGGCCGACTGCTTGAAATGGATGTTGGCAGCTCGCAAAAAATTTTGGTTGCGCTATATTCGCCGCCACGGCCGTCCCTTTGCCATCGATCTCTAAGGCAAAGGCGTAGGCGAAAGGTGCAACGCCGACAACCCACATTCTTTTTAGTTCGCCTAACGATGTATATAAATAATCGTTGGCAGCTTTTCTTTTGCCGACAAGTCCTGCTACGCCTCTACACATAGCTACGGCATCTACGCCCAATGGGATTGCGGATGCGACACACTCACTTTCTTTTTCTTCTGACTTTATGACGCCACCCGTCGTTTTTTTCACCTGAGGCGGCAAGGCTCTTTTGGGGGACACGGTCGCGGCAATGGTGTGCAAAGGTTGGACTTTGCCACGCACGGCAACGCGTATGTTCAGTCTCTCCATCCCACGATTTTAGTTTACGCTCACGAGCGTACACCTTTTTTATCGTGAGCGTACACCTTTACGCTCGTGAGCGCAAACCTTTATTCTCGTGAGCGCAAACGCGGCAAGTCCGTTTCGGCAAAAAATAGTTGGGAGAGTATAGGAGCGTTATCCCACGCAAAACATAGCGTTTCGGCGCACTAAGCAATGCTTATTCGGAGAGTGGGCGATGAAGTGTGGCAATGCCTCGAACGAAAAAGGGAGAGCCGGCTTGCGCAATAGGACGCAGGCTGGGAAATGTGGAGAATAGAGGGGCGAAAAGAAGTGTTCGTTTCACCTAAAAAGAAAGAAGATGGCGCCGTGCCGAATGGAGGCGGTGCAGACTTTCGGCGGCGTATAAAAGGCGGCGAAAGTAGCGTTGACAAACGAAGATGCAACGACTGAAAGTAAGCGAGGGAGGCGGCGACAGCGGGACAGGCTTAAGGGGCAGTCATCGCTTCGCACACTTTATCTTGGAAGCGGTGGGCTACCGACTGGCGCAAGATGCCTTGATTCATAATGGCAAAACAGAGGGTATGGCCGTTGGGGGCTTTGCAATAGCCCGAAAGGGTGCTGACGCCTTCCAAGGTGCCGGTCTTTGCGGAGACGTTAGCGTAAGCCGGGCCGGTGGTCATACGTTTGCGCAAGGTGCCGTCGACGCCGGCAAGCGGAAGCGAGGGTTGCAAGTGCAGAAAGATGCCTTCGTGGGTATAGGCGTAGCGGAGAAAAGCGGTCAGCAAGCGAGGGGAGGCGTAATTGTATAAACTGAGGCCGCTTCCGTCGGCAAAACTGAAATCGGCGGGCGCGAGGCCTTGATGGCGTGCTAATTCTTTAATATATGCCACGGCTTGTTTGCGGCCGGCATAGGCTTTTCCGCTGTGGGCGGCCAACTGATAAAAGAGTGCCTCAGCATAAAGGTTGTCGCTCTGCTTCATCATGCGGAGCAATATTTGATCAATCGTGTGGCTGCGCACGGTCCAGAGCGATGCGCCGGAAGAGATGCGCCCCTCGATCAAGCTACCGGCAAGCCTGATGCCGGCGTCTTTCAAAGCGGCAGAGAGGGCTGCGGTAAAGTTGTCGCGCTGATTGTAGAGCAAGGGGGTGAGCGGCGGATTATCATCGTCCCAACACCATCCCCAACCTAAACGGGCGGAATCTTTGAGGGAGAGATCTAAAATGACGTCGCCGGCAATGGCGCGCACGCCTCGTGCATTCAAGGCGTGGATCAAGGCCCAGAGATCGTCGTGACCGAAACGGGGATCGAAACCACCCTTGATGTAGATGTTGCCTTCGAGCGTTGAATCGTTGATGCTCCCTTCACCGTAGAGCGAGGTGCGAAAGTTGAAGTCAGTACCTAATTGTGAAAGGGCCGTCACGGCGGTGATGACTTTCTGGTTGGACGCAGGGCGCATCAGTTGGTCAGCACCAAAAGCTAAGATGGTGCTGTCGGCCGTAAGGTCGTAAATATGTAGGCCCACTTGCGAACGGGTGAGGAGCTCGGGCGTCAACAAACTGTCGACGCGCTGACAGATTTTGATGGCTGTGCTGTCGTCGGCCATTTGCATGGCGACCGTCTTTGCCTCGGCCGGACTGAAGCTGAGACTAAAACCACCCATGACGGAGAGGAGCAGCAGAAGCAACGTTCTAAAGGGGGCGTGCATCGTAAAGAAAACTTGAGGATTCGTTATTTTGCAGAAAACCTCTCCCCCCGAGGGGGAAGAGGATGTATATAGAATATTTGCGTTTGGTCGTGCGTAAAAAAACTACTTCTTAGCGCTGCTTGCCGACAAGCCCAACTTCGTGCGGATCTTAGCCGTTACGTTCTCGCTCAAAGCGGGATTGATGAAAATACCGGCTGATTGGGCTGCATTGCTGTCCATAATGTAGACGTAGTTGCCTTCTTTAGCTACAGCATTGATAGCATCCATCACTTTTGAGATGATGGGCTGCATTTTTTGCGAAGATGCTTCTTGCAAAGCTTTTTCGTCATCGGCTCTAGCTTGGTCGAGCTTTTGGCCAAGTTCGGCTAATTCTTGCTGACGACGAGAACGGATATTTTCGGGGGTCTTCTCGTTGACCTCTTGTTGGAACTTTTCGTATTTCGTCTGCAATTCTTTTTGCATATCTTCAAGATCCTTCTTAAACTTATCTTGCATGCCTTGCAGTTCGGTCTGTGCTGTTTTGTAGGCCGGCATATCTTGGATAATGCTAGCGTAATCAAACTGAGCATACTTTTGAGCAAATAGGCTCAAGGGGGCTACGAAAAGAGCCAGCAACAAAATCTTTTTCAACATGTTTCTATCTGTTTTTAATTATTATGCACTTTAATGTCGCGAAAGTAGGCAATTTAATTGGAGTAACCTAATTTGGCGAGTACTTCGTTACTAATATCAATGGAGGGAGATGCGAAGATGATACCTGCCGTCTCACTGGCGCGATCCAAAATCAGTTGGAAGCCGCGCTGATCGGCGATGGACTTGATCGCACTGTAAATATCGTCCTGAATAGGGCGGACAAGGCTTTCGCGCTTCTTGTATAATTCGCCCTCGGGGCCAAAGTATTTCTTCTTCAATTCGGACGCTTCTTTCTCTTTAGCGACAATGGCTTGCTCGCGCTCTTTCTTCTGCTCGGCAGAAAGGAAGACAGACTCGCTCTGATACTTCTTGTAGAGGGTCTTGGCTTCGGTATCTTTGGCCTCGACTTCGGCTTGCCATTTCTTGGAAACTTGATTTAATTGCTCGTTGGCACGCTCATAGGCGGGGATGTTGCCCATAATGTATTCCATATCAACTAAGGCGAACTTCTGTGCCGCCGCCTGCAAAGTAAATGCTCCTAAAAGGAGGAACAGCATCAAAAACTTTTTCATTCTAATTATGCTTTTATCGTTCGTTCTCTTTCTTAATACATTATTCATGACGGCTCATCGCGGGGCTTGTTACGCTATCGGGCAACAATTTATGCACTCGTCAAGAAAAAGCGGGGCGATCAGAACTCTTGATTCATTATAAAGTGGATCTGGCTACCACCTGCTTTTACGCCATTGATTCTCTTTTGAAAACCGTAGGCCCAATCTATACCTAAAATTCCGATCATCGGCAACATAACGCGAACACCGAGACCGGCAGAACGCTTCATGTTGAAGGGATTGAAGTCTTTGACGTTGGTCCAAGCGTTACCGCCTTCTAAGAATCCGAGTACGAAAATATTGGTTGTACCCTCGAGTAGCAGAGGATAGCGCAACTCTACGCTCATACGACTATAGGCATAAGCATTCGTACCGGTATTTCCGGCCAATGAACCATTTTCGTAACCACGCAAACCGATGGTCTCGGTGGCATAGCCGTAAGACATTCCGCCCATACCATCACCACCGACATAATAGGTTTCGAAAGGCGATTTGTTGTATTTGTTATAAGAACCCAAGATACCAAACTCGGCGCGCGTCATCAATACCGGCGTTTTGTTGGAACTGGTGAGCGCGGTATACGTGCGGAACTTCAGCTTCCACTTGTTATATTCGATCCAACGGTACTTTTCTTGGGCTTCTTTCTGATAGGTGGCGCTTCGCGGATTGGTGGCAAGATTTTTATAGTCTTTGCCGTTCCACGCAGAGAAAGGCGGAGTGGCTGATACGGAGAATAGGAAATCAGAACCGCGGCGCGGGAAGAACATATTATCCGTAGAGTTGCGGCTCAAACTCAACGTAAGGTTGATGTTATTACTATTACCGTTAGTAAAGAGGAAGTACTCCCAAGATTTCATCATATAGCGTGTGTAGGAAAGTTCGGCCGTGAACATAAAATAATCATCCGGCCAACGCAAACGCTTACCAAAGCCGAGCGAAGCACTAAACATTCTGAGGTACTTGTCGGGATCGTAATAGTTTGTATAGTTGTAGTAGTTGGAGTTAGAACCGTAACCGCCATACATATATCCATTATAGATATTATTGTAGTAGTTGCGGTCGTAATAACTCGAAGCTACTGACGTCTGCTTTGAGTAGGAAATAGAGAAAGAGAGCTGGTTGGGGCGCTTTCCGCCGAACCAGGGCTCTAAGAATGAGAGCGAATAGGCCTGATAATAGGAGGCATTGGTCTGCGCATTGATCGAGAGCGTCTGATTATCGCCTTGCGGGAGGAAGACTCTGTGTTTCGCACCTTTCTTAAAGAGATTCTGTATAGAGAAGTTGGTAAATTTCACACCGACAGTACCGATAATACCCGTCGGACCCCAACCTGCTGAAATCTGAAATTGATCACCGCCCTTTGGCGTCAGCGGATAGGAAATATCTACCGTTCCGTTTTGAGGATCGGGCTTGATGGCCGAGCTCATAGCTTTTCCCAAGGCTTCCGGATCAAACTGATTCATTTGTGAAAGATCCATCACAGAACGCTTGATAGCCTCCATACTAAAGAGGTCACCAGGCTTGGTGCGCAATTCGCGGCGAATAACGTTTTCATAAACGCGGGTATTTCCTGAAATATTAACACGATTAAACCTTGCTTGGCGGCCTTCACTGACGCGCATCTCCAAATCAACTGAATCGCCATCAATAGTTGTTTCTACGGGCTCTACGACATTGAAGACGTAACCATTGTTGTAATAGAGATTGCGCACAGCATCGTCATCTTCATTCAAGCGCTTGCTTAAGAGCGTCTGGTTATAGATATCGCCTCTCTTCAGCTGAAGAATATTCTGCAAAATCACAGTGGGATAAACGGTATTTCCAACCCAGTTGACATTGCGAATATAATATTTCCTTCCTTTATCTAAATTGATATAGACATTGACATAATCCGGCTTTGTTGCGGCAACCGAATCCGTAGTTATGATAGCGTCTCGATAGCCCCAAGCATTAAGGCGGCTGATCACGTTCGCTTTGTCTTCTTCATATTTCTCAGGCAAGAATTTCTTCGAGCGGAGGAGATTCATCAAGCTCTTTTCACGCGTTTTCTTCATCGCACGTTTAAGTTTAGAAGCTTCTTTGCGCGTCACGCCGGTGATATAGATATGCTCGACTTTAACTTTATTGCTCTTGTCTATATCAATATCGATGAGCACGTTGTTTTCTTTCGTAACATCATCCTTCATCCGAATGTCGATCGCGGCATTCTTAAAACCTTTATCATCAAAATAACGCTTAATGATAATCTTAGCGCGATTAACCATATCCTGCGTAATCTGTCCGCCAACTCTCAAACCTATACTCTTTTCCAAGGCTTCACGTTCCGACTTCTTCACGCCGGAATAAACGATGCTGGAAATGCGCGGCTGCGCCTTTAGATGCACGTGCAAATATATTGTATTGCCCACAATACTATCCGCCGTAAGCGATACGTCAGAGAAGAGTTTCTGCCCCCAATAGCGACGCACTACTTCTGACAGATCAGCACCAGGCACTTCATACGTAGCTCCTATTTCCAAGCCTGCGATGCTCTGCAACAAATCGGGGTCAAACCCGCTGACACCATCGACAACCAATCCACCCAGCACGTATTTCGAGGGCGAAACAGTATAAGTAATATCGGGATTAACTTGTTTGAAAGTGTTCTGAGCGTAGACTGCTCCAACCATCAAGGAGAAGAGCACGACTAACAGCGGTCGTATTTTCATATACTATTATTTTTCTGTTGTTTGTTCTACCTGCCGACTTGTTTTGCCAAAACGTCTTTCGCGACTTTGGTAATCTGCGACGGCGGCATAAAAGGCCTCTTCATTAAAATCAGGCCAAAACGTATCGCAAAAATAGAGTTCGGAATAGGCACACTGCCAAAGGAGATAATTGCTCAAGCGTAACTCACCTCCCGTTCTGATCAGCAAGTCCGGATCAGGCATAAACGAAGTTGTAAGAGCCTCCGTTATAGTATTTTCAGTAATATCTTGTAGTGTCAATTCGCCTTTCGCTGTGCGGGCAGCAATCTTCCGCGCGGCTTCAGTTATCTCCCAGCGTGCTGAGTAGCTTAAAGCCAAGACGAGAGTCATCCCGCTATTCTCCGCAGTGCGTGCTGTAAGTTCTTCGAGCGAAGTGCGCACATCTTCGGGCAGCCGCTCAAGATCTCCGACAATTCGCAGGCGGACATTGTTACGCATAAACAACTCTTCCTCAAGCGAGGTAAAGATCAGCGACATCAGCGCCGCCACTTCCTCCGGCGGACGATTCCAATTCTCTGTCGAAAAAGTATAGAGCGTCAGATATTTAACCCCCAAGTCCGAAGCCGCCGTCGTAATCCGGCGCACCGTTTCGACGCCCTGCTGATGGCCTACGCTGCGGTCCCATCCGCGTGCAGTAGCCCAGCGCCCATTGCCGTCCATGATAATTGCCACGTGCATTGGGATGCGTTTCGGATCTATTTGCGCTTTATAGCTCATTGATTCAATCTTTATTGCAGTTAGGACATTTCGGGTTCAGATCATACGTAAGCGTAAACATCGTCAAGCTGTAATGATCTTTGTTCCTAAATTCTGTAGACTTGATGCCGTGAGGGGCAGCCAAGCCATCCAAGCGATCTGAAGGCGTGAAGCGGAAAGTCCAATCTACGCCGGCATTGAGGCGATTATTCAACTTCCACTTCAATCCTACGCCGATGGGAAAGTTAACGGTGAACGCCTTGTCCGGAGTGCCGTACGTAAAGCCCAAGCCCAGCTGAATGTAAGGCGTCACTCTACTAAAGCCTTGATAGCCTTGCTGCCAGCCGTACGGAAGAAAGTGCAACTCATACAAAGCTGCAAGGTCGTACAAGTCGCCACTCATCTTATATATAAGGCGTCCCGGCCCCGATGTCGCAGGATTTTGCGGATAAAAATCGTTGATTTTATCCGTCGATCCGGAAAGTTTGAAATAATTAGCGCCCAATTTTATCGCCATACGCGGATTGAGCGGAAAGCGCGCCAGCAAGCCGGCCGCGAGTTGACTCTGTCCGTAAAACTTACTGTTGACATCGTTCAAGCCGAAGCCGATACCTACGCCACCGCCCAATTCCAAGCGATAGAAGTTATCGTCATCCTGCGCCGACAGTCCGAAAGGAAGGAGCGCACAGCACAGCAGGAGGAACGTATGTCTTAGCATGTATTATCGTATTCTTTTCATAAAGCTATATTGTGGCTTTGTCCAAGCAGCGCGATTGAGTTTGCCCTTCCAGACATTACCACTACCACTACAGAACAAGTATACTTCGCCACCGACCACTAAAGCCGAGCAGTGCGTAGCCGCAGCATCATTGGGGCGCTTCAAAGCATTCGGATTCCAAGTGCGCCCGCCGTCTTCCGTCAAGTAGAACGGCGCCGGCTTACCATCGTTTCCGTCGCCAACGAGTAAGGCCCCGCCGGCATAAGGTTGCAATGTAATGTTGCGTAATGCGGGGCAAGGCTGCTTGTTACCGGCATCTGTGATGAGATACAGCCAAGGAAAAACCTCCGCATTCGTTTTATCGATATAGCGCGTCCAAACACGAGCGGCACCATCACGCTGTCCGACCAGCAGGAAGCGGTCAAAGTTGCTCCCCTCTTGTGGTTGCAAGGCCAGTCCGTCAAGTTCCGCATCAGGCAACTCGCTTGGCGTATCCATATTGTCAGTTGTCCAATTTATACCATCCGTACTGCTATACAATTGGCCGCTCGTGAGCCCCACGAAGCCCGGCTCGCCAACGGCTAAGAGCTGCGCAATCGGTTGCACATTGCCCATTGGCGACCACGTCAAGCCGTCCGTACTACTCACCACGTACGTTCCGCGCGTAGCGTAAAAGGCTCCATTATAATAATGTATGGAAGCTGGCGCGATGCTACCATCTGAAATAGCCGTCTGCGTCCAGTTAGAGAGGTCAGTAAGCGGAGATTTGAGCAGGAAGTTTTGCATGCCAATCAGCGCATACAAGTATGCTTCGCCGTTCACCAAGAATGCGCGTATCACCTCGGCCGAAGCAAGCAGCGAGTTGCCGCTGACGAGCTGCTTCCACGTAGAAGAATCGCCGGCCTCCTTATGCACATTAACCTTCAGCGTATATTTGCGGCGCGAAACGCCATCTCGACCATAGACAGTGACCATGCGCGGTTGGCGGAAGTCCAAACTATCGGTTTCCACAAACGCCGTATCTTTACCCGAAATCAGCGATTGGATACTCAGCGAGCCCGTGGCCGTAATCTTGGCAAAGCGCGTGCGGGACACGTCAACGCCCATAGGCAGCGAGTCCACATTAAAAATCTGCGCCTTCGCGTGATCTATACTAAAGGGATACTTTGCGCCGGCCAACATAGCCACAATGACCGTATCCTTTCCGGAAGCCGTAAGCGTATGATAAGGACGCTTCAAATCGCCAAGTTTTACGGCAGTAATTATGCAGTCGCCGGTATTGCTATCATCGTCTGTATTGAGATCTGTGCTGCAACTTCCAAAGAGGAAGAGCAAAGAAAACATCAGAGCAACTAAAGAATAATTCTTCATATAGTCTAAATATACCTATGATAATACAAGGTGCAAAGATAGAAGATAAGGCGTGACGGACAAAGGGAAACACATGCTTTTTATCTTTTTTGTAGTGTAGTTTCGCTAATTTTTCAATCGAATCAAGGCGCTTTTAGCAAATGGGAATAAAGGTGCAGGAGGGCTGTGAGTCGACAAGGAAAAAGGGGAAAAGACGGTCTTTTGAGGTCAAACAATGCCAACCTTCGTCTACGTATCGTGCTTGCTCAGACTGCCACTTGCGGACCGCCGGCAAGCGCTGTGGACGTAGCAGGATGAGCGGAAGACGGAGGATTTAGGGCAGAAAATTGGCGAAAGCAGCCGACCCATTCAGCGGCAAGCCCTCATCGCCCCTTCATTTGCTCCCACCAAACGATGATTTGCTCCCGGCAAACGATCGTTTGCTCGCTCCAAACGATGGTTTGCTACCGCCAAACGATAAGCACCACCATTTTGAACTACCGGTAGCCGACCTTTTAGCATCGCCGCAAGCCGCCTACGCAGCGCCCGCGCCATCCGCAGCCTACTCAGCGCGAGGTGAGCCGAGGCGCGACCAAGCATAGCGAAACGGCGGTCCACAAAAGAATTTTACTTCGCAAAGGTTGCAAAATCGGATATTATCAGTATCTTCGCCCAACAAATCATCATTTACCTATAAATATGTTCGACGTAAAAAAATGCCTCGCCGACTGCGAGAAAAAAATGGACGCAAGCGTAACGCACCTCGAAGAGACTCTGGCACAAATACGTGCCGGACGCGCTAATGTGCATATCTTGGACGCTATACGCATTAACTCCTATGGCTCAATGATGCCCCTGAACAACGTGGCGGCCATCACGACGCCGGATGCACGCACCATTGCGATCAAACCTTGGGACAAAAGTATGTTTGCGCCGATCGAAAAGGCTATTATTGACTCTGAAGTGGGCATCATGCCCGAAAATAACGGCGAGGTAATACGACTGGCTATTCCCGCACTGACAGAAGAGCGCCGCAAACAGTTGGCTAAGCAGTGTAACAAAGAGGGAGAAGAGGCGAAGATGGCGATTCGCAATGCGCGCCGCGAGGGCAACGATAAGCTGAAAAAAGCGCTTAAAGACGGCTTGAGCGAAGATTCTGAAAAGGATGCGGAAGCTGACTTGCAGAAAATCCACGACCGCAAAGTAAAACAAGTAGATACCTTGCTCGCAGAAAAGAACAAGGAAATCATGACTGTATAGGCATAGTGCACGGGATAGTTGTGCGCAGCACGGGCAGCTGGTATGATGTCCGCACTGACGATGGACGCATCGTAGCTTGCAAGGTGAAAGGAAAATTTCGCTTGCAGGGCATTCGCTCTACCAATCCTGTCGCCGTGGGCGATGGGGTGACGATCGTAGAAACGGGCGACGGGACGGCGCTCATCAAGGCTATCGACGACCGGCGTAATTACGTGATTCGCCGGGCCTCAAACTTGTCGAAGCAGAGCCAGATTCTGGCGACCAATCTTGATCAGGCTTTGCTCCTTGTTACGATAGCGCGCCCCGAAACGTCGACCACCTTCATCGATCGCTTCTTAGCCTCAGCCGAAGCTTATCGCGTGCCGGTCTTAATCGTGTTTAACAAGACCGACGACTTGGGGCCGGAGGAGCGCGAGACGCTCTCTTATTGGTCGACTTTATACCGTGCGATAGGCTATGATTGCTTTTGCGTCTCGGCAACCGAGGGCGACGGGCTGCCGGCCTTGAGAGAACAATTAAGAGGCCGACTATCCTTGCTCGCCGGCCATTCGGGCGTAGGCAAGAGTACGCTGCTCAATGCTTTTATCCCAACGGCAAACGTCAAAACGGCGGCCATCTCGGAAGCACACGAGACGGGAATGCACACAACGACGTTCAGCGAAATATATGAATTGCCGGAAGGGGGCGCTTTGATTGACGTCCCGGGCATTAAAGGCTTCGGCACGTTTGATATGGAGCGTGCGGAAGTGGCGCACTACTTTCGAGAGATCTTCGAACTCTCACACGATTGCCGCTTTAATGATTGTACGCATACGCACGAGCCGGGTTGTGCGGTCTTAAAGGCCTTGGAAGAGCATCGTCTGGCGCCTTCGCGCTACACTTCTTATCTCTCCGTATTGGAGGATAAGGATGAAAATAAATATCGCGAAGCTTATTAAATGCGCGGTGCGCCGGCAGTTGACGTCAACGCGCGACAGGCGACCGATGGTTTGAACGCTTCAGTTGGAACAAATAAAAAGTTTACGATATGTCTCCCCTTTTGCTCATTATCATTTTTGCGCTGCTCGCTTTAGTCTTATTTGCGATTGAAGCTTTTGTTGTTCCGGGTTTCGGCATCACAGGTATTGCGGCCACGGTGTGTGTCGTGATCGCCGATTCGTTGGTCTACTATTATTATGGGGCGTTCTGGGCTACGCTGGCTTTGTTTGGATCTATCGTTGTCGTACTGTTCTTCTTTCGTTGGTTGGCCAAGTCGCGCACGATTGAGCGTCTGTCGCTCCACACGAACATAGACGGAACAAATGCTACGCCGGCGCAACTCTCCGTAAAACCCGGCGACGAGGGAAAAGCCCTCACGCGGCTCGCATTGATAGGCAATGCGTGCATCAACGGAGCAGATGTGGAAGTCAAATCGGCTTCCGGATTTATTGAAGAAGGGACATTGATCAAAGTAACGGCCGTCAAGGATGCGCTAATCCTTGTGGAGAAGCGCGCAGACGGCGATAACAATAATATAAAAGGAAACTAAGATGACGCAGGGACGCTTATTGTGGATCGATGATGAGATAGACTTGCTCCACGCACATATTATATTTTTGCAGAAAAGGGACTACGACGTCACAACCTGCTCTAACGGAACGGACGCCATAGATTTGTGTGGCAAAAATGCTTATGACCTCATTCTTTTAGACGAGAATATGCCCGGACTTTCAGGTTTGGAAACGCTGGCGGGTATTAAAGAGGTGCAACCTAACGTCCCCGTCGTTATGGTTACGAAGAACGAGGCTGAAGATATAATGGATCAGGCCATCGGCGCAAAGATAGCCGACTATCTGCTGAAGCCTGTCAATCCTATGCAAATCTTGCTCGTGTTGAAAAAGAACATTCATCAGCGGGAGATCGTCACAGAGGTGACGCAATCTTCTTATCGGCAGGAGTTCGCCAACATTGCGGCGCAAATGAACGACTCTTCGACGCCGGAAGAATGGATCGAATTATATAAGAAGTTGGTCTATTGGGAGCTGGAACTGTCGGAGACAGACAGTGCAATGAACGAATTGCTGCAACAACAGAAGGAGGAAGCAAACTTAACGTTCTCGCGCTTCGTTCGTAAGCACTACGAGGATTGGGTCAACAATGCAGAGACGCGCCCCGTGATTAGCCCGGACATTTTTAAGCGCTACGTTTTCCCACGCTTAAGCAAAGGGCGTAAAGTCTTTTTACTCGTGCTCGACAACTTCCGCTTTGATCAGTGGCGTATGCTTAGTCAGGAACTCGTAGAGGATTATGATATCGAAGAAAGCTTATACTTCAGTATCCTGCCTACGGCTACGCAATATGCTCGCAACGCTTTGTTTGCCGGATTGATGCCGGAGCAAATCAGAAAGATGTATCCCGATCTGTGGGTTGAGGAATCAGAAGAAGAAGGCAAGAACTTAAACGAGGAAATGCTGATAAGACACCAAATGGAGCGCTTCCGACGGCGCGAAGTGTTCCACTATCATAAACTAAACGACTCGGTTGCTGCCGATCGCTTCTTAGGTCAATTCCGCAAAGTGACGCACGCGCCGCTGAACGTCTTGGTGATTAACTTCATCGACATACTTAGTCACGCCCGGACCGAATCTCGAATGGTTCGCGAACTGGCTTCTAACGAGGCTGCCTATCGCAGCATCACGCTCAGTTGGTTCAAGCATACGGCCATTAAGGACCTCTTTACGTATCTGGCTTCTTTAGACTACGATATCCTGATCACCACCGACCATGGGAGCATTCGTGTAGATTCGCCGATAAAGGTTGTCGGCGACAAGAACGTCAATACGAACCTGCGCTATAAGGTCGGCAAAAATATGGGCTACAATAAGAAGGAAGTATTTGAGATGCGCGAACCGGAACAGTATGGACTACCGCGACCGAACCTCTCTTCAAACTATATTTTTGCTGAGGGCAACAAATTCTTTGCCTACCCAAACAATTACAACTACTACGTGCAGTATTATAAAGGTACGTTCCAACACGGCGGTATATCGATGGAGGAAATGATTATCCCCATCATCACGCTTCACTCCAAGAAGCACTAAATGCAAAGCCTCATCGGACGTCCTCACATTATATATAGTAAATGTGGACTTAGATTCGATAGGAATGAATCTTGATTTAAAAGAAAATCTATGTGAGTGCGGTATAAGGAACTATCAGGAGTTCGTCTAAGCAACTCCGGTAAGCTTCTTATACCGCCCTGCAAACTTCACAAGCACTTCGCAGACTCCGGCGAAACGACCTATGCTGGCATTTATAAAAAACCTTCCGCCCCTCAAGAGTGTGGCGCGGAAGGTTTTATTTAACGTGAGTTCGACGAATTCAGAACAAAGCAAGCTGTGTATCAAAGGTTCTTTGTACATTGATGCACGGCTTCTTTGGAAACAGGCAATAAGCAGCAATAGCCCCTAATAAGTTGACGATGAAATTGTCAAAGCATCTATGTCCGGAGTGTTCCACTTGTGCAATGTTCTTAAGTTCATCATTCACCGTT
>QWCT01000535.1_pt1 | contig 51047 bp, 46 predicted proteins | sample 1972681 | NCBI WGS metagenome assembly QWCT01 (sample SAMN09866701, study PRJNA288562) | Human oral metagenome isolate pre3_saliva, whole genome shotgun sequencing... | isolation source: mouth | host: Homo sapiens | place: USA: California
ATTGTATTTAAAAGGGAAGAGGATTTGCATGTGCTTGCAGTCAACAGCTGTTTCAAGGCCATTCCTTTTGAGGTATAGATAGCGGTCAGAAACACTGCTTTTGTCATAGAAAAGATTGAGCGCTAATTGCTTTTTAGTCATGTTATAGAGTTGTTTCCCCTCGTCGGTAGTGAGTTCTATGGTGTTATAGAGATAGGTATGTTCGATTTTTTTGTATTGAAAGGGGAGCACGATGTTGTTGTCTATGTCAATCAATCCAAATAGATTGTCTTTGCAAGCGATGAAATAAGCGGTGCTGTCTGAGTGGATATAGCCGACTTTCTCTAATGGTTTGTCATACTGAACAGCGATGATTGGCTGTCCATCTTCACGTAGAAGTCCCCATGCTTTGCCCTGTTTATAATTGAAATAGAAGAGTTTTTGTTCGTTTCTTTGCATTGTAATGGGCATAGCATCGTCTAATGTGATGTCTTTAATGATGTCTTTATAGTTGAAGAGATAATGGCAACTATCTCCTTTTGTCAGCTTAAAAAATCTCAAATATCTATATTTTATGGCGGTGTATTGTGGGTCGACAATAAATTTTCCCTCTTTATTACAGAGCCCATATAAGCCTTTTTTCACGATGAAATAGTTGCTTGCAGTGGTACAGAAGCTGCAGGCTACCTCTATACTATCATAGCGTGGCGGCAGAATTTCTTTGCCCATGTGCGAATAAAGACCTTGTTTCCCGTCCTTGTTGACGAGCCAATAGCGGCTGTTATCGAAGGAAATGTTATTAAATGTGATAGGAAGCAAGCACTTTCCTTCAGCATCGTATAGCCCTTTTTGCCCCGCTTTACTTACTACAAAGCAACCGAAATGGGTGCTAAATATAGTGTCGGCATCGGCGATAATGGGCTTCTTGTGGAAGTCGTTGAGGCTGAATTTACCATTGGTTTGTTTGCAGATACTGGCTTTTTCAAGGTAGAGTGCAACGCCAACCTGGGCATTTAGACTTATCGTCGATAGGGTGAAAAGCAACAAAAAGAGGGTGATAGTCTTTCTCATCAATTGAAAACGAGGAATAGAGTGGGGTGTTAGATAACGATATTAAACGCAAACGCCTTGCTTTCTCATTACAGAAAGCGAGGCGTTTTGAACAATGTTTTAGAAGAATTTGGTCTCTTTTTCGAGGATTTCACTAAGCAAGAGGTTAGCCAATCGACTTGTTCCCATGCGGAACCACTGATTAGTGAGCCATTTTTCGCCTAAGACCTCTTTAACGATTGTATAGTAGATAATGGCATCCATGACCGAGTTAATGCCGCCAGCGGGCTTAAAACCTATCTGTATGCCAGTCTTATCATAGTATTCTTTAATAGCCTTACACATTACATATGCAGCTTCTGGCGTGGCGCTTACCTTTTCTTTGCCCGTAGAAGTCTTGATATAGTCGGCACCGGCATACATAGAAAGCAGGGCCGCTTTCTTGATATTACTACATGATTGCAGGTCGCCGGTCTCTAAAATCACCTTCATTGGCACGCTTCCGCAAGCCTGTTTCATCTCTGAAATGTCGTCGCACATGCCCTCATAATCGTCACTTAAGAACTTGCCTACAGGCATAACGATGTCTATTTCGGTAGCGCCGTCGGCCACAGCAAGCTGAGTTTCGGCCACTTTTACTTCCATTCGAGCCTGTGAAGAGGGGAAATTGCCACAGACATTAGTAATCTGTACGCCGTCAACTTCAAGGCTATTGGCCACGAGTTCGGTAAAGACGGGATAGACACAAACGGCAGCTACGTGGGGGATATCAGGGTATTCGCGGTCGAATTGGTTAACTTTCTCCACCATACGCAGCACCTTTTCCTCTGTGTCGGTAGTGCTAAGAGTGGTTAGTTCGATGCTTCCGAAGAGGAATTTCTTGATGTCTCGTGTGTCATTTTGAGGCACTTTCTCTTCGATAATCTGCTTTACTGCGGCCTGAACATCGGCATCGTTGAGGGTAGTGTCATACTGTTCAAGAGCTTCTTCATATTTACTCTTGTCGTCATTCTTCATGTTTTTGCCTCCGTTTTCAGGCAAAATGGTCTTTGTATATGCCATAATGTTGCTTTGTTAAGGATTTATTTTCAGTTTATAATGATTCAGATGTTTTCGCTTCTCAAGTGCTCTCAGCGCAAGAAAAGCTACTTATTTCAGTTTGTTATTATTCAAATGGCGGTCGTGATCACGGCGAGTTTTCTTGTCAAAACTCTTTTGTAACTCGGTCGTGAGGTCCACTCCGGTTTGATTGGCAAGGCAAAGGAGTACCCAAAGTACATCGGCCATCTCCTCGCCAAGATTGGCTTTATCACCCGGTTTGAAACTCTGCTCGCCGTATTTGCGGGCAATAACGCGCGCCAACTCACCCACTTCTTCGGTGAGACAGGCCATATTCGTGAGTTCGTTAAAGTAGCGAACGCCATAAGTTTTAATCCATTCGTCTACGGATTGCTGTGCTTCTTGAAGGGTCATTGTTGTATATTATCTAATTGTTTGAATGAAAGCGCTTTATGCTCTAAATCTTTCCACGGAAAGGGATGAGGCTTTTGATGATGTGGTTTATGGGAGAGGACTCACTCTTTTGCCTTACTATCCATGCAAATTGTTACCGGGCCATCGTTTACAAGCGCCACTTTCATGTCGGCACCAAACACACCTGTGCCTACTGGTCGACCGAGTTTATTCGATAGTTCGTTGCAAAAATACCCGTAGAGGGGCACAGATATCTCATGTTTTGCAGCCCGAAGCCACGATGGTCTATTGCCTTTCTTGTAGCTTGCAAAGAGCGTAAACTGCGAGATAACAAGGATTTCACCTCCTATTTCCATGATAGATTTGTTCATAACTCCTTGTTCATCATCAAAGATTCTTAGGTTTATTACCTTGTGTATCAGCCAGTTGGCATCGTCTTTTGTATCACTTTCCTCGATGCCTAACAGGATAAGATAACCCTTATTGATAGCGGCTTTCACGCAATCATTAATCGTTACTGAGGCGTTTGCACAGCGTTGAATGATAATTCTCATAGGGCAAATATACTAAAATTTATTCTGTTGTGGGCGAATCTGGGTGAAAATGTTTATAAACGAGAGTTCCTTTTGCTTGTCCAAGGATGCTAACAATCTCCTGATAATCAGCATCTTTAATGCCTTTTACAGTCTTTAGGCGCTTCAGTAAAGCCTCTTTACCCTTTGGTCCGAGTCCTTTGATGTCGTCAAGTTCGCTATGTAGGGCATGCTTTGAACGCTTGTCGCGATGGAAAGTGATAGCAAAGCGGTGAACTTCATCCTGTATTTGCGTCAACACCTTAAAGAGTTCGCTCTTTATATCAAGGCCAACGGTCTGTGGGGGAAAGCCATAGAGCAGCTCGTTAGTACGATGTCTGTCGTCTTTTGCAAGGCCGGCAATCGGTATATCAAGTTGAAGTTCGTCGACAACCACCTCTTTTACGACGTCCATTTGCCCTTTTCCACCATCTGTAATGATGAGATCGGGCAGGGGAAGATGCTCTTCTTTCATGCGCGAATAACGTCGACGAACCACCTCTTGCATAGAGGCGTAGTCGTCAGGTCCTTCAACTGTCTTGATGTTATACTTGCGATAGTCTTTCCGTGAGGGTTTCATACCCTTGTAAACGATACATCCTGCCACGGCATCCGTACCCGAAATGTTACTGTTATCGAAGCATTCTATCTGATAAGGTAACTTAGGTAGTCTTAATTTCTCTTGCAATTCTTTCATCAATCGCGTTTGTTTTTGCTCAGGATTTAGCTTCTCTGCCTGCTTCAAACGGTCGAATTTATACTGCTTTCCATTCATTTCTGACAGCTCAAGAAGATGCTTTTTATCCCCTCGTTGCGGTATAACGAACGTGGCTTCCTTCATCTTCCACCCCATCTCAAAAGGCACAATAATCTCTTTTGCGTGGCTCTTGAAGCGCTCACGAATGTCAGGAATGGCCGTGATAAGCAGCTCTTCATCACGCTCATCAAGTTTACGCTTGTACTCAAACGTAAAACTTTGATTGATGGTTCCTTTGCGCACGTGTATATAATTAATGTAAGCGTTGCGGTTGTTATCGTCATCTATGATGGTAAATACATCCACATCGTCGATAGTATAACTAACAACTTCGCTCTTACTTACAAAGTCGTTGAGCAATGAAATCTTGTTTTTGAGATCTTCGGCAACCTCAAATTTCAGCAACTCTGCATTCTTCATCATCAATCGATAGAGTCGCTTTGAGACCTCACGCGTGTTGCCTTTCAGAATCTCTCGCGCTTGATTCATGTTCTCTTGATACTCATCGTAGCTCTGTTTATTAATACATGGTCCACCACAATTATGGATATGGTACTCCAAGCAAGGCTTAAACTTTCCTTGAGCGATACCTTCTTTTGTTAAAGGCAGACGGCAAGTGCGAGGCTTGTAAAGGCGTTTGATGATGTCGAGGATAGCGTTTATGCTGCCCACATGAGGGTAGGGACCATAGAAAGTGCCGTAGTGTTTGTTGATGGTTCGCGTCTTAAAGATGCGTGGAAAATATTCGTTGGTGATGCAAATACTTGGATAAGTCTTCCCGTCTTTCAACAAAACATTGTATCGGGGATTATATTTCTTGATGAGACTATTCTCTAATAACAGCGCATCTTCCTCCGTTTTAACTACTGTATAACTGATATCTCTTATCTTAGATACCAACACTTTAGTCTTGAATCTGTCTACTTCTTTGTGGAAATATGAAGAAACACGTTGCTTGAGTCGCTTGGCCTTACCCACATAAATGATAGTATGGTTTTCATCATAGAACTGATAACTGCCTGGCTTCTCAGGCATGTTGAGAACTATGTTCTTAAGATAGGCCAGACGCTTCTCGTTTTCTTCGTGTGTCATAGGCGTGAACTCCCTTTATATAAAGTAAAAGAGAAGATTCTTGTTTCACGTGAAACATAAATCTTCTCCATTGATTTTAGAATTGAAGTAAAGAGGAAATCTCTATATCTTTGTCGAAAAGCGCACGGCTGTTAGGGAACTCTGAGTTCAATTCTATAATGAAATTACAATATATTTTCTTTGGTTTGAATTTCTTTACTAAGTTACAAGCTGCCTTCATTGTACCTCCTGTAGCGAGTAAATCGTCGTGAAGCAGCACGACATCATTTTCGTTTATGGCATCCTTATGAATCTCTATGGTGTCTATACCATATTCTTTTGCGTAACTTTCCTGTACGGTTTCGCAAGGGAGTTTACCGGGTTTGCGGCATAAAACAACGCCGGCGCCCAAACGAACAGCAACAGCTGACGACATCACAAAGCCTCGGCTTTCTATTCCTACGATTTTAGTTATTCCCTTATCTGCGTAGATATCGCACATCTCTTCAGTGATTTCTTTGAGTGCTTCGGCGCTTTTGAATAGGGTAGTTACGTCTCTGAAGTTCACACCTTGAATGGGCCAGTCGGGGATGCAACGCAGATTGTCTAATAATACTTGTTTGTTCATGTTGTATGTTATGTTTTTATTCGTTTTCGTTTGTATGATTTTACCGCGCAATTTGACTCATATTGTAAGACGAAATGACGTAAATCGTTCGATGATTCCATTCATTTTGTTTTCAGTTTCACGTTTTTGTTTAACACCTAATGGACTAAAAACCAATAAGATAAGCATGTTTCTGTTTCACGTGAAACATTGGTTTGCTTTACGAATCGCTTCCTTCTTGCTCGCGAAAGGTTTATCTTCCGAGTAAAATAAGCAATACGTTGATGTCACTCGGAGATACTCCTGGTATTCTACTTGCCTGTGCTAAGGTCTCGGGATTAATCTTTTCGAGTTTTTGACGGCCTTCCGTTGAAATCTCATGAAGCTCACTATAGTTGAATCTTCCTTTGATTTTGATATTCTCTAAGCGGTGCATCTTGTCGGCAATCAACTTTTCTCGTTCGATATATCCTTGATATTTGAGTTGTATTTCGGCTGCTTCGGCAATTTCTTCTTTCCTGTTTTCGGGCAAGTTTATAGCCTCTTTGAGTGCAGGAATGATTTCAGAAAGGTTTTGAAGCGTTAGATGTGGTCGCGCGATTAAATCGGAAAGTTTGCATCCAGCGCGTAGGGGAGTAGTGAACGCGCTCTGCTTGCAATGCCCAACTCGTATGCCTTTTCTGTGAGGCGCGCATCAGCGTCATCTTGGCGTAATAGAATGCGATATTCCGCACGAGAAGTAAACATTCGGTAGGGTTCATCAACGCCTTTTGTGGTCAAATCATCGATGAGTACGCCGATATAGCTTTGGTCTCTTTGCATCACAAAGGGTTCACTTCCGCTGCATTTCAAGGCAGCATTGATGCCCGCTACTATGCCTTGACCTCCTGCTTCCTCGTAACCTGTCGTTCCGTTTACTTGTCCGGCAAAGAACAAACCACTAAGAATCTTCGATTCCAACGAGTGTTTTAGTTGTGTAGGGTCAAAGTAATCATATTCTATTGCATAGCCCGGTCGGTATATTTTTGCCTCTCTTAACGCTGGAATCTTATGCAAAGCTGCCAACTGAATGTCCATAGGCATGCTTGAAGAAAACCCATTTAGATACATCTCGTTAGTGTTTTCTCCTTCCGGTTCGAGGAAGAGCGGATGCTGATGTTTGTCGGGGAAGGTGACAAGTTTAGTCTCAATCGACGGACAATAGCGTGGTCCTGTGCTCTGAATCTGTCCATTAAATAAAGGAGAATCAGCCAATCCTTTTTGCAATTCCTCATGAACGGCAGCGTTGGTATACGTTGTCCAACACGGTAATTGGCGTAAGGTTCGGTGCTCGTTTAAGTAACTAAACTGATGAAAATCATGGTCGCCTTGCTGCTCTTCCATGGCATTGAAGTCGACACTTCGCTTGTCAATTCTCACTGGAGTGCCTGTTTTCATGCGCGAAGATGTAATGCCCCATCGGGTGATACTTTCCGTAAAGTGGTGCACAGCGGGTTCGGCGCAACGGCCACCTTCTATCATTTTGTGGCCGATGTGCATCAATCCATTAAGAAAAGTGCCTGCGGTGACGACAATACTCTTGGCAAAGAACTCCACGTCCCATATCGTTTTAACTCCAATTGCCTCGTGATTTTGAACGATGAGTTCATTGACTTCGTCTTGCCAAATGTCAAGATTGTCAGTGTTGTCAAGCGTTGTTCTCCACTCCCAAATGAACTTACCTCGGTCGCATTGTGCCCGTGGACTCCATACCGCGGGACCCTTTCCGATGTTCAACATGCGGAATTGTATGGCGGTTTTATCAGTTACTCTGCCCATCTGTCCACCCAAAGCATCGATTTCTCTAACGATTTGTCCCTTTGCAATTCCACCCACAGCAGGATTACAACTCATTTGACCTACCTTGTTCATATCCATTGTTATCAGGCAGGTTTTAGCCCCCATGCGAGCTGATGCCACAGCGGCTTCACAACCAGCATGGCCACCTCCGATAACAATTACGTCATAATTAAAATACATTGAGAGTCTTTTTATTTTTCGCAAAAGTAAGAAATAAAATTGGTTTTTTTATGGATTAGCTTTGATTTATCATCAAAATATAGTATTTTTGCACTGCATTTTAAAGGGTAACTCACTAAAAATATGGGGTAATACTACCTAATATGAGGTAGTGAGCGTGCTCTTTGAGGGTATGATTTGTTCTGTTATGCGGTGTCGATTGTACATTATCAAATATTAAATAATTAAAAATCAATCATTTATGTGGTTAATCAACTCATCTATTGGTAGAAAGGTTGTGATGTCTTTAACGGGCATTGCATTGATTCTATTCATGACTTTCCACTGCTGTATGAATGTTGTTGCGCTCTTCTCTGGAAGAGCTTACAATATCATTTGTGAGCTTTTGGGGTCTAACTGGTATGCTGTTGCGGCAACTGTTGCACTTGGTGCTTTGGCAGTTTGCCACATTGTTTATGCTTTTATCCTTACCGCACAGAACCGAAGTGCCCGTGGTGCCAACCGTTATGAGGTCACTGCGAAGCCTGAAAAGGTAGAGTGGGCCAGCCAAAACATGTTGGTTCTTGGTATCATCGTGCTCTTAGGACTTGCTCTTCACTTGTTTAACTTCTGGTATAACATGATGTTTGCCGAGCTCGTTGGCATGCGTACAGTGCTTGAACCAACAGATGGCTTCGGCTTGATTCGTGCAACTTTCCAGACCAAAGTGTACGTTATACTCTATGTTATTTGGATAGTTGCGTTGTGGTATCACCTCTCTCACGGTTTCTGGAGCGCTATGCAGACAATCGGAATCAATGGTAAGGTGTGGTTTAATCGCTGGAAAGTTATCGGCACTGTTTATGTAACATTGTTGATGTTGGCTTTCCTTGTCGTAGTATTAGCCTTTGCTTTCGGCTGCGCGCCAAGCCTTCATTGTGCTGCATAAACTGATTTTGCATTATTAGTGATTTCAAATGAATATTTAATTAAGAACAATCATGACGAAGACATTAAACTCCAGAATACCTGAAGGACCAGTAGCTGAGAAGTGGACCAACTATAAGGCTCACCAGCGTTTGGTCAATCCAAAGAATAAATTGAAATTAGACGTGATCGTTGTTGGTACAGGTTTGGCCGGCGCCAGTGCTGCTGCATCTCTTGGTGAGATGGGTTTCAACGTGTTAAACTTCTGTATTCAAGACTCACCTCGACGCGCTCACTCTATTGCTGCGCAAGGAGGTATTAACGCAGCAAAGAACTATCAGAACGACGGCGACTCTGTTTATCGTCTCTTTTACGATACTGTTAAGGGCGGAGATTACCGTGCTCGCGAGGCCAACGTTTATCGTTTAGCCGAGGTTTCAAATGATATCATCGACCAGTGTGTGGCACAAGGTGTTCCTTTTGCACGTGAATATGGTGGTATGTTGGCCAATCGCTCATTCGGAGGAGCACAAGTTAGCCGTACATTCTATGCCAAAGGACAGACTGGTCAGCAGCTACTTCTTGGCGCATATTCTTCATTAAGCCGCCAGATTCAAACTGGAAAGGTGAAGCTTTACACGCGTTATGAGATGGAAGATGTAGTGATTGTCGACGGACATGCACGTGGAATCATTGCGAAAAACCTAATTACCGGTGAGCTCGAACGCTTCACTGCAAATGCTGTTGTCATTGCAACGGGTGGTTACGGAAACACATATTTCCTCTCAACCAATGCCATGGGATGTAACTGTACCGCAGCTGTTCAGTGCTATCGTAAGGGTGCTTACATGGCCAATCCTTCTTATGTACAGATCCACCCGACCTGTATTCCAGTGCATGGTGACAAGCAATCTAAGCTAACCCTTATGTCAGAGTCTCTCCGTAACGATGGACGCATCTGGGTTCCAAAGAAACTTGAGGATGCAAAAGCACTGCAAGAAGGAACTAAAAAGGGTTCAGACATTCCAGAAGAAGACCGTGATTACTACCTCGAAAGACGTTATCCTGCCTTCGGAAATCTTGTTCCTCGCGACGTCGCTTCACGTGCAGCTAAGGAACGATGTGACAAGGGTTACGGCGTAAATAATACGGGATTAGCGGTATTCCTCGACTTCTCTGAGTCTATCAATCGCCTCGGAATCGACACGATTCTCCAGCGTTATGGAAACCTCTTTGATATGTATGAAGAGATTACCGACGTCAATCCTGGCGAAATTGCCAATGAGATTAACGGCGTGAAATACTATAATCCAATGATGATCTTCCCTGCTATCCACTATACAATGGGTGGTATCTGGGTAGACTATGAGTTGATGACCACCGTGCCGGGCTTGTTCTCTATCGGTGAGTGCAACTTCTCTGACCACGGAGCTAACCGACTTGGTGCTTCTGCTTTGATGCAAGGACTGGCTGACGGCTATTTCGTTTTGCCATATACCATTCAGAATTATCTCGCAGATCAGTCGCTATGGGGTAAGGTTTCAACCGATCGCGCTGAATTTGCTGAGGCAGAAGAGGGTGTAAAGAAAGAGATTGATCGCCTCATGGGCATTCAAGGTAAACGCTCTGTTGACTCTATTCACAAAGAACTTGGCCACATTATGTGGGAACATGTGGGTATGGGTCGCACGAAAGAAGGCCTTGAAGAGGGTCTGAAACAACTCAAACAGATTCGCGAAGAGTTTAATACCAACCTCTTTATTCCAGGCAAGAAAGAGGGTCTTAACATTGAGCTTGACAAGGCAATCCACTTGCGTGACTTCATCTTGATGGGCGAACTTATCGCTTATGACGCCCTACATCGTGAGGAAAGTTGTGGTGGTCACTTCCGCGAAGAGCATCAAACAGAAGAAGGAGAGGCTAAACGTGACGACCAAAACTTCTTCTATGTCGGCTGCTGGGAATACCAAGGAGACGATACTAAGGCTCCAGAGTTGATCAAAGAACCTCTCGAATACGAGGCTATTAAAGTTCAAACACGTAACTATAAAAACTAGTTAACGAGTGGGAAGTTGACAAGTTGACGAGTTAATTGATTCAATCATTAATGAATAACTCATCTACTCATCGGCTTGCTCAACTTATTTAATAAATAATTTATTAATTAAAGACAAGGAAAAGTAGTAGGAAGGCATGACAACCCACAAGGATTTGATTGTATGGCAAAAGGCGATGAACTTTGTCTTGGCTATCTATAAAGCCACTAAGTTATTCCCAAATGATGAGGTGTTTGGACTCACTTCTCAAATGCGCCGGGCTGCAGTCTCAATTCCTTCTAATATTGCCGAGGGGTTTGGTAGACTTCATTTGCGTGAAAGAGAGAACTTTCTCAGCATATCATTAGGGTCTGCTTGCGAGCTTGAAACTCAGTTAATCCTTTCCAAGGACTTAGGTTATATTTCTTTAGATGAGGTAGAACAGTTAATGATTGATATTCAAAGTATTATCAAAATGCTAACTGGTTTAATCAAATCTTTAGGCAAATAACCGTCTACTCGTCCACTCGTTTACTTGTCAACTAAAAAATAACATCATGGCAAAGAGTATATCTTTCACAATAAAGTATTGGAAACAGAATGGTCCTCAAGACCAAGGACATTTCGATACACACGAGATGAAGAACATTCCAGATGATACTTCATTCCTTGAAATGCTTGATATTCTGAATGAAGAACTTATCGCTGGCGGTGAAGAACCTTTCGTTTTCGATCACGATTGCCGCGAAGGCATCTGCGGTATGTGTTCACTTTACATCAACGGAACACCTCATGGAAAGACCGAACGAGGTGCAACAACCTGCCAACTTTACATGCGTCGTTTCAACGATGGCGACATTATCACCGTTGAACCCTGGCGTTCTGCAGGCTTCCCTGTAATCAAAGACTGCATGGTTGACCGCTCTGCATTCGATAAAATCATTCAAGCGGGCGGCTATACTTCCATCAGAACAGGTCAGGCTCAGGATGCAAACGCAATCCTCATCGCTAAGGATAATGCCGACGAAGCTATGGACTGTGCTACTTGTATCGGTTGCGGTGCCTGCGTAGCTGCCTGCAAGAACGGCTCAGCAATGCTGTTTGTAAGCTCTAAGGTGAGCCAGTTGGCTTTGCTTCCACAAGGTAAACCTGAGGCAGCTCGCCGCGCTAAAGCTATGGTTTTGCGTATGGATGAACTCGGATTTGGTAACTGTACGAACACACGTGCATGCGAAGCTGTTTGTCCTAAGAATGAAAAGATTGCCAACATTGCTCGTTTGAACCGCGAGTTTATCAAGGCAAAACTCAGTGATTAAGTGTTTTCTGCCTCATGTTCCGAGGCAAAATAAAGCATAAAAAAGAGGGAATCCACACATGGGTTCCCTCTTTTTGTTTTTTAGTGCGAATGAAAGTCCATTGGCGTTTGTACTCCTCAGTCGCGCAATCCACGCCACTTTACCGCACCATTTGCACCAAATGACCGCACAAAGTGAATGGAATCACACTACAAAATGACTTAAATCACTGCCTAATCTGACGCAAATGACAATATCTTTAACGTCAAAATGCACATTCATTCCAAACAAATGAGGTAATCATTTGATAGTCAACGTATTGCAAAGCATCCTCAAAACTCGCGTATTTCGGGCTGAGGGAGAACTATTTTTGAATTTGCGAGTTGTGCAAGGGCATTTGTAAAGACTGTAGACGAGCATCAACACATTCCTAAATCTCAATGTTCAGAAGCTGAAACTCCAGGCTTCTGCTCTCTTGGAAAGCCACCAGGAGCCACCTATTGTGATAGCACCGATAGCCAAACCTATATACAGAATGTTCTGTAACAAGAATGTCATCAGCGTTGTTTTTGCACCGAAAATAAGGCCCTCTACAGGCGTTGGAAGTGCAAAGATGACTAATGTTGCGATGCAACCCAATAACAAGCCCACAGCGAATGTAAAGGAGGCTATGCGCTTGTTCTTTTGTTTCTGTGCCTGCTGATAGGCTTTCACCTCATCGATAAGCGTCATCTGCCGTTGCAGTTTCTGCATGAAAGCGTTGTCGTCTGACAGTTGTGGACGATAATTTGCTAACATATCTTTGAAAAACTTATCCTCATTCATCTTTCAATCTCTTTTTAAGTTCCTCGCGACCCCGTGAAAGTTGCTTCTTGACGGCACTCTCTGTGGCATCGGTTATTTCGGCTATTTCTTTCACTTGATAGCCTTGCATGTAATGTAATAGCATTGTTATCCGCACCTTTTCTGATAGAGATTCTAACGCAAGGTATAGGGCTTGATAGCGAAAGGTGTTGTCGGTTTGCTGCGCATCTTGAATGAATTTAGCACTTGTTATCGGTTCTTCTGCATGGCTTTTCAGCTTTCGTCGATCGTCAATGAATACGTGGTAGGCTATCTTCATCAGCCACGAAGCAAACCGTTTGCGTTCATCATATTGTGACAACTGCATGTAGGCTTTCAGCAATGTGTCTTGAGCCATGTCGTCAGCTGTCGTGCTGTTACCACAACATAAGGCTGTTAGGAACCGCCGCAATGCAGCTTGTTCCTGACTAATTTGCCTGACGAATTGGTCTCTTGTCATCATCTTATGACTGCGCTTTGTTCTTTTCCATGGTCTTCTTCCCGTTGGAATGGGCTACGAGTAGGCCTGCTCCTATGCCTATTGGAATAATACCGAAGATGATTCCAAGCGTTATATACTCCGTGTCGAAGCCTTCAAAGCTGCATAATCCGATGAAACAAAGCATGCAAAGTAGCCCCAAAATGAGGAGTATTGCGCCCCAAAGCAGTTCGAGATGCAGCAGTGTTTTCATTTTCTCTTCAAAGGATTTGCGTGGTGGATTAAGCTTGTTGAGAAAGTCTTGCACGTTGATATCCGCGTTCTTCTCAAGGGCTGCCATGAGTATATCGCTTTTCTTTTGCGTTTCATATTGCTTGTTTTTATAAAGAAGAGAGGCCATTTTGATAGGCAGCAAGACGCAAATCGCGATGATAAATATCATCTGATAAGCTGCAGTTACATTGATCATAGTTTTATGTTTTAATTGTTATACATTCTGTTTTCATTGAACCGGTTCATAGATATAACGCTTTTCATGATGAAAAAGTGACTGAACTATTCCACTTTTTCCCACTTTTTTTCATGCCATCTATAAAAAACAAGAAAGGGAAACCATTGAAAATGGTTCCCCTTCTCGGTCTATATCAACTTCAGTAACTATGTTTCTATGAAAAAACTTAAAGCAAGATAACTCTCCTAATCTATTTTTCTATACAAAAATCAATATCTTTTTTCCTCATAATGAATTATGCTTCCTCCTTCATTTCCTCGCTTTCAGCACTCCCCTCTCCTTGGAGAGGGGCAGGGGGTGAGGCTTTACTTCAACCTTTCTTCCACCTTCTCCCAGTCCACAATGTCCCAACTTGCAGCGATATGGTCAACGCGTCGGTTCTGGAAATCAAGGTAATAAGCATGTTCCCACACGTCAAGTCCATAGATAGGTGTAAGGCCTTGGCGCAATGGATTGCTGCCGTTTGCTTCCTTAGTGATAACGAGTTTGCCGTTCGTTTGCTGTGAAAGCCAAGCCCAACCCGAACCAAACAGCGTTGTAGCTGCCTGAGTAAACTGTGCCTTGAAGTTGTCGAAGCTACCGAAAGTGTCGTTGATAGCGTCGAGAATCTTACCTGTTGGCAAGTTGTTTTGACGTGGTGCACGGAACTGATCGAAATAGAGGGCGTGGTTTAATACCTGTCCTGCATTGTTGAACAGAGGGCCTTCAGGGGCTCCTTCAACGATTTCTTCAACACTCTTACCTTCCCATTCGGTGTCCTTTACAAGCGAACCAAGTGTATTTACGTAGTTCTGCAGGTGCTTACCATAGTGGAAATTAATTGTTTGTTCGCTGATAACAGGCTCTAAAGCCGTTGTTGCATACGCCAATTTTGGCATTTCTATTTTCATCATGTCTTTGTCTTTTAAATGTTTCTTACTATTAATAATCTCCTTTCATCATCCCGTTTGGGATTCTTTTTCATTTGCAAAGTTAGTGAATTAGAATGATTTCTCCAATCGAAAAAATTTATTAAGCAATAGATAAAGGCCGTTTTTGACTCACGATGTAGGGCTGATGGTGGTGCAAAAAAATGCAGAAAACCCCGACTACAACGTGTGTAGCCGAGGTTTTCGCTTTGATTTTATGTCTTGTTTACAATCAAAAAAGATTATGATGCAAACTTATTTTTTTCCAAAAGTATCATCCAAGAACTTATAGAATGATTCATCTTCGCCAACGATTGTCTTCACAATCTTGCCATCAGGGCCTATAAGTATCTTGGTGGGGAAGCCTTGTATGCCATAGTCGGCAAGCACTTTACTACCTCTTGGGTTATAAACGTGGAGCCAAGGTAACTCATATTTCTTCACAGCTTCTTTCCATTTGGCTTCAGTATCATTGCAATCGATGCCTAAAATCTCAAACTTTCCGTCATACTTCTTATAATATTCCTTCATCTTTGGAATGCCACGGATGCACCAAATGCACCATGAGCCCCAGAAATCCAATAGCACATATTTGCCTTTTAGACTTGCCAAAGAGAGTGGTTTGCCATTGATGTCGTTGAGGGTAAAGTTAGGTGCCACGACACCTGTAGCCTGAGCAGCCTTTGATTTGGCTTCAGCCTCAGCCTCATCTTTATAGGCTTTGATCACCTTTTGATAGTAGTTCTTCATTCGTCCGTTCTTAACGGTGTTGGAAAGATAGGAGATTCCCTCTTCAATCTGGTCCTTTCCGAGCGTCACAGCGGCTACAGCGCTGGCCTCCCAACTGGCATGTTTCTTGATGAAGTCAAAGATAGCGTCGTTGATTTTCTTTTCATATACAGGCGCTTTTGCCTCATATTCGTCCATCACCTTTGAGCGTTCTTCACCTGCTTTGAGGCGTTTTGAAAGACTTTCTGTAAAGGTATCCAACTCCTTTTGAGTCGATGCGAGCTGTCGATTGAGTTGACCGAGCTGCTGATAGAACTTTGTTCCACTAATCTGATAGTCTGTAACGGCGTCGCCTTTCAGTTCAGCTGTCTCCCCCGGTACAGCCACAATCTTGAGTTGTTTGTTGTCTTTCCGGTGCAAAGTGCTCATTGATACCAAGTAGATATCTTTCGGTTCGTCTACCTTAATCGTAGTAGTGAACTTGCCATTCTTTACGAGTATTGTGTCGCGTTGAAACTCAAAACCATTTGGAATCATGGCCACTACTGTGTCACCAAAGTCTTTCAGTTCGCCCTTCAGCGTGAAAACATCGTCTGCTGCAAAGGCTCCTTGCGCGGCAAACAATAGTGATAATGCTGCAATTGTTTTCTTCATATCCCTTTGTTTAATGTTGTTATGTTGTCCAAACGAAAGCCTTCATCGCCGAGGATGAGGCATATCTTACGCAAAAATATAAAATAAAGGTGTTAGAAATGTTATCCTTCACCTTTATTTTAAGTATTTTTATTTCTTCTTCGGGCGTCTTCTTGCCCAGCCTTCTTCGTTGAAATCGGGCTCTTCTCCTTTGAATTTAAATGGTTTTCCGCCAATAAGACTGCGCCAATCGGTTTCATCTTCGTGTGTGTTTCGACGTCCGCGACCTTGTCGTTCGCCGTTATCTCTGCGGCTTGTTCGCGTTGTTTTGCCTCCGCGTTCGCCTCTACTCATGCGGCCGTTACTGCGTACGTGTCCGGTTTCATCAGCGTCGTTACATCTCACTTCGCGCCCTTTATACGTGGTACCATTAAGGGCTTTCATCACCTTTTGTGCGTCGTCTTCGGGCACTTCGATATAAGAGAACTTCTGCAATAAGTCAATGTGTCCCACCTCTTGACGTCCATGAACGTGCTTGTTGAGGTATTGCATGATCTCACCGGGATAGAAACCATCACTCTTTCCAAGGTTAATGAAGAGACGACGGAAGCCTTCTTCGGCCACGTGTTGACGGCGTCCGTTGCTCACTTTGCCCCGTGTGTTGCGCTCACCACGCTCACTTCGGCTTCCTTTTCCAGCCACAGGCTTCTCTATTTCGGGTGCATGCTGATAGTAATCTAAGAAGCGTCCGAAGGTAACGGTTACCATTTTCTTGATAATATCCTCCTTATCTACATACTCAAACTGACGCATAATATCGGCCATGTAGGGGGCTATCTGGTCCTCGTCAACATCGGTTTTCATGATGTCGTCCATCACTTTGAAAAGCTGTTTCTTGCAAATCTCTTCAGACTTTGGCAGTTCTCCGTCGATAAAGTCTTTGCCTATTTGCTTCTCTATCTGTCTAACCTTCCACTTTTCCTTTATGTGTATGATGCTGATTGAAGTTCCTTTCTTCCCCGCGCGACCCGTTCTACCACTTCGATGCGTATAGCTTTCGATGTCGTCAGGCAGTCCGTAGTTGATGACATGCGTCAAATCGTCTACATCAAGCCCACGAGCGGCAACGTCAGTAGCTACAAGTAATTGCACCGTATGCTGGCGAAACTTCTGCATAGTGAGGTCGCGTTGCTGCTGACTCAAGTCGCCATGCAAGGCTTCGGCATTATAACCGTCTTTGATTAGCTTATCGGCCACCTCCTGAGTTTCGGCTTTTGTGCGGCAAAAGATAATGGCAAAGATGCGTGGATGGAAATCAACGATGCGCTTAAGTGCCAGATATTTGTCCTTAGAATGTACGAGATAATAAATGTGGTTGACGTGTTCGGCACCCTCGTTACGGCTTCCTACAACGATTTCCTTATAGTCGTGGAGATAGCTTTTGGCTACTTTCTCCACCTCACGGCTCATCGTTGCCGAGAAGAGTAGGGTGTTACGGTCTTCTGGAAGCTGTTCAAAGATGGCGTTGATACTATCAGAAAATCCCATGTTTAGCATCTCATCGGCCTCGTCAAGAACGATATTGTTGACCTTTTCGAGTTCCATCACACCGCGATTAATTAGATCTACGAGTCTGCCGGGCGTCGCAACAATGACTTGAGTGCCATGTTTTATCGCACGAATCTGCGGCCGTATGTCCGCACCTCCATATACAGGCACGATGTGCATGCCGTCAATATATTTGCTAAAGTCTTTCAAGTCGTCGGCAATCTGAACGCAAAGTTCGCGTGTCGGACTAAGAACAATAGCCTGGGTGGCACGATCTTGCGCGTTGACCTTCTGCAAAAGAGGCAGTCCAAAGGCTGCCGTCTTGCCCGTACCAGTCTGTGCTAATGCGATAACATCATTTTTGTTACCCAACAAATAGGGGATAACTTCTTCCTGAACAGGCATCGGATGTTCGAAGCCTAATTCCTCAATGGCGCGTCGAATGTTCTCGTTTACGCCTAATTCTTCAAATGTTTTCAATCTTTTTCCTTATTAAATGTGGAGATACAACGCCCTCCCAGCCATTTAATTTGGGCGCAATTCCTCCTAAATATATGGGAGTTGATTATCTATATTTAACCCCAACTCCCTCAAAGTTGCCTGCAAAGGTAATGATAATCAATGAATAACACGAAAAGAAAAGCGTAAAAAAGCATAATGGAAGAAGGGAAGCGAAGCCTCATCCACTCCCATTTCACGCAGAGTTCTTCGCCTTTTCGCCTCCGGTTTCCAGTCTCATGCTCTCTCCGTTCCGCAGGTTTCGCGGACAGCAACCAATGATTTATCGAAGAGGGAGGAGAGGAATTAGCCTAAGAAATAAATGGGATGGTAATGGATTTCATTAGCGGTGGCCACGCAGTTCCTAACTTCTTTAGGCATGGAATCCGTTAGGTGATATTGGATATCATTAGAGGTGTCCACGCAGTTCGTCCGTCAATACTTCACGGCTTGCTCATGATGATATTGGATTTCATTAGAGGTAGCAATGCAGTGTGCAACTTTAGTCTGTGCGGTATCTTTCTAATGATTTTGGATTTCATCAGAGGTATCCATGCAATTGATTTTAGAAGACAAAATGATTTGTGCCATATTATCGTGTAATTTGATGTATTTTGTGTGGTGAAATGCACCGAATTGCGCGCCCATTTGCACCAAATTATTTTATCATTGATTATCGTTGAATGAATAATAAAAATAATTTAGAATAGTCATGCGATAAAAATTTTATGCTAATGGATAGTGTTATAGCGCACAACGCCGTAGGTGTTATGCCAATATTCCAATGAATACATCCACTATGATGAATGTTGTAATGATGCAACAAAGTAGATTTTACGTCAATATTCCAATGAACACATCCGCAATTATGAATTTTGTAATTGTGTATCGCCGCATATATTATGTGAATATTCCAATGGATGCGTCACCCACGGTGAATGTTCTCATCTCGCAACTCGGTACGAGTTGTGTTTTTGATAGCCCGGGGTTGGCGAGGAACGAGCCTACCCCGGGTAAACATTCGCAAGGAGATTCAACGCTGTAAGTGTTGAGCTTTTTCCAAGAAGACACGCTTATAATGAAACATTTTATGGCAAATTAATAAAAAAAAGCACAACACCTACGGCGTTGTTCCACGCAAACCATACCCTAACCCAGGGTAGCCTGCACTATCGTTTGGCAACCCTGGGCTATCAAAAGCGCAACACCTACGGCGTTGAAATGTTCATTTTATAATACAATTAATACCAACATATGAATAAATAAATAGCAAAATGCGCCAATGTTCTAATGAACACATCTACTATGATGAATGCGCTCACCACGCAACACTATGGGTGTTATTCCAATATCCAAAAGAATGTATCCGCTATTACGAATGTTGTAATGATGCAACGCTGTAAGCGTTGTACGTTTGATAGCCCAGGGTTGACGAGCGAAAGCGAAGGCTACCCTGGGTTATTTGCCGTTAGAGGGAACAACGCTGTAGGCGTTGTACTTTTTATTCCTCGTCATTTTATCGCGGCATTCCACGCAGAAAATGTACAACACCTACGGCGTTGAACTCCTCACTACACACATAACCCAGGGTAGGCTGACGCCAACCCTGGGCTATCAAAGGTACAACGCCTTCAGCGTTGAACTGAAATGGTATTATAATCTGCGTCATTTCACGCGGTAATTTGCATCAAATGGTCACATGATTTGTCGTATTTTACACGATAAAATGACGCAAATTGTTTTATATTTTATTATCAACATTATCACCACTTTCTTTTAACCTTCAAACAACTCCCTCCATTTCCACGACTAACTACTCCCCTCCCTCTTCGGGGAGGGGTTGGGGGTGAGGCTTTATTTCCCTTTCACTATTTCACCTTTAATTATCAATTATAACACGCTCACAATTGTTTCACCACGCAACTCGGTACGAGTTGTTCTTTTGATACCCCGGGGTTGGCGAGGAACGAGCCTACCCCGGGTCAACGTTCGTAAGGAGATTCAACGCCATCGGTGTTGAGCTTTTTCTTTGAAAACATGGTTATAACGAGGAAATTCATGGCGGATTAATTCAAAAAAGCGCAACACCTACGGCGTTGTTTCCCACAAACCATACGTTACCCCAGGGTAGCCTGCACTATCGTTTGGCAACCCTGGGCTATCAAAAACGCAACACCTACGGCGTTGAAACGTGCATTTTGTAATACAATTGATGGTAACATGCGAATAAATAAATGGCAAAATGTGCCAATATTCTAACGATTATATTTGCCATTATGAATGCTCCCGGCACGTAACATCCTGTATATTATGCTGATTTCTTGATGGATGTGTTTAACATTGTGATTGCGCTCATGGTGCAACTCGGTACGAGTTGTTCCTTTGATAGCCCGGGGTTGGCGAGGAACGAGCCTACCCCGGGTCAACGTTCGCAAGGAGATGCAACGCCGTAGGTGTTGAGCTTTTTCCGAGAAGGTATGGTTATAGCGAGGAGATTATTAGCGGATTACGCTTAGAAAGCGTAACACCGATGGCGTTGAAAGGAATCAGTTACAAAATGAGATGGGAGGAAACACGGCGTGATATGTGGGGAAACACAACGCAATATTTATTATTTTAAGAAGCAATTTACGGCAAATAACGCGATGAAATGACGCAAACGGGGCCTCACTTTCACCTACTTGTTCTCCTCGTTTTACGTTTGCCGTTGATGGTACAATAGAGATAGGGGCCGCACTTCCAATCTTTTGCTCTCCTCGTTTCGCAAGCTCTACGGACAACGACCTATGAGTTTCCGAAGAGAGGGAGGGATAGTTAGCCCCGGAAATAAAGGGGGCGTTTGAGAATGAATTAGGATTTATGACGTTGTTAATACCAAACAATAAAATAATATTAATCATCATAAATCAGGTTTTGCCTATAACGACACACCAATCACGAATATTTCGCTCCCGATTAGTTTCCATTTATTAGAAAAAATACACTATAACGACACGCCAATCGCGAACATATCACTCCCGATTAGTTTCCATTTATTAGAAAAATTACGCTATAATCACACACCAATCGCAAGCATATCACTCCCCTCTCTCTTCGGAGAGGGGCCGGGGGTGAGGCTTTCCCGCTCTATCTTCCTTCGCAAGTGGCGTCGTGGTTAAGGTTTCCATTCCTCCTACATTCCTCCAATATCTCTATTAATTCATCAACTTTCGTGGCACGAAGCATAGCAATGCGTGTTGACTTAAAGTCGGGAATGCCTTTGAAAATGGGACTGGAGGCGAGGTGACGACGCGTGTGAATGATGCCCCGATACTCATCAATGCGCTCAACATTAATGCGGAGTTGCTCTTCAAGAATATCGATTTTATCATCAAGGGTAAGGGCAGTTGACGGCGTGTTATCAATGTAATCACGCATCTCTTTGAATACCCATGGGCGGCCAAAGGTGGCACGTCCCACCATGACGGCATCGACTCCATAGTCATCAAAGGCGCGTTTGGCCTCCTCAGGTGTGGTGATGTCGCCATTGCCAATTATGGGAATATGGATTCGTGGATTGCGTTTCACCTCACCAATCAAGCTCCAATCGGCTTCACCTGTATACATTTGAGCTCGTGTGCGGCCATGAATCGTGAGGGCTTTAATACCACAATCCTGTAGTTGTTCGGCCAGTTCGGTGATAACAAGACTATCATTATCCCAGCCCAAACGCGTCTTTACAGTCACTGGAGTACTAACAGCTTGCACCACGTTTCGAGTGATATCAAGTAATAAAGGGATGTTGCGCAACATACCAGAACCAGCCCCTTTACCGGCTACTTTCTTAACAGGACAGCCGAAATTCAAGTCAATCAAGTCGGGGTTTACACGTTCAACGATGCGCGCAGCCTCAACCATTGACTCCACATCTCGGCCGTAAATTTGAACTCCAACGGGTCGTTCGGCGTCGTTGATTGACATCTTATCAAGGGTTGATTTGATGCTTCTTATGATGGCATCTGCCGATACAAACTCGGTATATACCATGGCTGCACCATAGCGTTTGCATAGCATTCGGAATCCAATATCCGTCACATCTTCCATCGGAGCGAGGAAAAGTGGACGCTCACCAAAGTCTAATTTGCCTATCTTCATACGCCGGCAAAGTTACAAAATATATTCTATCCCAGCAAATGATAGCTGCCTCCAGCCAATGCTTTGACTACACCTTTCATCTCAAGAGTAAAGAGGAGGGCGGTGAGTCGGGCGATAGGAAGATTGGTTTTGACGGCAAGAAGATTGATTTGTTGGTCATTCTCTTGTTGAAGTGCAGTCACAACAAGTTGTTCTTCATTGCTAAGTTCGGGGAAAAGTTGGCGTTCTATGCCTTCGTTTCGGGCGCGATTGAGCATATTATCCTGCCATCCCATGGCATTGACAAAGTCGAAAGCCGACGTGATGAGCATGGCTTTATTGTCACGAATGAGGTGATTACAGCCCTCACTTGCAGTCGCTCCGACGGCTCCGGGAAAGGCAAACACGTCACGATTATATTCATTTGACAGACGAGCGGTTATCAAAGCACCGCCATGCGAGGCACTTTCCACGACAACACAAGCGTCACTCATGCCGGCAACGATACGGTTTCGGCGCACAAAATTCTGTTTATCGGCGTTGGTATTTGTGGCATATTCAGTGAGTAATCCACCTTGAATGAGCATCTGTTTTGCCGTGTCTCGGTGGGCATTGGGATAGAGAGTATCGAGTCCATGGGCTAAAACAGCGATGGTTTCAAAGCCATTTTCGAGTGCCATTCGATGGGCATTGATGTCTATACCATAAGCAAGTCCGCTCACAATCAATGTGTCTGGGCAGAGCGTTCGTAGGTCGTTCATGAACCGGCGGATAAGATCTTGGCCATAGAGGGTGGCTCTTCGCGTGCCAACAACACTGACAACGTGGGCTGCATTGAGGTTGGCTGTGCCTTGATAGAAGAGCACAAGCGGTGCGTCGCAGCACTCACTGAGGCGTCGTGGATATCGTTCATCGCCGAGACAAAGCACATCTATGCCGTGCGTTTCAGCCCAATCAAGTTCGGCATCGGCCCATTTCTGCAAGCCACTAAGGTCTTGAAAGGCTTCAACAAGACGCTGTGAAGCATCCGGGATGAGTGTACGTATGTTGCGATGTTGTGCGATGATGGGAGTCGCTTCACCCACTCGGCGATACACTTCGAGGATTCCCGCAAGATGATAGAAGCCAATGCGTGAGAGCATTAGCATGTTTCGTTGTTCTGTTCTGTCAATCATGGTAAAGGCTTTTCTATTCTTCGGATTGCAGGAAAGGTGCAAATGCTCGGTCATAGTCTTCGCTATTGCCGAGTCGTCCATTGATTAAACAAACAAGTTCTACGTCAGCATGGAAGCAAAGTCGCTCGTCATTAGCTCGGAAAATGTCATGTGTGAAGATGTAACGCACACCTTGTTTGCGCAAGTTCATACGTGAGATGAACTCGTCATCACAGCGTAGTGGCGTCTTATAAGCTAACTGCATGCGAGCCACAACGGCATCAACGCCCTTCTCGTGCATCTCTACAAAGCTCAAGCCGGCATGCTTTAAGAAGCGGTGTCTGGTATGTTCCGTGTAGTGAAGATAGTTGGCATTGTTGACAATTCCTTCGATATCACACTCATAATCGCGTACTTCCATGCGCGTTTCAAAGATGTATTTGCTCATTGTTTTCGTTTTAAGTATTCATAACCAATCCTGCATCGCAGGCAATTCTTCCTGTCGCAGTATTCATTTTTCAGTTGTATCAGCGCCTGAGAGTCGCCTGCATGTGCCACCTCTAAACTGCAATCGCGCCACATTCTGACGATATGATTGTTCTCAGGACGCAGTTGTTCGAGGAAGTCGAAAGCCCTTTCGCAGAGTGACTCCTTGCAGATGTGGCGACCATAGGCAAACAACATCGGGATAACGGTATTGATAACCAGCAGTTGAAGCGAAGCCGTTGACAGCTGTTTCTCGCTAACTTCGCTCGCAACCCCAAAGCTATAATGCGTTTGCCAATAAAGCGTTACGCAACTTTTCAAGCACTTCATGGCCTCCTTTACAGTCTGACAATCGAGCACATGGCTTAAACTGATTTGCCCAGTAGCATAGAGTCGCGCCAACTGTACTATGCGAATATGGGGAAAGTTCTGTGGTCTGAGCCGCAAAAAACGCCATAAATGGTGGTCAATAGGATTCAAACCGAACTTATGTTTCAGGTAAAGATACTCGTGTTGCAACTTAGAAAAGTATCCGTCGGCAAGCACTTCGTCTCGGTGACACGCTGAAACGGCATCAAGATTAAGTAGTCCTGCCTGCCCTAAGAACATTGCTTCGACCTGAAAAAGATTGTCCCTATGGTGCGCAACCGCTTGAAGTGGCAGACACATTGCCCATTGTTCGAAGGCATCTCCATTGATTCCAAACCCATAATTGCGTGCCAACGTAACGAAGAACGCTGCTTCCCACGAGCCATCGCAAGCCTCAGCACGTTGTGCAATGGCTTTGGTCTTCTGCTCAAGTCGTTCGGTTTGCAAGGCTGAAAGCCATGAAGTCACTGTCAAACGACTTAGTCCTGGGATGATCTTATGACATGGAGGATAGGCATCAGAGGCCAATAACTCCTCGTAATGTTGCATGACATGAGGCGGTACTTCGAGTTCTATTTGGGGCAAGATGTCACCTTTTTGCGTCGCCACTACAGTGTCAATGCAACCACATACGTGCAGGATGACGTTATTGTAACGGGCATCTTGTTCATGTTTATGAACGTACCAATCACTCGCTTTATTGTGAATCTCAACATTACCAACCCATATTGTGCCTCCAATCTTTACCTTGGCATTGAAAAAATCGGGGCCAGCGTTATGGTTATGCAAGCCAGAATCAATTACTTCTACAGCCTCTCCGTCGGCTGTTTTTAGTGGTTTTAGCGGGAACATCTTGTGTTTCCATACGTAATGCAGGAGTTGTTCCATGATACTTTCAGGTTAATGGTTTGCTAAAATGCCTGTGAAGAGGAGCAAAAGTGAATGAATCCACAAGCTCATACACACCATTTATTTTTCCACAAAAATACAAAAAAACTAATAAAACCATAGACTTTTTCAGAGATTATGCGTCAAATAACTATAAAATCAGCAGATAAATTATTAACTTTGCCGCATATATAACAATGTGAAAAGAATCCCTTCGTTCTACTTTGCAGTGGGAATCATCAAATTCTTTGCCCTGTATTGACGAAAAAGGACAAGCTTTTTGCATCAATAAAAGAAACATTTAACACAGTAAAACATGAGAATAGCATTGATTGGTTACGGCAAAATGGGACACATGATCGAGGAGATTGCCCTACAACGTGGCCACGAAATTGTATGTAAAATCGATGCCGACAACCAACAAGACTTTGATTCTGACGCCTTCGCTTCAGCCGATGTAGCCATCGAATTCACTAATCCCACGGCAGCATACGGCAATTATCTCAAGGCGTTTAGCCACAATGTAAAGGTTGTCAGCGGTTCAACGGGGTGGTTGAAAGACCATAAAGCCGACGTTGAAGCATTGACAAAAGATGGTAAGCAAACGCTTTTTTGGGCCAGTAACTTCTCGATTGGCGTGGCAATCTTTAGCGCAGTAAACCGCTATTTGGCTAAGATTATGAACCAATTTCCCCAATATGACGTTACGATGGAGGAGGTTCACCACGTGCATAAACTTGATGCACCCTCTGGAACGGCTATAACTTTGGCCGAAGAGATTATTGATCATCTTGACAGAAAAGACAAATGGGTGAAAGGATTGCAGCATCATGCCGACGGAACTGAAGAGGGAAGCAATGCCGTTGCAGCCAATGAACTTCCTATTTCAAGCATACGTCGCGATGAAGTACCAGGCATTCATAGCATCAGTTACGACAGTGAAGCCGATAAAATCACAATAACACACGATGCACATAGCCGAAAAGGATTCGCGCTTGGAGCGGTCTTAGCGGCTGAATACACAAAAAATCACTCGGGATTGCTAACCACAAGCGACCTCTTTAAATTCTAAATACGATGATAGATAAGGAAAAAGCCAAGATCAACCCACGCGTACAGTGGGCTAAGTTTATTGCTGTGATGGTCTGCTATCTGCTGTTTCTCTTTTGGGTTGGCAGCTGGTGGGGACTAATTATAGTGCCTTTCATTTACGATGTCTATATATCTAAGAAGATCAAATGGCAGTGGTGGAAAGATGCCGAGGGTCCAACACGCTTTATCATGGGCTGGGTTGACGCTCTCGTTTTTGCCTTAGTAGCCGTTTATTTCATTAACTTATTCTTCTTCCAGAACTTTGTTATCCCATCAAGTTCACTCGAAAAGAGTCTCCTAACGGGTGATTATCTCTTCGTAAGTAAATTAAGTTATGGGCCACGTATCCCCGAAACACCACTCACAATGCCGCTAACCCAGCACACACTCCCTGTGGTTAACACGAAGAGTTACCTCGATTGGCCGCATTGGGACTATCGACGTGTGAAGGGATTAGGCAATGTTAAGCTCAACGATATAGTCGTTTTCAACTATCCTGCGGGTGATTCTCTCTGCTCAGCTGACGCATATCAGGAGCAAGATTATTATGCACTTTGCTCGTATATCGGCAAGAGTTTGATGACGGCTCAAGGCTTTCAGCAACCCAATCTCAAAGCAATGACCCCCATAGAACAGCGAGATTATCTTGAGAAAGTTATCGCTATGGGACGCAAATACATTAGAAACAATCCCGGAGAATATGGCGAAGTCATTACCCGACCAACCGACCGCAGAGAGAATTATGTAAAGCGTTGCGTGGGACTTCCTGGCCAAACGCTGCAAATCAAGAATCGAATCGTCTACTTAGATGGCAAGCCCAACAAAGAGCCTGATAACGTTCAATACACCTATTACGTTAAACTCAAGAGCCAAATGCCTACAGAACTCATGGACGAATTAGGCATATCGAATGAAGATATGGCCAGCTTGAACCAGAATGGCTACCTCCCTTTGACAAAGAAGGCTGCCCAAGCACTTGCTAAACACAAAGAACTCGTGGCAAGCATACGCCTCAACACCGATGCGCAAACAGGCGACTTGTATCCTCTCGACGCTTATACGGGTTGGACACGCGACAACTATGGTCCGATATGGATACCGAAAAAGGGAGCTACTGTGCAACTAAACATGAAGAATATCGCTATCTATGAGCGACCAATTCAAGTCTATGAACACAACGATTTGAAGGTAAAGAACGGACAAATCTATATCAATGGACGACTCGCTCACACGTATACTTTCAAGATGAACTACTACTGGATGATGGGCGATAACCGGCATAACAGCGCCGATTCTCGCTATTGGGGCTTCGTGCCTGAAGACCATGTGGTCGGCAAACCAATCTTCATTTGGTGGAGTCACAACCCTGATCATCCGGGCTTTAGTGGCATCCGTTGGCATCGTCTCTTTAATATCGTCGATCATATCAAATAAAATCAAATCATAAAAAACCCCTTTTCGCATGATGCCGGCCTTGCAGTCGGCCTTGCAGAAAGGGGCTTTTAACATGCGGCAACTACGTGCTTGGTTCATAACGCTTGGGGTTGCGCTGCTTATAGTGATAGCCGTGCGCACCTATGTCTTTGCCATCTATCGTGTCCCGGCAGCCTCGGTGCTGCGTCAAGGCGACCGAATCATGGTGAACATGCTGGCACATGGTGATTATAAACGGGGCGAATTGGTGGTCTTTGGCAAGCAGATGAAGCGGTTAGGACGCATCAAAGCTGTACCCGGAGACACTATAATCGTGAGCAAAAAGCAATTTGTTATCCCTATGGTTTGTTGCAAAAAATGCCGCTGTGAGCACTGTTTCGCCTATCTTGTAAACACGGGTGACGGACAAACGCTTGTGCCTTATCACGATATTATCGGCCCCGCCATGCGATTGTTCTACCTCCCTTTCTGACAAACGCCCCACACTTTAACGCTCAAAAGCACTCGAATAGTGAAAACAGCCCTACTTTCTTCTGCATATTTCGGACCCATTCAATGGTATCAAAAGCTGCATCGTTATGACCAATGTCTTATCGAATGTCACGATAACTTTGTCAAACAAACTTATCGCAACCGCTGTGTTATCCCTACAACCAATGGCGTTCAGGCGCTCTCTATCCCTGTAACTTGTCCTGATGGCTATCAACTTTCAAAGACACCGATGCAAGATATCCGCATCTCGGACCATGGAAACTGGCGTCATGTGCATTGGAATGCACTCTGTTCTGCCTATGGAGAGAGTCCTTTTTTTATGTATTATGAAGATGATCTGCGCCCTTTCTTTGAACAAAAATGGACGTTTCTCATCGACTTTAATATGGCTATTACGGAAAAAATGATTGAGTTGTTGGATATTCAACCCTCTATCCGCCTAACCGATTCTTTTGTTCCACTGACTCCTTCCACTGACAATAGCGCAGCTTCTCACGTCTTCGACGACTTCCGTGATGTCATCCGACCGAAGCATCCCGGTCCCGATACCGACTTTTCTCCCCGCCCTTACTATCAAGTTTACCAGCAAAAGCATGGCTTTCAAGCCAATATGAGCATCCTCGACCTGCTATTTAATGAAGGCAATGAGGCCGTGTTGTGGTTGTAGGAAGGAGAAAATAGGAGAGAATAAAGCCTCAACCACGACGCCACTTGCAATAGACAATAGAGCGGGAAAGCCTCACCCCCAACCCCTCTCCGAAGAGAGAGGGGAGTGAAATGTTCGTGATTGGCGTGTGATTATAGCGTAATTTTTCTAATAAATGAAAACTAATCGGGAGTGAAATGTTTGCGATTGGCGTGTCGTTATAGGCAAAACCTGATTTGTGGTGATTGATATTATTTTATGGTTTGGTATCAACAACGTCATAAATCCTAATTCATTCTCAAACAAACTCCTGTTATTTCTGAGGCTAAGTTCTATCCTCCCTTGTTGGAAACCCATAGGCCGTTGTCCGTGGAGCTTGCGAAACGAGGAGAACAAAGGGGTAAAAGTGCGGCCCCGTTTGCGTCATTTTACCACGTAATTTGCAATAAATTGCCTCTTAAAATCATAAATATCGCGTTGTGTTTCCACACATATCACGCCGTGTTTCCTCCCATCTCATTTTGTAACTGATTCTTTTCAACGCCATCGGTGTTACGCTTTTTAAGCGTAATCCGCTAATAATCTCCTCGCTATAACCATGCCTTCGTGGAAAAAGCTCAACACCGATGGCGTTGAATCTCCATGCGAACGTTTACCCGGGGTAGGCTCGTTCCTCGCCAACCCCGGGCTATCAAAGGAACAACTCGTACCGAGTTGCGTGGTGAAACAATTGTGAGAGTGATGTTGTTGCTAATTAAAGGTAAAATGGTTTGCGTCATTTCATCGTGTAAAATACAGCAAAACATACGACCATTAGACGCAGATTAGCGCGTAAAATGACGCTATTTATAATACCATTTCAGTTCAACGCTGAAGGCGTTGTACGTTTGATAGCCCAGGGTTGGCCTCAGCCTACTCTGGGTTATATGTGTAGTGAAAAGGTCAACGCCGTAGGTGTTGTACGTTTTCTGCGTGGAATGCCGCGATAAAATGATGAGGAATAAAAGGTACAACGCCTACAGCGTTGTTCTCGCTAATGGCAAATAGCCCAGGGTAGACTTCGCTTTCGCTCGCCAACCCTGGGCTATCAAAAGTACAACGCTTACAGCGTTGCATCGTTGTAACATTCACCCTGGGCAATGTGTTCATGGAAATATTGACATAACATTTACGACGATATACAATTATAACATTCATAATGGCGGATACATTCATTGATATATTGGCATTGCACCTACGGCGTTACTCGCTATAACACTATCCATTGGCATGAAATTTTTATTGCGTGACTATTTCAAATTATTTTTATTATTCATTCAACGATAATTCATGATAAAATCGTTTGGTGCAAATGGTTGAACAATTTGTGTCATTTCACCGCACAAAATACATCAAATCACATGATAATCTGGCTTAAATCATTTTGTCTTCTTAAATCAACCGCATGGGCACTACCAATTAACCCTAATATCATCCCCTTTATTTCTGAGGCCAATTTCTCTCCTCCCTCTTCGATGAATCATCGGTTGCTGTTTGTAAAACCTATGAAACAGGGAGCGCAAGGGGGTGGAAATGGGATGCGAAAAGGCGAAGAATCCAGCACGAAATGGGGGTGGGCGCGGCATCTTTTTCCACAAAAAACAAGGACATCTGTTACAAACAGATGTCCTTTTACGCTTCAAATATATGTGTTATGGTAGCTAATGCAGTGTCAAATTCGCTCCTTTCTTACTCCTTTCACTTGATGTTTATCGTGAAAGACATTGCAAAGATAGAAAATCTCTATCCCTTTAGCAATCGAAAAAATATATTAAATCATTGATAAAAACTATAACTATAAGATAAAGTGTTGTAAATCAGTTGGTAATCATGATTGATATAGTGGTATATTTCTATAAAAAAATTGGTTTTTCTTGATTACTTCAACTTATTGTTTGCGATTTATTCCCTGTTGGATGAGGCCGATTTTTCTTGTTTAATGTGTCAAAACAGCAGGTAAAGAGTGAAGGTTGAGGCTTATGAGCGTATGTCTATGCGAGCATTTCCCCTTCGTTTTAGCTCTTGAAGTGAGGTGATTTATGCGCGAAAGGATGCGCGAAAAACCATAAGAAAGCATGGGAATGTTACAATTTTTGTGTAAGTTTGCAACACGATATCATTTTTCTCACTTATGATGACATTAGAGTTTATCTTACGAATCTTTGTTGCTGCCGTGTTAGGAGGACTCATTGGACTCGAACGCGAGTATCGCGAGAAGGCGGCAGGACTACGTACTCATTTCTTGGTTGCACTCGGTTCGGCCCTCTTTATGATTATATCGGCCCATGGTTTTGACGGCATATTGAAGGATCCTAACATGCGTCTTGACGTGTCACGCATAGCTGCTCAGGTGGTGTCGGGCATTGGTTTTATTGGTGCCGGGACGATAATCTTTCAGAAAAATGTGGTGCGTGGACTGACCACGGCAGCCGGAGTGTGGGTTACTGCGGCAATAGGCTTGGGCTGTGGAGCCGGACTTTACGTGCTCTCGGCAGTGGCAACGGTACTCGTTCTCATGGGAATGGAAGCATTCAACTATGTGCTTCGTCATCTCGAACACCATCATGCGCAGAATGAAGACAAGGCGTTGGCAGACGAAACGCCACAAAACAAAAAACAATGAAAATGAAAAGACAACGACTTGTGAGTTGCCTTGCGTGCCTGTTGCTGTTGTCATGCAGTGTGATTTCGGTCGAAGCTGCGCAGAAAGAAAGTCAGACGGCGCGGAAATTAGCGCGCGAAGGCTATGTGAACATCCGTGAGATTGATCCGTCAATCCATGTGAGTTTGATGTATGGAAGGGCTGATAACTTCTGCGGAGTAGTGCTATATGACGATCTCAAAGAAGCCTTTTTGCATCCCGAAGCCATGGCCGCATTGAAGAAAGCACAGGCATATTTGAAGCAGTTACGCCCCGATTTGAGTCTGAAAGTCTATGATGCGGCTCGCCCGATGCACATCCAACAGAAGATGTGGGATAAGGTGAAACACACCGAAAAGGATATCTATGTGTCGAATCCAGCCCATGGTGGTGGCATGCATAATTATGGAATGGCAGTTGACATCACACTTTGTACGCTGAAAGGTGACACACTCGACATGGGAACAAAAATCGATTATATGGGCCGTGCTGCCCATATCGACCATGAAGACCGCTTGGTTGAGGAGAAGAAAATCAGCAAGAAAGCGCGTGAAAATCGTCAGTTGTTGCGCAAAGTCATGCGATATGGCGGATTCATTCCACTCAGAACAGAGTGGTGGCACTTTAATAAATGTTCGCGTGCAACGGCAAAGAAGTATTATAAAGTCATCCCATAAGTTTATGATGCACGACAAAAGGCAGCACAAAGCAGTTTGCCTTGTGTCGCGGAATGTTATCGCTTAGCAATGAATACAGCCACGTTCATACGCCAACACCGCACAGACGATGTGCGCACCTTAGCCCTTCAAGCTCGTCGATGGCCTGAAGTTGACATGACTTTTGCCCTTTCTCAGATACAGGGATGGCAGGCAGCGCGTCAGAAACTGCCTGAATGGGCAAGGCGAGATGACGTGTGGTTTCCTCCTCATTTGTCGATGGAACAGTGCTCAAGTGAAGCCACTGCGCGTTATAAATGCAAGGTAGTAGAGCGGTTGTTAGCAGCAGATGAGCGGCAGAAAGGTACGTTAGTAGACCTCACTGGGGGCTTCGGCGTGGACTTTTCTTACATGGCTCGGCTGTTTGAAAAGGCTGTATATGTGGAGCAACAAGAGCGCCTTTGTGAGGTGATGCGCCACAATGCAGCGTGTTTCGAACTACAACAGGCAGAGATAGTAGAGGGGGATGGTGTTGCCTATCTTCGCGAACAGCAAGACCGAGTCGCACTCGTTTACTTGGATCCTGCCCGCCGTGATGCGCACGGGAGTAAGACTTATGCCATTAAAGACTGCTCGCCCGATGTGGCAACACTTAGTGATGAGCTTGTGGAAAAGGCGCAATGGGTTATGATTAAGCTATCGCCGATGCTCGATTGGCATGCAGCTGTGGAGGAGATGAAATATGTTTCAGAGGTTCATATCGTGAGTGTTGGAGGCGAATGTAAGGAACTTTTGCTCATTCTACGACAGGAAGCATGTGATGAAAAGCGTCTGTATTGTGTGAATGATGACGATGTTTTTGCGTGTGATTTCAATCAAATTGCTACCCCCATAACCATGGTTGACAACCTCAGTTCGGCTCGTTGGCTCTATGAACCCCATGCCTCACTGATGAAAGGAGGCTGTTTTGGCGAACTGGCTGAACGCTATGGAGTGAAAGGAGTGGGGCAGAACTCCCATCTGTTTGTGTCGGATAAGCGTGTGGAAGGCTTTCCGGGGCGAAGTTTTGAGATTCAAAACATCATGTCGATGAACCGAAAAGAGGTGAAAACAAAGCTCGGTGGACTAACAAAAGCCAATGTAGCAGTGAGGAATTTTCCGTTGACAGTTGTCGAACTTCGGCGGCGTTTGCACTTGAAAGAAGGAGGAAATGATTATTTATTTGCCACGACTGTGGGGACAACACATACCTTAATATTATGCAAAAAACAAATGTAAATTTGGAATTATGACCAATTTTGGCTAATTTTGCATGTTTAGAAATAAAATGATAGATACAATGTCATCAGTTGAAATAAAGAAGGTAGAGAACAAAAAAGACTTAAAAACCTTCATCGATTTCCATTATGATCTTTACGAAGGAAATGAATATGATGCACCGACACTATTTAGTGACGATATGCATGTGCTTGATCCAAAGAAGAATGCGGCCTTTGAGTTCTGTGAAGCAGAGTTATATTTAGCTTATAAAGAAGGCAAATTGGTGGGCCGTGTGGCAGCCATCATTAACCACAAAGCAAACAAACAGTGGGATACAAAGGCTGTAAGGTTTGGCTGGATTGACTTTATTGACGACATAGAAGTGAGCCGCGCATTGCTTGATGCGGTAGGAAACTATGGCAAAGCCCATGGTATGGACAACATCATTGGGCCGCTTGGGTTTACTGATATGGACCCAGAGGGAATGTTGACAGATGGTTTTGACCAGCTCGGAACTATGGCAACCCTCTATAACTACCCTTATTATCCGCGTCACATGCAGGAACTTGGCGGCTGGGAAAAGGACAATGATTATGTAGAATACAAGCTCATTGTGCCGAAAGAAATGCCAGAAAAGTATATGAAAGTGGCTCAGATGATTGAAAAGCGCTATGATCTTCATGTGCGAGCAATGACAAGACGCGAGATCTTTAAGGACGGATATGGTCATAAAGTGTTTGAAGTCATCAACGAAACATTTAAGCATCTCTATGGCTATTCAGAGCTTTCAGATCGTCAGATTGACCAATATGTGAAGATGTATCTGCCCTTTGTTGATTTAAACTGGGTGCCGATAGTTGAAGATTGGAGTGTAACGCCCCATAAATTAGTGGGAGTTGGCATCACGATTCCTTCGTTGTCACGTGCATTGCAGAAGCTACACAGAGGCAGATTGTGGCCGTTTGGTTGGTGGGATATGCTTCGTGTGTTGAAGTTTCATAAGACAAAGATAGTCGATTTGTTGCTGATAGGCGTTCTTCCTGAGTATCGTGTGAAAGGCGCTAATGCCCTTTTGTTCTCTCATCTCATTCCTATTTATCAGAAATATGGAATAGAGTGGGGTGAAACCCATGTAGAAATGGAAACCAATGGCAAAGTACAATCGCAGTGGCAATACTTAGAAACCGTGCAACATAAGCGTCGTCGATGCTATAAAAAGCTGATTTAAGTGTTGCTGCGCCAGCCCTTTTATGAAATAAAGAAAAACAAATATGCCTGAAAACGAAACGATAAATGAAGCTCAAAGCCGTCAACAAGAGCCGACGGTAGCCTATACAGACGATAATATCCGACATCTTTCGGATATGGAACACGTGCGAACACGCCCGGGAATGTATATCGGTCGTCTCGGCGATGGTAATCTTCCGGAAGATGGAATCTATGTATTGTTGAAGGAAGTTGTTGATAATTCAATCGACGAATTTAAGATGAAAGCCGGCGATCGCATTGAGATTGAGGTGGAAGATAACTTGCGTGTGAGTGTGCGTGACTACGGACGAGGCATTCCTCAAGGGAAGTTGGTTGAGGCAGTAAGCATGCTTAACACCGGTGGTAAGTATGATTCGAAGGCTTTTAAGAAAAGCGTTGGTCTGAATGGTGTAGGTATTAAGGCGGTGAACGCATTGAGTTCACACTTTGAAGTAAAGTCATTTCGTGATGGGAAAGTACGTGAGTTGACCTTTGAAAAAGGCGTGAAACTCAATGATGTTACACTCGAAACAGACGACGAAAACGGTACTTTTATCTACTTCGAACCCGACAAATCACTCTTTAAAGACTATAGTTTCCATAACGATATTGTTGAGACTATGCTGCGCAATTACACCTATTTGAACAGTGGATTAACCATCATGTACAACGGACGTCGCATCAAAAGTCGGAATGGTTTGGCTGATTTGTTGAACGATACGATGACGAACGACGGCCTGTATCCTATTGTTCATATCGTGGGAGAAGATATAGAAATCGCCTTCACTCATACCAATCAATATGGTGAAGAGTATCATAGTTTCGTGAATGGTCAGCACACTACACAAGGTGGAACGCATCAAAGCGCATTCAAAGAACATATAGCTAAGACGATAAAGGAGTTCTATAATAAGAATTATGAGTATACCGATGTGCGCAATGGACTTGTAGCTGCCATTGCCATTAATGTCGAAGAACCCGTATTTGAAAGCCAAACGAAGATTAAACTTGGCTCAACTCAGATGGCTCCTGATGGCGAAAGTATCAATAAATATGTAGGAGATTTCGTCAAGCAGAATGTCGATAACTATCTCCATATCCATCCAGACGTGGCGGAAGTCATTGAGAACAAGATTAAGGAAAGCGAGAAAGAACGCAAAGCAATGGCTGGAGTTACGAAGTTAGCACGCGAGAGAGCGAAGAAAGCTAACCTTCATAATAGGAAGTTAAGAGACTGCCGTATCCATTTCTGTGATGCCAAAAACGATCGTAAAGAGGATAGTTCAATCTTCATTACTGAGGGAGATTCGGCCAGCGGAAGCATTACAAAGAGTCGTGATGTGAATACACAAGCGGTGTTCTCTCTACGTGGTAAGCCGCTGAATTCATTCGGATTAACGAAGAAAGTGGTTTATGAGAACGAAGAGTTCAACTTGCTTCAAGCCGCACTTGATATCGAAGACGGACTCGACAGCCTTAGATATAATAAGGTGATTGTAGCTACTGATGCCGACGTTGATGGCATGCATATCCGTTTATTGATAATAACTTTCTTCCTACAATTCTTTCCTGAGCTCATAAAGAAAGGCCATGTATACGTACTTCAAACGCCACTTTTTCGCGTAAGGAATAAGAGAACAAAGATTAAAAACAAACAAGTGATAGCCGAAGCTGACGCGCGTATGGATAAGAAAGAAAAGAAATCAGACTTTATTACGCTGTATTGCTATACGGAAGAAGAACGACTTAAGGCTATCAAAGACCTCGGTCCAGACCCAGAGATTACGCGTTTCAAGGGATTGGGAGAGATTAGTCCCGACGAGTTTGCACACTTTATAGGGCCTGATATGCGTTTAGAGCAGGTGACTTTGCACAAGAACGATCAGGTGGGAAAACTCTTAGAGTATTATATGGGCAAGAATACGATGGAGCGACAGAACTTTATCATCGACAATCTTGTTATTGAAGAAGACCTTCCCGACATTGATTCTGAACCCTTGGAATAAAGTTCTTGTGTTGTAAAAAGCCATGAAGTAGAATAAAAAATAAATCATAATGAAGAAAGAACTATATAAAACCGACCGCACTCATGCATTCCTTTATGGAATGACATGGGTGATTTTGTTTATACTTTTATCGTTTCCTCAAGCGATAAAGGCACAGCAATTGAATTTTGGATACAATTCACCGATGCGCAAAATGGTACTTGCCGAGATGGCCATTACAAATCTTTATGTCGACAGTGTCGATGAAAAGAAGCTTGTAGAAGATGGTATCCGTGGCATGATTGAGCAGTTAGACCCTCATTCTTCCTATTCAACGGCGAAAGAAACTAAGGAAATGAACGAGCCACTTCAAGGGTCGTTTGAAGGCATTGGCGTGCAATTTAATATGGTGAAAGACACGCTTTTAGTCATTCAACCCGTAGTAAATGGCCCGTCAGAACGTGTCGGAATCTTGGCCGGCGACCGCATTGTGAGTGTCAACGACACTGCCATTGCCGGCGTAAAGATGTCAAAAGAAGACATCATGAAACGCCTTCGTGGAGCTAAGGGGTCAAAAGTCAGACTGGGAATTGTGCGCCGTGGTATTGCCGGCATACTCAAATTTACCGTTGTTCGCGATAAGATTCCAGTGAAAACTCTTGATGCTGCTTACATGATTCGCCCTCATGTGGGTTATATCCGCATAGGAAGTTTCGGCGTAACCACGTATAATGAGTTTATGAAGGCAGTCGAAACATTGAAGGCTTCAGGCATGAAAGATCTCATTCTTGACCTTCAAGAGAATGGCGGAGGCTATCTGATGGCAGCCGTACAGATTGCAAACGAGTTCCTGCATAATAGCGATTTGATTGTCTATACGCAAGGACGTAAGGTGCCAAGACAGGACTATTGTGCCGATGGTAGTGGCAGATTACTTGATGGAAAGGTGTTTGTTCTCATCAATGAATATACTGCTTCAGCGGCTGAAATCGTTACGGGTGCAATACAAGATCAAGACCGTGGCACCGTGGTTGGCCGCCGTTCATTTGGTAAAGGCCTTGTACAGCGACCCATAGACCTCCCTGATGGCAGCATGATTCGACTCACCATAGCACATTATTTCACTCCTTCTGGCCGCTGCATACAAAAGCCTTACAAGAAAGGGGATGCCATTGACTACGCTATGGACATTGAAAAACGCTTCGAACATGGCGAACTTTATAGTGCCGACAGCATCCACTTTGCTGATTCTTTGAAGTATTACACGTTGCCAAAGCACCGCGTTGTTTATGGCGGTGGAGGCATTATGCCAGATGTTTTCGTGCCACTTGACACGACGCAATATACGAAATTCTTGCGTCAGATGGCTGCACGAAGCTATATCATCAACGCTAATCTCAAATACATTGACGTCAATCGGAAACAACTGAAGAAGCAGTTTGCAACGTTTAATGACTTTAATGCACGCTTTGAAGTACCCCAATCGTTGATTGACGACGTAGTCCAGGCGGCAGAAAAAGACAAGATTAAGCCTAAGGATCAGCAGGAGTTGCAGGCCACATTGCCTCAACTTCGACGGCAACTCAAAGCACTTATCGCCCGAGATTTATGGGATATGAGTGAATATTTCCAGGTAATCAATGAAACAAACCCCATCGTGGTAAAGGCTGTCGGACTGCTAAAATAAACATGATTCAATATTTATAACGCTCTATTTCTATAGCAATGAAGCTCAAATTCAAGTTTTATCACCTGCTGTTCATTACCGCTTTTTCGGTAACGATATTCTCTTCGTGTCACTCAGGGCAGCAGAACGCACGGCAAACTGCCGATGCTATCGAGGACACGGCATCGAGTAAGGAAGCTTATTTCCGTACGATGACCAAGATAGCTTATGCAAAATACCTTAAAGGTGAGACGCAATCGAGCTTGGAATATGCCTATATTGCCCTCGGACGTTCTATCGAAGAGCGATTCCAAAACTATGAAGCGACGTTGGCTTTCCTTATTGGTATCAACAAAGCTAACATTGGAGAATACGACGATGCCATGCCATATTTCCGCAGAGCCATAAGCATTTTCAACTCCATGCCCACACCAAAGAACCAATGGAATGGCTTATATCAAAAGGTGTACACACTGCTTAACACAGAGCTTGTGATGCAAAACGCGGGCAAATATGACGAGGCTTTGCGCCTGCTTCCCGACTTAAACCGTTCTTTTCGGCTATTGGCGGAGTGCCCAGATACGGCATCTGTAAAGGCCGGGGCTAACAGTACTTTCGGATTTATGCCTCGTTCGGCGTTCAAATTAGCGAAGTCCAGTGAGACAACTATCCTTGAATTGCAACAACGGCAGCAGCAAGCCGAGCTGAAAACCATGCGTATTGCCCTCATCATGGGTGTCGTTATCTTGTTGCTTCTCATCTTTATTGTGTTCAGAATTGCGCGTTATAACCGCATCATCACACGTAAGAATGAGTCGGCAGTAGATACAATCAACCGACTGCTTCAATATCGACAGGCATTGATAACTGAACGTAGTCAGCACGAGCAAAAGGTCGAAACACAGGCCGAAGTGAAAGAAGAAACTGACACAACGCAGCCAGTTGAGGAGAAGGAAGAACCCGAAATAGATGCTGACCGCGAGCTTTTCAGTCGCATTTCCAATGTCATCATGAGTCGCAAACTGTTCCTGAAACCGAAACTAACTCGTGAAGATATCATCAACGAAGTATATGTTCCACACAATAAGTTCGCTCAACTCTTTACCCGATATGCCGGAATGAGCTTCACGAAGTTCATCAATGATCTTCGTTTGGAGTATGCCGCGCAGTTGCTTCGAGATAGTCCCGACTACACGATTGAAGCCATTGGAGAAGAGTGTGGCATGCCTATTGCCCAAACGTTCTATAGAAATTTCTCTGATAAATTTGGTGTAACACCATCTGATTTCCGTACGCTTTCACAGAAAAAAGATAGGGAAAACCAAGAGAAATGAAAAATTGTGAGAACAAAAAACCCTCTAAACAAAGGGAAAATGAAGATTTGTGAGAACATGTGAACATTTGTGATACTTTATAGTTGCAGTTATTTATACCTTTGCATCGAAGGTTTAAGTTTTAGACTATTAAGTACTCAACTTTGTAAATTGCAACAACCCGTGAGGGCAAATGTTATTTCATTTTTCGCATTCAAAAATTATTTGTTTAGAGAGTTATAATGAATCAGGTTCCATCATGATGATTTTGGTTGCATAACCAAAAACTTCTGAAAGAGCAACATGATGGACATTATAAAAAATATGCGGCCTGTTGAAGGTCGCATATTTTTTGTTTTTAATGCTTGGTTGTGCTGAATGATAAGAAGACAAGCCACAACACGCAGGCTCACCTCATTCAAACAAAAGTGTGTTTTCTTCTTATTGTTTTTCTTCTAAGGCTTTCAACATTGCCAAAGCCTTGTTTTCATTGGCCTCCATTATTTCGCGTTCACCCGGTCCTTTGTCGTTAATGCCACAAAGATGCAATATGCCATGGATGATGACACGATGGAGTTCGTCTTCATATTCCTTTCCAAACAATTCGGCATTCGACTTCACTGTGTCTATGCTTATCACGAGATCGCCACTCACAATGTCGTCTTCGTCATAGTCAAATGTAATGATGTCGGTGTAATAATCGTGGCCAAGATACTCGTTGTTCACCTGTAGTATCTTTGCATCGTCAACGAACATATAGCCTATATCGCCCACTTTTCGCCCATAGGTTGCTGCAACCTGCTTTATCCATCGGTTGATAATGCGTTTCTTTAGCTTAGGCATTGCGACGCCATCTGTGTTGTATGTAATCATAACATTGAACTTGTTTATCCTTATTTTCCTTATTTTCGTTTTGGTTTTGCCACCCATTCGTCGGCATCTTTGCCAAAGAAGCGTAGCTCTCTCACCAAGGAACTGCTGATGCTTGATAGCGAAGGGTCGGCAAACAACAGTATGGTTTCAACACCACTCAACTGCCGATTGACGTCCGCTTGCTCGCGTTCATACTCATAATCTTTTACCGATCGCACGCCACGCACAATGAAATGTGCACCTTCTCTGCGTGCCATGTCAACCGTAAGGTCGTTGTATGACTTCACGGTGACGCGCTCTTCGTCGGCATAAACGGCTTTAATGGCTGCCACACGTGCCTCAATTTCTTCGCTCGTATGCTTGAGTTTGCTGACTGCAACGGCAATAACGAGGTGGTCGAATAGGGGGAGTGCACGGTCAACAATGTTCTGATGACCGATTGTAAAGGGGTCAAACGTGCCCGTAAAGAGTGCTATCCGCTTTTCTTTTTCCATCATTTGCAAAATTAATATATTCTTACTTCAAATGCAAATGTTTTGGTTTGGAAATGAAAAGAAAGGCAAAGCCTTAGGCCCATTCAGCCTCACCCCCGACCCCTCTCCAAAGAGAGGGGAGTAGAATGCTTAGGAAATGGAGGGTAAAAGGGGCGCAACTTGGGGGCAAGCGTTGAGAAGGTGTGAAGCCATTCCATGGCTTCGATGCCATGATTTGCGCCATTTCACTGCACAAAATGGCGCAAATCACAGCGTAAAATGAGGGAGATTAGCGCATCGTTTGCCGCAAATGGCGATGATGTTCATAAGGAACAGGGTAACACCTTGAAAGACAATATCTTGCCATCAGGCTGCCAACGGCGTTTGCCTTGCTTTTTCTTAGGTCACAAGGCAGCCTTGACCATGCCACACCTGCTATCTAACCACCTTCGTAAAGCTGCCTTTTTGTGTCGTGATTTTCACGAGATATAGGCCACGCGGAAGGGCAATGGCCACATGGTTTTGGCCTTTTATGTCTTTGTTTGCTACCAGGATGCCGCTCGGATGATATACACTGACACGCTGCAATCCCTCTTGACTCACCTCAAGCAGACTGCCATTGAAGCGCACATCAGCTGCCTGCGCCACCTCATCAATGCCGTCTGGCCCATTATCAGGATATTGATTGTAAGGCCCATTGACAATAGACACGATGAAAGGCGCTACGTCTTCGGGCCAGAGGTCAATGACTTTATCGCCTTGTTTGCCTGTCAATGTAAGGCGATAGTCGCGATTATTGATGATTTTTAGGTCGCTTGCACGCAACCATCCGCTCATGATTTGCAAGGTGTTTGCCTCATGGTTGAGGTTGATTGCATTCGGATTAGTTTTGAGATTGATGCTCCGTTTCCCCTCGTCATCTACAAGTTGCAGCGTGATGGGGCCGGTATATTCGGCTTGTTCACGGCTGAATGCGATACATCCAAGCTTGAACAGCGGTGTTGTTCTCTGGTCAATTCTGTCTGCCGGAATACTTTCCCCCGAATTATCCTGCACAATTCCCAAGACATTGCTAAACAAAATGTTGCGCTGGTCGCGTTGTTCTACGTTCACATGCGTAGGTGCTTGCATGTTGACGGAACGCACAATGCAAGTCTCTTGGGTATAGTCTTTGATGACACTAAGGCGCAATTCATAATCCCCCGGCGTGAGATGTTCAGGCAACGACAAAGGAAGCGTTACGCGCGTTGTGGCAAACATCTCAAAGTCTACACTCTTTTCGGTGGTGAAAGTGGCAGCCGGCAGGCCATCGCTACCGATAAATTCGAGCCTCACCACACCGTCAAAAGGCAGTGCATTGAGTTTGCGCAGCATGACATGGGCCGTGTTCTTCGCACCCGAATAAAGGGGCTTGTCAAACGTTGGGGCAGCCATGAGCTGGAAAGCCGGGGCAGTTGACGGCATTTCGAGATAAGAAATGCGGTCCGCTTCAACCTTAAAGACGATGCGTGGTGCCTTTTTCAGCTTTGTCCATGAACCGAAATCACCCGACGCGTGGCGTTCGCAGGCAACGGCAGAAAGCGTATATTGTCCGTCGGCAAGACCCGAAAGTTTGAGTGGAATCGTCACATCTTCGTTGATAAGTGCGCTGGGTGACATCTTGCCTCCATAGTCGGCAAAGCGCGAAACGGTGTATCCGCCTGCCTCATGAAAGGTTGATGGGCAGATGCGCACAGGCGAATCGTCGGCCGAGAAGATGCCAATGCCGAGGTCACCACAAAAGAATTGGCTGCTTTGATTTGTTAAATGATTAATCGTAATATGGGCTTCGGTGCCCGTAGTTGTGGGAGGTGTCTCCGTGAAGTGCATGTCTCCTTCGATGGTAAAGGCTAAGTTTGGCGCACCTTCACGCAGTTGTTCGTCAATGGGAGGTGTGCCTTGGCGATTTGGATGCACTGCCATGACCATGAGTTGTCTGTTGAACGCCAATGGTCTCCCATTGAATTCTTTTCCTGAAGTGCTGAGGCTGAGTGCCGAAAGTGAATAAAATCCGTCGGCCTGTCCATCCCAACCGAAGTTCATGTGCACCATTCCGTTGCGGTCAAAGCCGTCTGCTACCCACGCGTGTCCAGCTGCATTATTCTTTGAATTGCCAGAGATATAGAGAGGAAAACCTTTCCGTAGCTCGCTCTGTACAATCTCCAAGAAGTGTGAAGTGCCTTCATCCTGCTTTGTAATCATGGCTACATCATAGTCGAAATGATTGCGAAAGGCTTGTGCCGCAGCATAGTTTGAGGCACTGCTTGCACCAGAGGTGTATTGCATAAATACCGAAATGCCGACATCATTCATGAGTTTTGCAACGGCATTGGCCTGTTGTTGTGTGTAAGACCCGTGCAGATAGTCGGGCAACATCTGTTTCCAAGCATATTCAGAGGCCGCAAAGTTGGCCGTGCGTTGCGTGTGATCAAAGGCCACAGTATAAGAGTTCTCTCCCTGACCGCGCTTAGGCCATTGATGAAAATACATGAGTTGAGCCATTGCAGTGGCTACACATCCCGTGACATATTGGGTCTGTTGGTTATAGGGTTCACCCTGTCCCCAGTGTGATTTCAGCAATGGCGCAACTTCATCTGTTTGAGATGAGGCGACGAGGGCACGCGACTTTGTTTGTGGATATTGTTGAAGGGCGCGATAGACTTCGCGATATTGTTGTAACAAGAATCGCGCTTCAGGATTCAGTTTGGTGGTATCGAGCGAACCTTTTGTGCTGTAAGCTAACACCTCGCCCATAACATCATCGGCCGAAACGATGACAAAGCCCTGCCCACGCTTGTCGTTATAGAGATAAAAAGGGGTGGAAGCAGCCGCAGAGGTAGCGCGAGTTGCGCGTGACTTTTGCGTCACAACAGCGGGAGTAATGTATCGTTTGGCAATCGCCAATGCCTTGTTTGGCGTAATTTCTTTGGCGAAACCATAGGCAGAAGAGCATAGCAATGCAAATAAAAGAGCCGTGAAACGAGGCGTTTGTCGAGGCTCAACGAAGGCTTTCAAGCGTCTTAGCATGATGTGTTGTTATATCTTTTTTTCGTCCGTTATAATGAAGTATCACTGCAAAGATAGGTCTTTCTTTTGACAAAGCCTCATGTAAACGTTTGTTTTTCAATCTCTTTTAGGGGATAACCGAAAGGAAATGGGCAGAAGAACGGCTTGTTTTGACTGAGTGGATAGGGCCGAATAGCACAACAGCCACGCTGGCTGAGCAGCGGCGAGTGGGCGAGATGAGCCTTTAAGCTCATTCAAACAAATGTCCCTCAACAAAGCAGTCATTGTGCCTGTCGAGGGACTTCGTACATAGATTTTATGCTATTTTTCGTCTAATTTCTTTCCGCTTGGCTTACAAAGAGGTGAAAGCGGTGATCAAACCAAAGATAATACCCGGTGCATTTGCTAAGGCAAGAGCCCAATCGCGCTTCTCTTTGAAGAGACCATAACCAACCCACAATGTGCAGTTTATGGCCGCCATAAATGGTTGAATGAAGGCACCTTTCTGACCATGGAGGTTGTTATCAATCTGGGCGATATAGAAAATATACATCAAAACCGATGTCGCCATACCCACCCAACCTAAGTTTGTGAAGAACTTTTCTTTTGTCATAGTCTTTAAACTTTAATGAATTATTCGGCAACGGGTTATTGTCAACACCGCAGCCCTTGTGCTTATAAAAATAAAAATGTTATCAATTTCTCCCGAATATATCCTTTGCTGCTGATAGAAACGAACGCATTGTTGTTGCATTCTGTTTTGCGTTAGCAGTCAGCAACCAACTCTTTGCGTGATGTGGTACGTTGCTTGTGCATCTCTTCAAACTTGAATCTGTTTGCGCTTAGAATTGAAGCTCATTAATCAGCGGTGCGGAGTGCGCGCCTTTCGGCTTGTAGCTGAATGTTGATTCCATTGAAATTGCGTATAAATCAACTCATTGTCACATCGCAAAATTACGAAATATATCTTGAATACTGCAAACGATGAGCAATATATTTCAAATTAATCTTTGTCGGCTTACTTTTACTTTGTGTTTCACATCGTGGCCTGTTGTTCGGCCATAGCCAACCTTCTCTTTCAGGCTTTCCTCTCCCTTTCTCCTTCTTTCAATAGGCAGAATCGCAGCCTTTTCGGCATTCATTTCATCCGTTTGCCTTTCTTCTTCTCACTTTTTTGGGTATATTTGCACAGCAATTAAAACAAAATCACAATCGAAATGACATCTACGATGCACCCAATAGAAACTTTCACCCCAGTTCGCGCAGCGAATCAGCGCGATGTTCTCTCGCTAACGCTCCCGCCATTGCGCCTGTTGCGTGTGGCCTTTGTGGGCGTCGGCGCTCGTGGTCGGCAAGCGGTGATGCGCTGGTGTCACATCCCTGGCGTCGAAATCGTGGCAGTTTGCGACAGTGTTAAGTCTACTGCAGAGGAAGTTTCGAGGCAGGTTGCACAATTAGGCAAGCCGCGCCCCGCCGTCTTTAGTGGCGAATCAGCCTACATCGAATTGTGCCAACTGCCCGCCGTTAACCTCATCTATGTCTGCACAGACTGGCTTTCGCATGCGCCGATTGCCGTCCATGCCATGCAAAACAGAAAGAATGTGGCCGTTGAAGTGCCTGCTGCGCTCTCCTTAAAAGATATCTGGCAGCTGATAGACACAGCCGAACGCACGCAACAACATTGTATGATGTTAGAAAACACCGTGTATGATGATTTTGAAATGGCGGTCGAAAAAATGGCTCAAAAAGGCCTGTTTGGTGAACTGATTCATGCGGAAGGCGGCTACGCGCACCCCATTGGAGACCGTTGGACGCCGTGGCGCATGGCTTATGCCCAGCAGAATAGTGGCGATGTTTATCCCACACATGGCATCGGACCAGCTTGTAAACTTCTGAACATGCATAAAACCGACCGCATGCACTATCTTACATCGATGCAGACGGATGCCTTCATAGGAACACAAATTTATCAAAAGGTGATGCAGACACCTTGCAGTTTCTTTGCCAATGGTGACCAAACGTCAACGACGATACGCACATTGAAAGGCAAAACTATTCTAATCCAGCACAATGTGATGAGCCCACGCCCATATAACCGTATGTTCCAGGTTATCGGAACGCAGGGTTACGCAGCCAAATATCCAACTCCAGAAATTATGCTCAGTCGCGAATCGGCCGCTAAAGTGGGCATAGACATTGATGAGAATAGTGTGTTGTTGAGTGCTTCGCAGATAGAAACGTTGCTCCATAGCTATGCTCCCGACTTTCGCCCCGAGACAATAAACTTAGCCAAGCAACTTGATCCACGTGGGGGCATGTCTTATTTCATGGATTTGCGATTGGCTCATTGTCTGCAACAGGGACTTCCCTTAGATATGGATGTTTATGATTTGGCAGAATGGTGTAGCATCGCAGAACTCTCAAAACTTTCTATCGAACACGGCTCAATGCCTGTAATGATTCCCGATTTCACGCGTGGCGCAGGCTTCGTCAGATAAAAATCACGCATTTTAATCTTATCCTCCCGTAGACAATTAAAATGTTTCCATGCTTGCATTAGTAGCGCAAGCTTTATCAGATAAAAACTACGCGTCTTAATCTTATCCTCCCGTAAACAATTAAAACGTTTCCACACTTGCATTAGTAGCGCAAGCTTTATCAGATAAAAGTCACGCATTTTAATCTTATCCTCTCGTAAACAATTAAAACGACTCCACGCTTGTATTAGTGGCGCAAGCTTTATCAGATAAAACCCACGCGTTTAAAACTTATCCTTTTGTAAACAATTAAAACGTCTCCACGCTTGCATTTGTGGCGCAAGCCGAGCCACTCTATCGTTGTTTTAAACTCTTTCGGCCGTGGCCGAAACTCAGAATTGCGCGATATTTATATTTTCGGCCGCGGCCGAAACTCTCTTTTTAGCGTTTTTTCTTTCTTCGGCCGCGGCCGAAATTCCCTTTCATGCACATTTCACCTTTTCGGCCACGGCCGAAACTTCCTTTTCAGCTTATTCCCATCTTCGGCCACGGCCGAAAATGATTTTCTCACGAAATGCGAACATCCGTCGAAGCATATCATCGTCAAGAAGAATCTCAGGCTCAACCATCACTGGAAGCGAAAAGGCGAGCCTTCGCCCAGCCTTCTCTCTGCTATTTTGTCTACGTGCGTGTTCTTTCTATGATTATAAACAACTGTTTGAATTTGACCACAGGTCGTCCGAGGTAAGTGGAAGTATTATAGTCGTTAGCTTTTGCCCATTCAGCCACTGCGTTTCGAGATTCCTCTGGATAATAAAGTGTCAGAAGCTTCTTGTTGATGTGGTCTGGCCAGTTCACAACAGGCATCTGCATATCATCCAATACAGGAATCTTGGAAATGCCGAGGGCTATTGACACTATGCTGGTACAGAAGTCGCCTTTTTCCAATGCTGGCTCTACATTCAGCGCTCTTTTTACACCTTCTACAAGATTTTTTATGCCAAGAATATCTTCGGTGAGATCTAATTCTTCAATAACATTTATTTCTGCATCTGCAAGCCGATGGAACATATCGGTATCCTTATGCCCTATTTGTTTGAGTCCAAAATGTGTTTGAAATCTGATAGACTCAACGGCTCTCTTCTCAGAAAGCTCATTCTTGCGATTCTGTTTTCTTTTCTTTGTCATAACTTATCTATTTTAGAATTTGGATATAAAATTATCATCAGAGTATGCAAAAGCGTTGCATAGAACAAAAGAAATAATATGTTTTATAAAAATTTTAAGAGGTATGCAGTGATGTTGCAGATACGATGAGTATCTTTGCATTGTAGTCTACGGACAAAGTTCCATAACTCATCATACTATATAATACGAATAAGGAATGAAATAAAGATGATCAGCAAGACATTCAACCGATACATCTGGCTACTTAACACATTGCTGCAACAGCGACGACTTAGCTTTGAAGAGATAAGCTATCGATGGAAGGACAGTTATCTTGGCGATGGAAAGCCCCTTGCTCTGCGTACATTTCATGTACACAGGGAGGCAATAGCGGAATTATTTGGGGTTGAGGTGAAATGCGATTCCGCTACATACAAATATTACATCTCTTCACCGAATGAGTTGCGAAATGACAGAATCCGCGAGTGGTTGCTCAACTCCTTCACCATATCCAATATGATTGAGGTTGGTCGCAATATGAAAGACAGGATTTTGTTTGAAGATATCCCTCATGGAACAGAATATCTCCAGACGGTCATTGATGCTATGCAGCGAGGAAAAGAATTGCAGATAATCTATCAGCCTTTTGACGGGCAGCGTGCAACCTACCATCTTCAACCTTATGCTATGAAGGTCTATAACCAAAGGTGGTACATTGTCGGTTATCTGAACGAGTACGAAGGCCTACGTAACGTTGCTCTTGACCGAATGATCGAAATGGAACTGACAGATAAATCCTTTGTGGTGCCAAAGGATTTTGACGCAGAGGAATACTATGCCAATACGGTTGGTATCTTTGTGAATGAAGAACTGAAGCCTCAGAAAGTGGTTCTGCGAGTATACGGAGTGCATGTTGAATATATGCGCTCGCTCCCACTTCATTCCTCGCAAGAGGAAATCAAAACCAGTGATGGGGAGTATAGCGACTTCCTGTATCGGCTTTGTCTTACGCCAGAACTGGCCACAAAGATATTGTCAATGGGCGAAAAGGTAGAGGTGCTCGAACCTGATATTCTTAAAAAAGAAGTTCTCAAGCGACTTTTCAACACCATAAATCGTTATTTAAATTATCAAATATGAAAGACAGAGATTCATTCAGAGGAACAGCGATAGATGAAGTGTTCTGTGAAGATTTCAAAAGCACAAAGTTTTATACAGAAATCTATCAGAAGCATAAAAATGAAATCATCATCGGAATAAGAGATGGGTATATAAATCTCTACTACAATTGCGATAGTATTGCAAAAATTAGAGTTGGGCAGCCCTCTAAAGCCCTACTTGCACCTTATTATACTGATAAAAAAACGCGTAGTTTATCTGACGAAGAATACGTTTCACTTTATAATAATATTAAGGAGAAAAGTGATCGTAGAGATAAAAAGGAGAAACAGGCGCAGGAACGACTCTTTATCGACAATAATAGCAACCCTTCATCTGGATGGTTTTGTATAGACGTAGAATTTACAAAATCTTTAAAAGGGAAAAATACTGCCGGAGATTGGAGATTTGATATTATTGCTATCTCCAAGACTGCACCATATAGAGTTGCGCTTATTGAACTAAAATATGGGAAAAAAGCTATTTGGGGGAAGTCTGGAATACGCACCCATGTTAGGGATTTCTATGCTTTCTATAAAGACAATAGGTACATAGACTTAAAAAATGAAATAGTAAGCATAGTTAAATCACTACAAGAAATTGGTGTAGATGTACCATATAATTTTGCGGAAATAAAAACCAACGAATTTACTAACCATCCCAAATTCTATTTCATTACGATTAACAACAAAGCGGAAGCAGGGACTTCTACTCCAGAACAAACAATGAGTGGTTACCTGTTTAAAGATAAGAGATGGAATTGTAAGAAAATCTCAAAGTCTGTTATTGAAGGGGGAGATTATTTTACACTAACGGAGAACGACAAAGACTTCAAGCCAATATTCCTGTTCTCTTCTGCGACATTACCAAACATTAATATTCAAGACATCTTGGATTTTGATAATTACAATATAATACACTCATATCCATACGACAAATAGAGTAAAAATATGGCAAATATCATGATACACAGAGGTCTCAACCAAATAGGTGGTTGCATCACTGAAATATGGACAAATACATCCAGGGTCTTCATCGATTTTGGGCAGAATCTTCCAGGTTGTGGTGAATCAACAACTTCAGAGCAAGACTTTAGTATGGTCATTGATATTATTGATAAAAACATGAAAGAACACGAAGCTGTGTTCTACACCCATGCCCACGAAGATCATGTCGGCTTGTTCTGGTATATCCCTATTGATCAGTATATTGGAGAAGGAAGCAAAGAACTGCTGCTAATTAAGTATAGGATACTCGAAGAGGCCATTAAAAAAGAGAAAGAACAGTACAGCCAGCAGCCAGAACGTGATTGTCACAAGGAAATCATGCTTGAAATGAAATATGTCTCTGCAGTTGCTCATTCAGATGAAGTGAAGGAATTTAAAACATGGACGCGAACAGAAGTAAAGAAGGCTCCAGCATCCATAACAATAGGTGACATAAAGGTTACTCCGTTCTACAATTGTCATAGCATTTATGATTCCTACATGTTTCTTATAGAGGCTGATGGCAAACGCATCTGGCACACAGGAGACTATCGCGAGCACGGCTATCTGGGCAAAGGACTTTTCCCGACACTGAAGAAATATGCCACAAATATAGACGTGCTAATTACTGAAGGCACGATGCTGAAGCATGAGGGCAGATGTATCCATGAACGTGAGGTGTCAAGGAAGATGGCAAGCGTGATGCAGGCGTTCAAATACGTCTTTGTCTTGGCATCAGCTACAGATATAGAACGACTGGCAGCAATAAAAGGAGCAGCAATAAGCTCCCAGAAGCCTTTGTGCATTTGGTCTTTGTTCATGAAAAGAACGATGGAACTCTTTACGGAAAGAGAATCAAAACGCTCGCGAGGTTTGTTTTCCTTTAACCCTCTGTTCTATAGTGAAAGACTTTACGGCAAGTTGAAGCGCAGAGGCTTTACCATGATTGTTGGAACATCACAAATAGATAGAGTCAAAGGCCTTATCGGTAAACTTCCGCAGGAGGAGACCTTGTTGATATTCTCATCTTGGGATGGATATTACAATATACCTGAACAAGTGAAAGCCAACCCGAAATACAAGGAGTTTCGTGAACTGTTCCACAATGTTGTGGACATTCACACCTCTGGCCATGCGGACAAAACAACAATAAAGAAGGTTATAGAAACTATCAAACCAAAGAAGGTTATCTGCATTCATAAAGAGGCAGGTGCTAAACTAACGTGAGTTCGACGAATTCAGAATAATGCGAGTTGTGTGTCAATGGTCCTTTGTACATTGATGCACGGCTTCTTTGGAAACAGGCAATAGGCAGCAATTGCCCCTAATAAGTTGACGATATAATTGTCAAAGCATCTATGTCTGGAGTGTTCCACCTGCGCAATGTTCTTAAGTTCATCATTCACCGCTTCTATAATGGCTCTTTTTCTGAGTAAAAGTCTGTCTGAAACACTCATTAACGCTCCTTTCATGTTACTTTTCAATTTGGTAATAAGCTGTATTCCGTCAACG
>QWCT01000175.1_pt1 | contig 50989 bp, 43 predicted proteins | sample 1972681 | NCBI WGS metagenome assembly QWCT01 (sample SAMN09866701, study PRJNA288562) | Human oral metagenome isolate pre3_saliva, whole genome shotgun sequencing... | isolation source: mouth | host: Homo sapiens | place: USA: California
CGACACCCACTACAAAATAAACGTTCATCCAATCGCTTTTAGCTATTACTGGGTGGGTGTCGCGAGCGTAACGCTCACAACCGAACCTTTTTCATTTTTACCCTTTTCACGAAATGTGGAAAGGGATCTCCTTTTGAGAATTCGGTGAAAATATGTCAGAACATAATTATAAACGAAGTCGCTATAATATCGTTTTTAAGGCAACCGAGCGCGACGTAGGTTAGACTTACGGCTTAAGCTTTTAAGTCGTCGCATTCAGCGGAATGCTGTTTGCGTGGATTGAAATTGGCCAGTCGCTGACACATTGCGTTGGCAAAACCCATTGCACAAAAAAAATGTTCAGACTATGCGACATCTGTCGCAAACACCGAAAACTACAGAGTCGTCCTCGTGACGTCTCTGTTTTTCTTTTTGCGATTCTCGCAAGCGAGACATCTCTATCGAATCCGATAACGATAAACGTGATCGATTTCTTCTACGAGGACATGGCATCGAGTTTCTACGTCGAAAATCTATGCCGTGTAAAATAAAAATAGCTTTATAAACGGTATCTTCATACCGTTCATGTTCTTTTATGTAAGCTAAAACGGCTTACGCCGGACTCCTTGATGCCTTCGCATCAACGGGTTCAAATTTGAAAAATTTAAAAAAAAGAAAGGTTCGGGATACAAACATCTCGAAATGGTAAATCATCATGAATAAAGTTATTTTGGTAGGTCGTTTGACTGAAGCTGTTGAATTGAAGAAAGTCGGAAACGATCAAAAATCTACAGTGACAACTCAAATCGCACTTGGACGCAACTACAAAGACTCAGAAGGAAATAAGGAAACAGATTTCCCTACATTGGTAGCATGGGGCAAGACTGCAGAAGTATTGGCTGGCATGACTGCTAAAGGTAGCCTCGTAGGTATCGAAGGCGAACTTCGCACTCGTACATACGAAAAAGACGGAGCTAAACGCTACGTGACTGAAGTTCTCGTAGACCGTGTTGACTTGCTTGAGTCTAAGGCTCAAACAGAAGCACGTGCGAAAGCAGCTCAAGCGTAATCACGTCGAAGTTTCCTATTTTCATTGATCTCCTAATTAACCTAAGCGAATCCGCTTAGGTTTTTTTTATAGGAGTTCTCGTTTACGAATTTCTAGAAAGGAATTACTATCATGCTCAACGTCAGCGTTTCCATCGACGCATCCGAGAAACACATCGCCTGCGAAGATCTCTACAACGACGAGTTCGAAATTAATCGATGCAATACCGTCGGACTAAATGTCGAATACGCAACTCATTGGCTAGTCTAAGGCGCGCCTTCGCACGCGCATTCTCTAGCACGAAAAATATTATTAAAGGAGATCCAACATGGACAAAACATCAAAAATCACACTTGCTAGTATCATCGCGTTCGTTGCTCTCGCTCTTACGTTCTTCGCGTGCGTGCCTTCGCACGTGGAAGCAGACAACAATGCTTCCAACCAAAAACTTCACGGTGCCGGAGAAGCAATCGGTCAGTTAGTTCGTGACAGTTTCAATGTTAGCGAGTATCCTACGACCGATGCGCGTGACTTAGAAATCCTCCGCGTCAACATCTACGATTTTGCTGTCTTCGAAAACACGCCTAAGTCTGACTATCATTGGGTGTTCGTCATCCAAAAAGGTTCACTTCGACGTGGCGGTGACAAAATCTTCTTCCGTGACACCCACGGAAAATCACAGATGATCGACATCAACAAGATGAACGACGTCGAAATCGATGTCGCGCCTGTCCTCGAATCTGATGACAAGCTTTAGACCGTACCTCTCTAACTGAGCTCTACGGTCTAACTACTCAGCAGTATAATATTATAGGAGGAACAATCTAAATGATCAACCAATTTAACACTATTGCGAATCGCTTACCCGAAATTCTTAATCGAATCACGTCTGCGAAATTCGCCAATCAAGACTTCAACACCGAAAAGCCATTACCGTATCACGATAATCGACTCAAACTTGTCATACCTCTTGATAGAAACACCGATATTACCATCACTCTCACGCGCACCCGCGCGGGAAAACGCATCAGTTACAACCCTGAAACAATCCTGAAGTATTACCGTAAGGCGTCCATCACAGTCGGTCCACGTAACAGCAATCGTTGCTACCACGTCAACCTACGATTCTACCGCGGAGAAATCGTGCCGTTGAAATGCGACATCAACATGACCAAGAAAATTGATGAGAAGCACCACGCGTTTCCGCAGTTCAATGCGAACACGGTCAACGAAGCCATTAACCGTGCGCTTCAGGCACAACCCGTCGCCGACACTGAATATCCAACTAACTTCTTATTCGAATAATCGGAGGAACAACCTATGCGAAAATTCATTAATCGTCTCGTCTATGCGTCTCGTCAATTCGGACGCTATCCCGAAGCGCTTCTTGCTGATTGCTTAATCTATGCCTACTTAGGACTACTCATCTTCGGAAACATGGGCGTACCTCTCGCCATTATCGCGGGAGTAGCTCTTGCAGGATACGTACGTCACGTCTATGAAAAAATCACAAAATAAAAGCAATTACAAGCTTTTTATTTGACCGTCTACGTGAAATATGCTAGAATATAAATATAAACGACGTCGCAATTAATATCGTTTTTAAGGCAGCCAAAAGCGACATAGGCTAGACTTACGACTTAAGCTTTTAAGTCGTCGCATTCAGCGAAATGTTGTCTGCGCGGATCAAAATAATAATCGTACTTATCACAAGTACGCGGATTGAAATGCGGATTGCCTAATCATTGCTTATCTAGCATTACTCATCGAGTTGCATCGCGCGCTCATCACGTGAGCGAAACCTATATCGAATCTCTATCAAGATTTGGTATAGGTTTTTTTTCGTGCACGAATCTCACCCGCGTGGCTCGTTGCGCGAGAATCTCCCCACATGCGCCTGCGCGCATGCGTTTTCTAATTCGAAAACACATTTATTAAAGGAGAACTTCAATGAAAAAATACAATTACGCATTTATCGCGTTCCTCGTTATCGCTACTCTCTCAGGAGAAATCGGCGCGTTTATCGTCCCACTAGGCTTTCTCGCTATCTTCTTCATCGGTGCCCTCTTCCAAAGTTACGGGGAAATGCGCCGCGCAAGAAGACTCGCTGAAGAGGCTAAACTTGAAGCTATTCGCGAACAAGAACGTCTTGCGATGCTCGAAGCACAAAAACAACAAGCGCATCTTGAGGCATACAACCGTATGATCTCAACACCAAGACACTAATAGGAGATACTAAAATGAAATTTATATTGACATTTATGCGAGAACGCCACGATACATTCTCGTACGAACTCTTTGCTGAGTGCATCGCTGACGCTGACCGTCGAGGACAAAACTTGCAAGAACTCTTCGATGCGACCCTCGTAGACGTCTATCCCGTATGCTAACCTATAATATTATAGGTTAGCTTTTACTCAGAAAGGAATCGTAAAAATGACTACTTACTCATTAGCCGTCTATAGTGCACTCTATGGACCAATCGCTATCGAAAAAGCCGATAGTAAGAAAGACCTACTGAATAAAATGGTCGACTACATAAAACAATATCAGGCTAACGCAATTGAACGATTTATAGATTTACTACGCGCAAATGTTCAAAAACCCGTCGCTAACGCAGACTCAATCGTGGACGGTCTCCTCGACGTCGATTTCATTCGTGTCCACAACCACCCTGAAGAAACACTAGTCTTCTTCAAATTCAACAAAAATTCGTCAACCGCAAATCTCGAATTCCTATATCGGAATCGTGAAAACGGCGAAGAATTCGTAATCTTCGCTAAAGCTGATTAAAGGAGAACTAAAATGAAAACACCTGAACAACTAAAACAAGAATATCAACTATCCAAAGACGAAGTGCTCGAACAAGCGATCAACTTAATCGAAAACTTCATCGAACCTCAAATCGTCGAAGCTATCAAAGACTACAAAGACGGTACACGCATCCTCCTCGCTAGAACTGGCAGTCTCGTCTCCATTAAAACACATAAATACGATAAACCAACACCTCTCAGTGATCATCTCGTTAAAAAATGCATTAGCATCTTGAGCGATAACGGTTACAACGCGTATGTCGACGATGAAGGCAGCAAACGCGTACATGGTGCCCTTCGTAGGCATCTTAATCGAATCACCCTGCGGCGAATTGCTGTAGGGTATTTTTTGTCAACTGCGTCGGACCGTCGTCCGACCATTCACTACTATGTATAAAATTGAATAAAAAAGGAGAAATCAAATGCTAACTATCAAATGCGGTAAAGAAATCACTGTCCAAATTCCTCTTGACGGAACAAGCCCTACACTTCACGCGCGCGATGCCGTAGTCGAGCTAGATACCATCATCCCTATCGAAGGCGGTGTGATGTTCCGCAACAATGACACTAACATCGCACTAGAAGTCACTGACGAGATTCTCGTTACATCGCCTCTTGCATGTCTACGTGTATACGCACCCGACGTGCTAGAACAAATCCAACAGAACTTCATTCGCCCTTGTACACTCTAATCAGTATCTTTCGAGATACTGGTTTTTTTTCTTATACGACATACCTGCACGTAATTCGTGTAAGTGTGGTGCGTCAGTCATACTAGTGCGTGCACATCCGTTGAGTGTTTCTCACAAGTATTGCAATAGAGTGGTGCTGTATAGTGAGTTTCCTGCACGTACATCGTGTAAAAAGCGCACGGGTTCTCCTCTTGCGAGTCGAACCTATAGCACTCGCTAATTGTAAGTCTCGTGCGACACTTACAATAGACTCGTGCAAGAAACTTCGTTTCCGTGTGCGCTTGCGTGCGCGTCATCGTGTCTCTCCCTCACGCATCGTGCACGATGCTTCGGTCAAGAAACGCTGAAGTGACCTCCGCCGAGTACTCGCGTACTAGACTTCGGTCACGTATCTCTTACGAGATACCTCGCGCACATTTCCCTCGCGCTACATCCCATCAGCTATCTCCGTGAGAGAGCTTCTGTGATGAGTCACTCTTGCGAGTGATCGCGCGGTTCCCCCTTGCCCGCCAATCTGTCCCGTATGTGTCTCTTGACCGTGTGGTGTACACGTAGTTCGGGCGAGAGGATACGGGGGAGCCCTTCGATACAGGATTTCGGGACAGAGACTCGCGACAATGGACACTTGCAAAACACGCACAGGGATACGCTCACAGAACTAGCACGCGCATGTCTTTCGCGATGCCTCGCTCAAGAAACGCTAACGTGCTAAATGCCAGCATCCATGCGAGATACAGCTCCCAATAGCCGTTGCCAAGTGACACTCTCACGAAGCCTCGTGGTCGTGTAACTGGCCAACTATTCGTGCAAGGCGTGTGGGCGAATGTCGCGCGCGAAGGCGGGCGGGGGAAGAGCATAAGACGATGTGTGTACCGTCGAAAATTTCTGTCCAATATTTCTGTATAGAAACTCGCCCCAAATGCACAAAAAAAGTGACACGCTAACGCATCACTTTAAAGAATTAATCATCGAGGAGTATCAGTACACCCATGAACACTAATCCGACTGTACCGAGGACAGAGCCCAACAACACCTTATGATCCTCAATCTGCTTCAGAACCCATTTCGTACCATCATTGAGCCACGTTGTCATCTGCGCTTGACCGCCGTGATTAAACCAATAGACGCCCCAAATAACAAGCCCAATCATGATAATAGTAATAGCAATCCGAAATATCAACTTGAGGATATCCTTTAAGTCAACAGTAATCATCATAATCACCACATCCTATCAAATTGATAACTCTATTATAAACTATTTAGAGAATCGTATCAACAACAAATTGAGGAGTAACTCGACCATTCCACTCATTAACACCAAGCGTACCCGTAAATTCAACAACTGATCCACGCGGTCCACTCATCACTTTTTCAATATGCGCCTTAGTCTGATAATTCCAAATCAAAACATCAAACACACCCGTAGCTAATTTTAAATGTTGCTGTTCAGCGCCCATCGTTTTAATAGCCTGTAACGTGCCCAACTCAATACTATATTTCACTGGAACTCTACCAAACCCTTGACCAAATGGTTCGAGTGTCGCAATATAATCACAATACTCTTGCACAAGACCTGCATCAGAATCGTGCACTTCAATCACATTAATCGAACCCGGTGTCGAATTCAACCGAGCATATTCTTCAGCGAGACCTACTTCATGAGCCAACGCAATTTTAAATTCATGCAAAAATTGTGAATAAATAACACACCCAAGTGCCCCTGCATGTCCACCCCACGAAACAAACCATTCGGGGTTTCGACTATGAATTCTCGTCATTGCATTGCCCATATGGAACCACTCTGGCGCACGACCAGATCCATGTAACATATAGCCAGGTTGTACATAGTCATCAGGTACAAGCAAACCATCACCCGTAACTTCATACGAGAACACAACAGCTGGCATATCAAATGCTCCGGTCAACTGACCTGCTACTAATCCAGGATAACCAATCCCCGCATCAATCACAGTAACCATTGAATCATAACCGTTCCACTGAGCCATCGCCGCCTGACTTAACGCATTCGATCTATTTTTACGATGTTCATTAATAGCCCACAATTCTCGAGCATGCGCTCTAGACTTTGTAACATCATCTTCCATGAATACTTGAAACGCATACTTAGACGTAGACATCACGCGACGAGACGCATTGAGAATTGGACTAATATAAAAACCAATCGTATCAGCATCAACGCCATACTTCAACTTACCATTATCTTTTAGTTCTTCTAACAACGCCCAAAGACCCTTGAACAAACGAAGATATTCTTTTGGCGCAGAATTATCCACATAAAAGTTAGATAGATACGACACAGTTTCTTTAACCAAGAAACGATTCTCATCAACCATATCCATCATATCAGCAACAGCAGAAATACCGGCAAACGGATACAAAGCATTCACCCATACACGCTCTTGATCAGAGCCATGTTGCTTAGCATACAAACTCATTAATTTATACGCAACTTCACCACCACAAATAGCCTTAAACGGATACGTGTCATCATAAAAAGAATTCGGATCCACAATCACATCAGCCTCGGGTTCTTCTTCTACACCCGGATGGTGGTCTGTAACTAACACAACTAAACCTCTCCGTTTAGCCTCAGCGACACCATCATACGCCTTAATACCGTTGTCAGTCGTAATAATAACATCAGCGTCAGGCATCTCAGACAAGGCTTCATTGAGACTCTCTACAGAAAGCCCATAACCCGTAGCCATTGTGGGATAATATATATGCACATTCGTCCAACCTAAAACATATAGAGCCGCATAGATAATCAAACCAGACATTACACCGTCAGAGTCATAATCGGGAATAATAAGTATTTTCTTACCACGTTGTTTGTGCAAACAATCAACCCATTCCTGCGCACGATGCAATAACGATCCATCATGCCAATCAGCAACAGTGGAATTCGTTAACGCATGATACCGTTCAGGTGTCATCTCCGTTATTCTGTTAAATTCATCAATTAATCGATTCGTCATATTTATCTTTCTAAATGTCGTCCAAGACGACATTAGCGTGACAAAATAACTAGTCATACGAATAGTCACGCTCGTTATATTATACAGTCTAATTATATCACAAACAAATCATAAATGCCAAAATTTAGCGCGTTTCGCGCTCATTTCATCGTCGACAATCGACAGTATTTTTGGTAAAATAGACGTAAGAACACTCGTCAATAGAATAGAATCTACATTCTATTCATTTTCTATTGTGAAGAAATCATGTATGAAACCTGTTAAAGACAGGTTACGTTAAAATCGATTTTACAAACAATTAAGAGTGTTCTGTTTGAACACTCTTTTTTTTATCTAGAAAGGAACCTAATGGAATATTTAGTATTTGACAATTTTTGGGATATCGAATCCTTTGAAAATGTATATACGGTTGCTTACTACTATCCATCTCGAAAAGCACTCGAAGTCGAATTCATTGATGACGACAATCTCGGTCTAGCCAATCCTCAGGTGCAATACACAACAGCACAAAAACTTGTTGAATTCTTCAACATCAATCACGAACTAGACATCGACGCAATTCGATTCATCAACCTTAAAACAGTCGCCGGTGCCGTCAACTATATCAAACGTTTCGGTGTTGCGACATCAGATACATTGATCGATCGCACAAAAATCCCAAGTCAAAAATCATTAATCGCAAGTCAACACCAATATCGAATTCTAAAACCACTAGGGAAATTCGCAAATTGGGACGAATACTGGTACTACCCCGTAAAAGATACAGACCGCGATTACGATCCAAACGTACACGGTCGCTTCTTCGGATACAACTCAACCAACTATGACGAAACCGTGACATCCGCCGTCATTCACGAACTACTAGCCGAATTAAACGCAGTATTCTCAATCAAAGCCGACAAATCTATCGAGCAAATGATTCAAGAGCACGCTAAAAATGGATTCGCTGACGTCGTGCTCGGTATTACAGCAAAACGTATTCGTCAAACAATCAACAACCCTTTGTTCGATGACTACAAAAACAACATGCCTGAGTTCTTACAATACGAAGACGAAATCAATCAATATGGTAATACATACAAACGTCGTAATTTCAACTCAGACCGAAACGCAACCCGTCGTGCATGGCGTCTGACAAACCGCTTTATTGATGTATCTCGCTTAAACGAGAAGATGTCAAAAATCGCATTGAAGCGTGTCATGTCTTATCTCGGACTAACAATCAAAGAGGCTGACACATCAAACAACGTGCGCGTTAAAGACTTAGACGATCTTATCGACCGTATCATCTATAACGCATCCGACGTAGTCAACTTGCGATATGTATTCGAACATAAAGCATACGCCGTACCTTACGACTTGCATGGAAAATTGCTCGAACGTTATCCTCAAACAATCTATATGCACAACGGAGACGAAATCACACCGGATATCGATCCATTGAAGATTCGTACAAATCGTTTGACTTACGATTCAACATCTGCGAAATTCGTAGAGTTCATCGTATCACCTTACAAACCATTGACTGATAACGAAACTGTAAGCTACATGTATCCGTCTAAATCAGCAATCAAACGTATTAAACGTCTAACCGGTAAAACAATTAAACAGTTCGACGTGTTAGAAGAAACGCACAAATGGTTCCTCGAAAACGTAACAGACGACCCAACAACAGAAGCATACCAATCATGGATGCAGGTTTATAACTTCTACGATTCTATTCGCGGTAAAAACTTCAACTCAGGTAAACAATACCGTGAAGATTACCCACACATGGAATTCGACGAACGAACTAAATCGTCTCAATACATCACAGAACTAATGGAAAAATACAACACGAATATTTTCTATTACAACCGTGACTTGACTAAATCATCCTGTTACGCAACCATGTCTATCGGTGGTATTCACGGAGCTGAAATCCATCAGCGCCGTTATAAATACGATTGCGACCTCGTTGAAATCCATAATCGTAAAGTTCAACAAATCAAAGACATGACCGAAAACGGAACAGTCAAAGAGGCGCTTAACGACCTGCCAACTAAAGTAACACTACCATCCGGCGAAGAAGTTAAAGTTCGCGATTTCATTAAGAATCCTAAGAAAACACCAACAGGTAACGAAAAAAACCCAAACGAACCATACGGAGAATGGAAACTTAAAGAAAAACCAGAATTATTCTCCCTTAAGAAACGCCAAAATTCAGATCTTAAGAAGTGGGATCTTGCCGAAAAATACAAATACGTATCAACCGGTATGGCTAACCACGAAGACTTTGCATCATACTACCCACTTCTTCTTTCAATGCTCTCAGCATTTGAAAACGTGGCTCGTGGTTTAGACGAAAACGGCGAATATATTGACGTTTATTACGAACTATTCCAAACTCGTCTAACTGAGAAGAATAAAGCAAAAGACATGTCGTTGCCAGACGATGTTCGAGAATTAGCCGACATCACACAACTCTTGATGAAACTTCTCATCAACGCAGCATCCGGTGTGGGCGACGGAAACTTCGATACAAATCTTCGTGTTAATAACAAAGTTATCGCAATGCGTATTATCGGACAACTCTTCAGTTATCGTATCGGTCAAGCTGAAACGCTCGCTGGTGCAAAAGTACCATCAACAAATACGGATGGTTTGTACACAATGAATATCTCGCCTGAAAAGAACAACAAAGTATTGTTCGACACAGTTGCCGATATGTATGTCGACATTGAACCTGAAGTCTTAACAAACTTCATTTCAAAAGACTCAAACAACCGTCTTGAAATTCATATCAGTAAAAAGACTGGCGAAGAAGAAATTGCCGCGGCAAATGGTGGTTCACTGACAGCTTGGCAAGGACCGGCTCCCGTTAACAACCTAGCGCACCCTGCAATCGTCGACCGAATTCTCGCAGAATATTTGTGGAAAAAAGAAAACGCTGCAAACAAACACTTCGATCGTGAATTTGCACGTCAACTATACATTGATTTCGTAAACGATCATCTCGTGTCAGACGAAAAACGTTTCGAACTTTCTCGTTTCTATCAATGGATCCTAGCATCAAGTCCAAGTACACAACGCTATCTATACCAAAAAGAAACGCAAATTGTAAATGAAACGGAAAAAACAGTGCTCATTCCAATGCAACACTATAACCGTGGCTTCCTGGTGAAACTCGACTTCCTAAACAAAGTTCGAGAACTTAAAGGTCAACCACAAATCAAGAAACTTGAAACGCTCATCGCAGCAAAAGATAAATCGAAACCAAAAGTTATGGACGCTCCCGAAATCCTAGACGCTGTTAAAATCCACAAATTGAACGGTTACTTTGCACACAAAGAAAACCACTATTCGAAAACAGTCAAGGTTAACGGATTGGATCCAAACATGACAGTCTTTATCGACAACGAAACCCAAATCAATAAATGTAAACCAAATCAATATAACGAATTCGGTGCAGACTTTATTGAACACGTTATCGATCATGAAGCCTATCTCGACCTCGTTCAAGATACATTCGAAAGCTCATGGTACAACGTCCAAGAAGAATTTGGTGAATTTGACAAGAAACCAATGACTCGTCTCAAGAAACTTGAGAAAGAACTCGCTAAAAAATAACATGAGGTAACAAACATGGCAACAGATAAAAATTTAGACGTAATTACACACAAACAAAAACTAACTACGTATGAAAACTACAAAGCTGTACCATGCACTCAATTGAAACGTAAACGGACGGCCCTCTTTGTAGGGTCTTCTGTTTTACTTTTATTAAGCGCCATTGTTCTAATTTGGCTCATTTTGAGTGTAACCGGTATCATCCACAACGAACAAGTCTGGAAATTTTTCAACAAGTTCAACTAAAAATCACAAAAAAAGTGGGTACTTCGAGACCCCTTTGGATATGAAAAACCCCGAATTGGATACCTATTGGGTCACCCTAAAGTCAGTAACGACGCGCGATTTCGCTTCAAAATACCCAAATACCCATTTTCTTTATATATAATATTATTAAAAAAAATAAAGAAACAAAGTATATGAAATGATGTAGTTTGAAAATACCCTATATATGAATTTTAAAACTGCTGGGTAAACTGGGTATTTGGGTCAAAAATGAACCGCAAGCACATCACAAATCGCGTAACGACAGCGTTTCTTCGACTTTTGAGGTCGTACCCAGTTATCCAAAAAGTGGGTAATACACCCGATCTGAAGGATTTTGTACCCAAAATGAAAATTCAAAAGAAATGAGGTGTGCAAATGTCACAACCTACAACGTTTATCGCACGATCACCCGTCAACGATAAATATGAAAAAATACCAACTACGTTCAACAATAACATCATCAAACAAGAAGATGTTTATATGCCCATGCATATCTTCGGAACAGGTTCAAGCGGTAACTCGGTTTGGTTAAAAGATTTAAACTTACTCGTAGATTTAGGTCTTCGTAAAAAAGCATATCTCGATTACGATCCACTCTTTTTCGATCGACTCGAATATATTATCATCACACACCACCACGGCGACCACTTGGAACCATCAACCTTGTTCTACGTTCTTGAAAATTATCCACACATCAAAGTAATTATTTCAAGCTTTTTATGGAACTACGTAATGTCTCCACTCTATAAACCAACTCGTAAGAATGGAATCCCGACATATCCGTATCAACCTAAATTTGAAAAATACAAGAATCGATTTATCGAAGCAAAACCGCAATGGCTAACACTCAATAAGTCTCAAGTTGCACTACTACAACCACGAACCATCAAACACGGCGACATCGTAAATATCGCTTTAGAAATCTACCATCGAGAAACAAATTTACGAATGCTCTACTGCACCGATATCGATAACTTAAAAGGTGCAACATCGTTCATCTCGGTATTAAACACAACCGAAAACGTAGACGGTCTCAATCAAGAAACAACGTACAACGTCATGCTCCTTGAAGCCAACTACACCGAAGAGAAAATTGTTGAATGGCTCGAAAACACAAAACAAGCAATCGACAACGATCCCGATTTCACCCCGGATGAAAAAATCCACGAATGGAATAACGCCTTAGTTCGTGCAAATAACAACCGTCGACACATCTCTGAAGAGGAGGCACTACCGTACGTTCAACGTATGCTTGATTCAGCAGGCATCTTCGTACCACTGCATCCTTCAAGTATGTTTGGGACATTATTTCAACAATAATGTCTTTTCAATAGCACCTAATCCTCCGATTAGGCGCTTTTTTATTTGACATCTTTCAAGATTTGTGCTATACTTATCTTGTCTGAATGACACAAAAATAATTTTTATAGAAAGGCAGATCAACTATGCCAGAAAATAAACGTATTGCAAACACAGGTCTTCGCGCAGGAGACGAATTTATGTTAGAGGGTATTTTGTCATTTTCACAAACAAAACGCCCACGTAAAAATTCATATAACGCAACTCAATATGAATTCCCTATCACACTCGCTTTCGATGCAGCGCATCCAATTCAAGTACACGTAGATAGTTCACTTCCACAAGCTGAACAAGATCGCATTCGTGCAGCGGCAAACCAATACATTTTAAACGCAGCTAAACCTGATAAACAAAATCCATCAGTTAGCAAAATTTACTTGTCTAAGAAAGCACGTTTCGTATCAACCCCTGATTTCAACGACTACAACGACGTTGTTGCAAAAGTTGATCCAAAATCAATGATTCCAACATTGAAAGAATCAGACAATGGTTATGACGTTTACGAAGGAAACGATCCAGCTCAAGATACAAACCCTGTATCACGCGTAATCATCAATGTTTATGAATACCGTGGACCTCAAGGTCAAACAGGTATCACAGATGGTATCCAATACATCTTGTATCCAAAAGACATGGTTCCATTCGCCGGAGGTGGCGGTATGAAGTCTCAAATTGAAAAATTTGGTGTTCACTTCAATGGAACTGCATCAGTAACTCCGACTGCACCAGCTCAACCAGCTCCTGCAACGAATACTTTTGCGGCTCAACCAGCACCTGCTCCAACACCAGAACCAACTCCATCATTCGGAGCTAATCCATTTGGTGCACCTACCGGAGCTAGTCCATTTGCGACTCCACAAGATTCTCCATTTGGAAATAACTAATTAACTGAACTAAATAGACCTGACTTTCTCACGAAGGTCAGGTTTTTCTTTAACAATAAAAAAATAGACAAGGAAATAAATATGGTATTTGACGGAAAAAAGAATGACGTATTCAGCGTCGTTCCCCAACAACCACCACATGTATTCGCAAGCAACCCACTTATTGCGAAAATTGCAAACGATGAATCCTGGTCTGTATCTGATAAAAACAAAGTGCCTGTAAACTTTAGACTTTTACAAGAAACAGGCTCTGTCGTAGGAGCTAAACTCGACAGCAACCCGTTCGTAACGCTTCAAACCATCGACAAAGATCCAAATTTTGATATGGTTAACCGTATGTATCGACTATCAGCTCTCGAAAATCGTGTAATGATGATCGACATCGAACCAAAAGAAAAAGATGAAACACTCTTATGGTGGTCTCGTTTTCCCGCACAATATGCCGAAACATCTAAAAACGGGGGTCTTCATCTGCTAATACAAGTACCTGAAGAATTCATCAACGATGAAAACAGTTACATTTTCGACACATTAGTTCAAATTAAAGAAAACAAAGAAGGCACGTGTGAATACTTGTTTAACCGACACAACATCACATTCACTAAACAAATGTTCAACAAACCACAACCTGATTTTCGAAAAGGAACGAATGACGGTGTCTGGCTAGAATGGCTGTTAAATCACTTAGTAGAAATCGATAAAGACGCACGTGATCGACGCCTACATTTTGAACACGCACCCGAGTTTGACGAAGCTAATCTACACATGGATTACATCAATCAACAATTATCGAAACCCGAAGACGCGCCAATGCGAGGGTATATGTTCCACGACGTTATCATGAATAAACGATTTATTGACAATATGCTCGATGAAACACAAAAGCCTGATCATTCGGCTCGAGAATATTCCAATCTCTTAAAAATCCATCGACAACTTATCAAAACCGCAAATTCACTAATCAAACAAGATCAATCGATGAACTCAACATATTATGAATCAAGTGATCATTCATGTGAAATGACAGCAAACGACTTCATTTATCTCGCTTACAAATACGCTAAAGAGCTATTTCCTTATCGAGATAAACATGAAGAACACCGTGATAACTTGCCGTGGTTGCTATATCAAAGCAGACAAGCCTATTATTACATCAAACTAAAAGATCAAGAAAAGGAAGCACCTGAATATGCCGATTTCTATTCCATTGAGACACATTGATCGAATGTTCCCGTACGAGTTCTACACAGAACTCTACGAAGCACTCGAAGATTACGTGCCATTATTAGACACATTTACCTTGAAAACAATAAACGGATCAGTTCCAAACGAAAAAGAACTCTACACAAAAGAACGAACGGAACTAAAACCTACGTTTAAACAATTATCAAATAATAATGTCATTCACATCACGTCTGAATTGCAAGCATTAATCATTATGCCTGTTATAGCAAAAATACTTGTGCATTATCAACAAGCACCTCTAGAACAAGCATATATGTTTGTTCAATATTATGACAAATTACAGCAACCTGTTTTTACACAAGAACAAGACATCCAACTCATTCGACAAATTCCTGAAATCTTATGGGACGATCCTAACTTGTTAATCGGCATCTACGATCCAAATCAAAGCGACGAAGGTAAAGTTCTACTCTTCAAAACACCTGACTTCGTGCTTCAAGAATTACATGAAAAGGACAACCTTTATGACAACTAAAACAAAAATCTTAGCGTCATTAAGTGCGATTGTTGCGTTCTTTTCAGCTCAATTCGTACTCATGACCATTTATAACTTCGGTAAAGTTTCCTACACAATACCAAGTTTCTGGGCATTCTCAGCCGTGACAATCATCGGAACATGGTATTCTTACATCAAGATCGCCAAATACGACGGTCTTCATGAAAGAAAACATGAATACAAGTACCGCTATACTCTCTTAGCCATCATCGCGTACTACGGATTTATCACAGCAAGTGCAATCATTCTCATGAAATTCGGCATTACACCTCAAACTCAAGAAAATCAAAGTGCAATTAATGATCTCATGAAAACAAGTGCCATCCCGTTAGTTATTTACGTAACAGCTCTCGCACCAATCATTGAGGAATTACTATTTCGATACATCATTCCAAAAGTATTTCGATTTAATGCAAAACGAAATTGGTTCGGTTACAGTCTAGGATTGCTCTTATTTATTCTCTTACACGCACCGAATGGAATTTATGGTGCCGTATCTTATACTGGAATGGGTCTAATGTTTACATTTATGCGAGTCTATTATGACAACATCAATGCGAGTATCTTGACACACATCACCTGGAATGGTATAGTAGTTTTATTAATGTTAGCTTAAGGACAAAATTATATGAAAAAGACTATTATTCAAATCGCAACAGTTTGTGGACTAGTATTACTCGCATACGGTGGTTATCATTATATGACATACAATAAACCAATCCAAGATATTGTTGCTAAATCAAATACATCGTATGATCAAGCATCTAAAGTATACTCAACAGTAAAACTTTCAGGCAAAGATCAAAACACACCAAATAAAGACTTTCAACAAATCGCCTCAAAGGCGATTACCGACAAACCGGTCTTGTATATTCTCTACAAAACAGGTTGTGAGAATTGCCAAAAGATGTTCCCGATCGAACAAGAATTCATCAAAAAATTGCCAGCTGAAACTCAAAGCCACGTCTATTACGTGAACACCCAATCAGATTTGGGATACGAATTAAAAGGCAAATACAATCTTAAAACAAATACCGCAGTTATTCTTGAACTAAACGACGGGGAAAACCCACGAGTATACTCACTCAAATACAAATCAGAACAAAGCCGAGACTCTCTCGCTGACGTTTTTGATTCTTTACGCAGTCGCGTAAACTAAACTCTTTAAAACGAAAGACAATCGTCTTTCGTTTTTTTTTCTTTTTTTTCACGACTTTCATGGAACGTGCCCTATATATAGGCACGTTCATTTTCTATTATACGAAAATATTTTAAAGGAGCATCTCATGCCTAACTATACATATACACCAATTCCATTTACGGCGGCGACACCTGTCGTCCGAGCATCTATTTTATCGAACACTGTTCCTATGCTCTTAGGAGCACCAGGTATCGGTAAATCATCAATGCTTCGCGCACTAAGTCGAATTCTTGACGCTGAAGTATTCGCTATTCAAATTAACCAATTAGCCGATCGCAGTGACTTGACTGGTCAACGGATCGATAAAGAAAAACATACAACTCAAGCGGGGGATATTATTGAACGTTCTAAACTTTCATTCTTCCCACACTACACAATTCAACAAGCAATCGACTACGCTATCGAAAACCCAAACAAACTAAGTATTATCTTCCTCGATGAAATTAACCGTGCTAGTAGCGATATCACTTCAGCCGCACTTTCACTAAGTACAGAACGTACAATCGGTGGACAAAAATTCCCTGAGAATGTACGTATTGTTGCAGCTGGTAACGACGAAGGTAACGTTATCGCTCTTGACTCAGCATCACGTACTCGTTTCCGTTTCATCAAAGTAACACCTGACGCTGAAACACTATTAGCAAACATTCCAGATCTAAACCCCTTCATCAAAGAAGTCATCACAAGCTTCCCACAACTTGTCGAAAACTATGGAAATCTAACAAACACAATCACAACAGATCCGGGCTCATCTAACAATGATCCAGATGATGACGATGAAGAATCATTCGAACTGAATTTCGACATGGACGAAGACGGATTCTCTCAAATGTGTGTACCTCGTACAATTGAATATCTATCGAAATACTTGAACACGTCTAATCTCGATAATAGCAAATCAGCAGCATCTCGTGCAAGTTTCATCCAACACATGGAAACAATGCCTGACGGAAAAACATTGCTACAAGTCGTTGTTGAAGGATCCGTTGGAACTAACGATTTCACTAATAAATTGCTCGACAAAATGTCAGACTTTTACCGTGATCTATTGCAATCAGCAAACACAACTCAACAATCACTTAGCAGTTTGCCACCGTTCGATAAAGCATCCTTCATGCAAATCGCAACTACAGGTCAAATCGATTTAGAAACATCCGTTATCGATAGTCTCGATGCTGATACACGTATCAACATTCTCACATCGTTGCTTATCCAACAAAACGTAAACCAAATCAACGATAATGCCCTCGTAAAACGCACAATCAATAACATCTTGTTGAAGAATGATCCACTGCCATTCGCAATCAAAAACAGTTTGTTCCAACTCGCTACAACGGATCCAACCCTACTTTCTAAAATGGCAATCGACGAAGTAGCATCGAATTCAGCAAACACAGCCTTTTCTGATATTCTTCCAACTCTAACACAAGCTGTAAGTTACTAGAAAGAAAAAAAAACCATGAAATTAACAGTACAAGGAACACCGAGCAACCCACAATTCTATTCATGGGGCTCGGTGCAACCTGATAGAAATCAACCCTACGATGAACTCATCAAGCAACATTACATCGAACCAATGATGCAAAATGTCAAGATCTTCGACGGCTCTCAAGAAATTACACCTGACGAATTATCAAACGCCATTCAAGATCTATGGTTTAATGACAAAATCGATCCCAATCTCGATCAAGAACTACGTGAAATTTATAATAAATTAACACCATTCAACTTTAATGATACAAACCTTATCGATGACCTTTATGGGCTTCAAGCGCTAAATGTCAACCAATTGCCACATCCATCTAACGATAAAAAGCAAATGGTGATTTACACAATCGAAGACGACATCATTCCATCTACCAACAACCTCTACTCAAAATGGGGTCACGGTGCTATGAGTTTATTCTTCGCAAGCCTCTACGGTTTCACTAAGACACGTAACTACGGAAACGTGCTCTTCGTAGCAATTAACTCAGATAGCGAATGGCAACTTTATAAAGAAACTGTAACTCAACAAGCTCAAGCCTTGGGTGATCCACAACTAATTGCAAAAGCATCACAATTTTCAACGTTCCCGTTTGCTGGACAAATTTCACAATCAGTAATTCTTCAAGAAAACATGGCAACGAATTCATTCGAACACTGCTTATTACAAGCAATTCACGAATTAGAACCAACTCAAAAATTGTTTCCATGTCCAACAAACATCAAGGCTCAAATCATGCCAGCCATAATCGTTTACCTCAATATCAGTGAACTACAAGGCGCAAATCCTGTTGAAATTTCAAACGATTTAAAACAAATCCAACAAGCAAGCATCCTAAGTAAATCACTCAAAATGATCACATCGCAACGTTTACGAACCGCTCAATCCATCGTTCCTAAACAGAATCACCATTCGCAAGCGAATAACAAAAAGAGCCACATCGTTCGTCGCCAAAACAGAAAAATCTCAAGTAAACCATTGTCAGCCAAGCGACAACTTGAATGGATTATCAAAACTGTTAAGAAATACTTAACAAATCGACAATCTCAAAATGCGTACAAAACACAAACAAAAACATTTATGAGACCAAATCGACGCAATCCATTTGATCCTAACTTAATGGGATCGTCAACAAAAACAAGTTATAGACCAGATATCCACATCTTTTTCGATACATCCGGATCTATCACTGAAGATAACTATAAGGCGGCCGCAATTAACATCATCAAGCTCGCTCTTAAAATGAATGTCGATATTTATGTAAGCTTCTTCTCTCACGTCATCACAAAACCTGTAAAACTACACGTCAAAGGACGCACGGCTAAACAAATCTTCAACGAATTCATCCGCTTACCTAAAGTCGGTGGCGGTACTGATTTCAATCAATTCTGGGATCAAATCAATTTAGTTGATGCTCACAATCAAAAATCAGGTAAATCATATCGTTTGAATTTTGTCATTACAGACTTTTGTGACCGTGTTCCTCGTAGTCGTGTATTCACACAAGAAGAAGCCGCCGTCAAGAACACATTCTACCTTCCAATCATGCCAACTAGTAACAGTTGGGATACATACGACGATATTGTCAAATATGCAAAAGAATTTGCACAGGCTATGTATCAAAAAGGTATCGACATCTATCCAAAACTCATCATGTAATTAGCCCCTAAAACGCCTTCTAAGCGTTTTTAGGTGTTGATGATATATTTAGACCACCTCGCACTTAAAATCGCTCAGAAAGGAAAATAATGGCCTTAGAATTGATTACAGACAAGTCATCTATTCATGACTTTTCGAAAAAACCAAAAGACGATCCAAATTCAAACCCAAACGGATCAAATTCATCATCAAGCCCCGACCCAAATGCAAACGCTCAATTTTTCATGGGCGGTGGTTTCAACCCGTATAACGGAGGCGGACAATCCGACGACGTACCACCTGAACTTGTAAATCTAACAGAGAAAGCACGCAACGGTGAACTTCAAAAAGCTCTATTCCGTGATGAAGAAACACTTGCATTAATTAAATCATTATCTCGTAAAAAGAAATCAAATGCTCTTCTTATGGGTGATGCGGGTGTCGGAAAAACACAACTCGTAGAAAATCTCGCACTGTTAATGGCTAACAAAGATCCAATTGTTATTGATATGATCGGTGAACATGAAATCTACGAAATGCCTCTATCTCAACTCGTAGCAGGTAAAGGAATTGTGGGTCAATTGGAAGATTCGGTAAACAACATTATCGAATTCTTACTAGCAACGGAATCAATTGTCTTTATCGATGAAATCCATATGCTCTTCGATAATCGAGATTCACAAACCTATTCAAAAATTGCACAAATCTTAAAGCCTGCTCTTGCACGAAACCTCAAAACAATTGGCGCAACAACTAGTTCTGAAGGAACAAACATTCTTAAAGACCCAGCGATTAATCGCCGTTTCTCTACAATCAATGTTCCCGAACTATCTATCGAACAAACAACTCAAATTATTGATTTGATTATGGACGATTACGCCAAATTCCACAACGTTTTGATTCAAACGCAACAACGTTCATCCATTATTGATACTATTATCACACAGTCTGAACTATACAAGAAATCAAACAACCATAGACCTGATACGGCTATCACTCTTATGGATACGGCTTTTGCTGAAACTAAAATGCGATACACAATCACACCAGTACCGCAAAATCTAACAGCGCCACCACACTTCGTCACAGTTAAAGACATCAAGAAATCAGCCTTATCGCAATTCCAAATGGTTGAACTGACACCACAACTTGTGTCAAACATCGCACAAGAATTAAATCAAAACATCATTGGTCAAGATCACGTTAAATCAACCATTGAGCAAGCGCTTAAACGTCAAAGTTTGAATCTCGTTCGACAAAAACGACCAAATGTGTTCTTATTCGCAGGTCCAACCGGTACAGGGAAAACACAAATCGCTCGAGAAATTGCTAAAAGCTTATTCGGTACAGAAGAATCTCTTATCTATATCAACATGAGCGAATACGCAAACCACGGTGACTTAAACGCTATCGTAGGATCACCCGCAGGATATATCGGTTCCGACGATAACTCAGAACTACCACTCCAACCATTAAATAATAATCCGTTTTCGATCGTACTTCTTGACGAATTCGAAAAAGCCCACACTGAAGTTCAGCAATTCTTCATGCAGGCTTTTGATAATGGTAAAATTAAAATGAAACGTCGTAGTGAAGAAATCGATACATCTCGTGCAATTTTCATCTTGACAACAAACGCCGGCGCTCAAGACTTTAACAAAAAGACTATTGGTTTTGGCGCAATACAAACACACTCAAAGAAAGAAATTTCAGATATTCTTGAACAAAACTTCAAACCTGAATTGCTAAACCGCATGACCTACAAGTTTGTTTTCGATCCAATCACAAAAGAAGATTTTACAAAAATTCTCGCTGTTAAATACAACAAATTAATCGCTGAAGCTCAAGATCTTCATCCAGAATTCACACTTACACCCGCGTCACTCGATACACAAAACCAACAAGATATGGATTTGTTGAAACCGATTGCTAATGAATTCTACAATCCAAACGAAAACGGACGTCCTGCTGAACGAGCAATTCAAGAATATATTGAATCTCAAATTCTAAACCAATTAAATCAAACACAAATCTCGTTATTCTAAGTAAGGCTTTGCTTAGAATAACCATTTACTGAAAGGATTATTCTAACATGCCAGTAACAATTACTCAAAATAACGACGGTTCTATGAAGATCACAGGTAAAGTTTCTAAAACACAGAAAATTTCACCTAAATTCTTCAACGCAACACTGACAGGTTCGTCACAATCAGCAGCACGTGGTTACTTCAACGCCACATCGCACACATTCGAACATAAGGCTCAAGAAAACATGGTCATCCCAGATGATCAACTCGCCGCTTTTCAAAATCGAATCGCATACCGTTCTGCTAACTATGCAACAAACGCCTATGTGGACAACACCAATTACGTATTCGTGGAAACAACACCCGTACAACTCGTACCAACTTTTTATCAAATCGGCAACACAGATGATATTCCATTTTACGGTACCGATTTGTCAAAAGAAACAAGTCAATCAAACTTCAACCGTATTGATAAATGGTCAAAACTCTATGAATGTTCTGACTTCACAGTATACGCCTCTATCGACATCTTGCAAATTGGTGAATTCCGTGTAAAAGACAAAACGGGCACAAATCAAAAACAATTTGATTATTTGACACAGTCCAACATGGCAATCATTACAGGTGATCTCGACGACGTAACCTCGATTCGTTACGTGAGTGACGATTCTGTAACAATCACCGCAAACAATGAGGTTCGATATCCACTGAATCGAAAATTCTCAGACAACACAACAGCATTGATCGTATCAGCACCTACTGCGACTCGACTTATGCAAATTATGTCGACATCACACGTCGATAAACAATTGTTTAATGCATCTTTAGAATCTCTCGAAACAACACAAAGTGTGTACTCAAACATCCTATACCACGCAGACAAACTTTCAACAGATCGTGTTAAACAATTAACCGAATTCTTCGATATTGTCCACGCTAATCACACGAACATGACCGAAAAACAATTGTTCAATATTCTTAAACGAACAATGACTCATGTCAACTACTTTGACAAAAAAGATAAATCATTCTTTACAATTTCTGACATGACGGACATCTATGAACAATTACTTCGTTTTAAACCATTGCTCTCTAATGCTTATTTCGAACATTTGTTAAAACAAAATATTCGTGTACTTCTAGCATCGAACATCTCAAAACTTCGCGCGAATAAACCAAATCTGTACAAACCCGATACAACAACACCTGAATGGCAAGCAACTGAAGCAAAATGGCAAACAAACCCTGACTATTCACCACAACAACGTGCAATCATCTTATCAAAAGAACCATTGATTATTGCGCAAGCCGGTGCTGGATCAGGTAAAAGCCACACAGTTGTCGGACGATTAAGTTATCTTCAAGAACAAAAAGAAAATCTCAACAATGCTCTCGTATTGTCATTCACAAACGCGGCGGCGGACAACATTAAAGATCGCTTCCCTGACATTCAATCAGAAACACTTGCGCGTATGTTCGACAACATCTATCGCGAAACATACCCAAGTCAAGAACTTGTATCAATTGAAACCTTACACAACACATTGAAATTGTTAGATTTGAGTTCAAACGTGTTCCAAAACATCGTATCTGATGAAGATCCTAACAAATACTACACACAAGACCAACTTGATCAAATCATTGATGTCTTTAAAACAATTACGAAAAACTATGTTCAATCACAAATCAGTTTCAAAAAGATCAACCATAACGAATTGTCAGCTAAATTAATCGCACTCGTCGCTAAATACAAAAACGCAATCGAAGCGATTTTGAACGCTATCGGTCAAACAACTCTTGAGTTAGAACCTGTAATGATTCACCACCATTTGGCAAACGGTGGCGGTCAATTGTCAATTCCAAAAGAATACAGTCAGATCAATTATATCATTACCGATGAGAGTCAAGATATCTCTACATTCGAGTACAACTTATTGCTTGAATTCGTAAATGAAAACAAAGCTCAACTTCTCATTGTTGGCGACGGTTCACAAACTCTTTATGAATTCCGTTCGAGCGATCCTCGCTATATGAACGCTCTTGAAGCATCTCAGGTATTCACAACATATAAACTTGAAACTAACTATCGTTCAAAACAAGCGATTTTATCATACGCCAACGAATTCCTTAAAGTTATTTCCGCTAATGACATTGCACAAATTCAATTGCAATCCAACGATAAAACACCACTTACCTGGGCTGATTATACGAAAGCCGTTGAAATTCAAGACATCAACGTTCGTGGAACTAGTGACTACAATGATACACTAAAAGGTGTGTTCCAATACGACAAAGTCAAAAACTATGTTCTAACAAAACTCAAAAATGGCGAACAAGTAGCTCTTGTGGGCTACACTCGTCAAGAATTGATGATTATTAGACAAGCATTAGAACAAGTATTGGCTGATAACAATTTGAATATCCCAATCACGTCCCTCGTTCAAGATAAAGCAGGTATCGCAGCTATCTGGACAACGGCTTTGGCACGTGGAAATAGTGATTTAAAGGCGCTCGCCGTAACACCAACAATCAACAACGACATTCGTCGTATCCTCCTAGACGCTGTCGATAACTCATATCGTTCACGTTCTCAAAAACAACGTGCCTTCTATCAATCAAAAATGAATGAAACTCTTGATCAACTCTTCGTGTCACCACAATGGATTTATCTAAAGAATCAATTGCTGGCTCGTAAAATCAAGGTATCGAATCTCCGTTCATACTTGTATGGATACATGGTACGTGTTGAAAAACGAGAAATCTCCGCAAGCAATTATCTTCAATCTAAAGAAACGCCAAACGTTAAGGACGCACAAATCGTCCTATCGACGATTCATCGCGTAAAAGGGTTCGAGTTCGATAACGTCGTAGTCTTCCATAACGCATTTAAGACGAAAAGCGCACAAGGATCGAACTTGCAAGAATTATTCCGCATGTATTTCGTAGCACTATCACGCGCCAAGAATTCCGAATTGATTGTAAACGTTGGACCTATGCAAAAGGTCATTTCTGAACACACAATGTTCGAATATCCAATGGAAACAGCCAATCTTCTCTTGAAACAAGAGTTGCAACCGTGATATAATTAAAGAAAATAACGAAAGGAACACTTTTACAAAATGTCCGCAAATGAAATTTCAACAAGCATCGCGACGTTAGCTGTAAATACACAGCTAACCCCGTCGCCTGAGCTTCAAAAACAACTAGATACGGTCAAAACTAAAGCGGCTTACGTACAACAATTGTTGAGCGATTATCGTAGCGACCCCGATAAATTCATGGAAGCAAACGATGAAAAATCCATCACGGCTTTGACAAAAGAATTAGAAGAAGTTCTAAAAATTAAAAAGACCATCGAAGATGATCAAAAAGATTTAAAGAATTTCTTGAAACAACAAACTGACGCAATCCAAACGACAATTGCCGAAACATTCGCAAATAACGGCTTTGACGAATTGAAAAAAGCAAAAGACGATATGCAAATCATCAAAAACGAATTGCAATATCGCCGTAAAGAAAAACGTTGGGCTGAAGTTGAACCTGTATTTTTAGAAACACTCAGCAAATACCCAAATATCAAACAATACGCGCCTGAGTTGACTGACTTCTCTAAGTTTAAAATCAACAATGCTAAACTTATTAGTGGTGCTGTTAAACAATCACCCGCTATGTCAACCGTGTTGAAAAACGTTCGTGCGCTTATTGCTGATATGGACGCGGCTTTAACTCTTATGATTGAAAATCCATGGGGTCTAAACGGATCCAAACAAGCACTTCTATTGCAAGAGTTTAAACAAAATCCGTCTACACAATATGTAAACACAAACGGACCAATCCACAAACAACGTCAACACGACGAAGAAGAACAAGCTCGTGTTCAAAAAGAACTTCTTGAGCGTCAACAAGCAGAACTTCAATTAAAACAAGAAAAAGAACGACAAGAAGCAAAACGTCTCGAAGAACAACGTAAGCTCGCTCAAATGCAACAAGACGCTCTTGCACAACAAGCACTAGCCGAACAACAACGCCGTGCTGAAGAAGCTCGTGCTGAAGCTGAAAAACAAGCTAAATTGTTAGAAGCTCAACTCAATGAATTCAAACAAACAGTTGTGCCGAGTTCAATTGCCGCTAAATATCCGGCGTACATCGAAGATCTCTTCCGTCGCAACACCAATACGCAATTGCAAAACAACGATGTTGCGAAAGCAAATGAGTTATGGCATTTATTGAGTAACGTAGTACAGAATAAGCAATCACCTGCTTATCTCTCCACAAATGGTCAACCATCTGCAATTCTTGAAATTGCACGATTCATCATTGATTTATAGTAAAGATGTGTGGCTCAGCCATGCATCTTTTTTAATATTCAAAAAAAAGAGACCTCTCTCGAGATCTCTTCAAAGATGTTCTGTACGTAGCATCTTACGCCAATGTTCAATCTTTGACCTTTGTCCAAATTACTCTACAACGCATATTATACACTAAATTATATTAATGTCAAATAATAAAAACGTATTGGAGATTCAAAAATGACGCCAAAAGAATTATTCTATAGCAGAATCCAATCTGCTCTCGAAACAACAAAACCATCAAAAGTATTTAAAACTCGAACATGGAAAAAAGCTCTTACATTATTTGAGACTGCATATCTCGATAATAATCTACCTGACGAACTCATCGTCATGTCAACAAAACATTTATTCACAGCTGATGAAATTCGTGAATTTAAAGCATATCTTGATGAACATCGAAAAACAGTAGCCATTCAAAATCAAACACCAAAACATATTATTGATTTGTATTACAATCGATGGCTTAATGTTCTTGCCGCCGATAAATTAACAAAAATGCCATTATGCCGATATCTTCTGGAAGAACTCGAATTACATAAAGATGACGCTAAATTCTTCGGAGACCACATTCTTAGAACATGGAAACAATACGAACTTCCATCACCTGAAGCTATCATTCTAACATCGGATTTATTCTCAATCGAAGAAACCAGCGACTTATTATATTACGCAAATCGACTGAACGATATTTCAGTAGAATACACAAAACGACACGAAGATATCGACACCGCAATCATTTATGCTCAATCGAAAAAAGCAAAAAACGTTCGAACTCAACGCCAACAGTGTCGAAAGAAATCCACACATAAACAAGTACTCGAAGCTGAAATTGAGATGCATGCTCTCTAATTAAAAATCACAAAAAAAGTGGGTATTTCGAGACCCCTTTGGATATGAAAAACCCCGAATTGGATACCTATTGGGTCACCCCAAAGTCAGTAACGACAGGCGATTTCGCTTCAAAATACCCAAATACCCATTTTCTTTATATATAATATTATTAAAAAAAATAAAGAAATAAAGTATATGAAATGATGTAGTTTGAAAATACCCTATATATGAATTTTAAAACTGCTGGGTAAACTGGGTATTTGGGTCAAAAATGAACCGCAAGCACCTCACAAACCGCGTAACGACAGCGTTTCTTCGACTTTTGAGGTCGTACCCAGTTATCCAAAAAGTGGGTAAAACACCCGATCCGAAGGATTTTGTACCCAAAATGAAAATTCAAAAGAAAATCGTAAAAAAATGTTGACAAACTTTAAAATTTGTGATATCATTACAATATGCGAAAAACTTAATTAGAAAGCAGGTTTTAACCTATGCACCAACTTCGAAATAAAGATAAAAATATGTATCGATTTCTACTTCGCTTCGACGACTCCCTTCGAAAAAAAATGGTTGAGATCGGTGAACGCGAATCACGCAGTTTGAACTATTTAATCAATGAGGCTATTGCGGAATACGTAGAACGCCATTCATCATGAGGTGATGTATATGAGCGTAACAATTACTCCAAACCTAAATATAATCCACGATAAGATTCCTCGATATAGTCAGGAGCTAGATCCCTATATCTTTGAATTTTTCGACTACGTCCAAACAAACTTATCTACACCTTTTACTGTTCAAAATCACAACGAGTTAATTGTTCATATCACAGATGTTATTGCAAATCTAATCCGCGTCCACATTGGACAAGAAGCTATTCGTAATGGAAAAGACCCGGATTACTCAAAAGCACACAATATGAAACCACGTATCGATGAACTAACGATGCTCTTCCACGTGTACTTCCCAACAATTCGACTTTCACTAACACGCGATTCATCCGAAAGCGATATTGCGGTTTATGAATACTTCGGACCACGCGCAGGAACATATACTTTTGATCCAACACGTATCGAAAGTCTTCTGTATGATATTCAAGCAAATAGCACACTATCTGCAATTAAATCGTATCAAAATGCAATTCTTTCAACAGCACCTTACGCTCTTGAGACACATGATCCGAATATTGTTCCTGTAGGAAACGGACTCTACAACAAAAAGACAAAACAGTTAGAACCGTTTCGACCTGAATACATTACAACTACAAAGATCGCAACCAACTACAACCCAAGCGCATCTAAAATTGTCATTCACAATGATGACGATGGTACAGATTGGGATGTTGAATCATGGTTAGCGGATATTGCAGGCGGATTGTCAAACGCATTCGATAAAGACACATATGATTTGTTTTGGCAAATTATTGCCGGATCAATCAATCCAGGTCAAATCAACGCAAAAGCCGTATTCTTCTACTCATCTGTCGGAAACAACGGTAAAGGAACGTATGGACAACTACTTAAAAATCTAGTCGGTAAAGACAACTACTCATCCCTTGCAATCCCTGCTTTCAAACATGAATTCATGAAAGCTAAACTAATTGGTAAAACAATTAATATTGCGGACGAAAACCCCGTCGATATCTACCTAGACGACGTACAAGATTTCAAAGCTATGATTACAGGCGATGACATCATGATCAACCGTAAACATAAGGATCCTATCACAGCCCAAATTAAAGCTATCAATATTCAGATGTTGAATGGTCTTCCTAAAACACGTGATAAATCGGACTCATTTTATCGACGTCTAATCATCGTTCCATTTTTGTATTCATTCACAGGCAAAGGTGAACGTGCTTATATCAAATACGACTATATTGCTCGCCAAGAAGTATTGGAATACGTACTTAAAACAGCACTTGAACTCCCACACTTCAACGAGTTTATAACACCTGAACGTTCGAAGATTGCACTAGATCAATACAAAGAAGATAATAACTCCGCTGTAGAATTTTGGAATGAATTTAAAAATCAATTCAGTTGGGACGTACTCCCACCAAACTTCTTATATGATTTATACTTAGCATGGTTCAACATCGAACACGGTGGCGAACGTGGAAGTTATTTCTCAAAGAAAACATTCTTGAGTCATCTTCAAATGTATCTAATTGCCGATGACGAATGGGAATTCAAAGCAACACACGCAACAAGTGCTAGTAGTTTTAACACGGGATCGATGATGGATGCTGATGAACCTCTCATCACGGATTACAATCTTGTTAATTTCTTCGATAAGAACTATTCAGGTAAAGACCTTGAACTAAAACGAGCTTTCCCAAGACCTGCACGTGTTCGTGGTATTGTCAGAAAGCAAAAACAAACAACTTAGAAAGACTTATATGAAACTCAAAAAAACAACAAATGATTTAATCAAAAGTGATTTTGAATTAGAAACCGGCGATGTTTTTGATGACACACAATATCAGCGCATCCACGACTTGTACTTCAAAGATCATGTTCAAGATGCGTCCTTAGCGGGGCGTGTCGTGCATGATCGCACACGAGTACTTATCTCTCACGATGACGATATTGTTCACACATATGAAATTGCATTGAGCGTCCAATATGACGAAACAGGAACCCCTGTTGATGGAGGGCTATTCTTGGCAGATATTTATCAACCACCACAGTTGAACGATAATGTATATACATTCTCCCAAGATTTCTCAGAAATTGATATTGATCATCCAATTTTTGATGCTCTAAAAGGACAACCACTCATCAACATTCATCCTGACGAACAACTAATGGACGCAGAACTTGCACCAGCTTTGTTCTTAGGTTCTTATGAAGATATCGAAAACGAACTCATCCTCCAATTCATGGCAGGACATATCGCTTGGATCAACTTTATAACGGTGTAAATATGAAAAACTTAGTAAACACTTTAGAAAACTTAAAAGCCACGTCTAAGATTTCTGAAAAGACTGCCTTATTAGAAACAATCCAAGACCCAACTATCAAACGGGTCTTGAATTTTCTAGGCGATCCGAATCAAGTCGTCGGCATTTCAACGAAGAAACTTCAAAAAAATATTGAACCGATACCCCACACCTTATCCTTTAGCGAGCTTCTTGATTACTTGCTCGTACATAACACCGGTACTGAAAATGAAGTCGGAATGGCACTGTACACGATCAACCAATACGACCAACATACACAAGACGTGTTACGACAAATTATTGGAAAATCGTGGACGACCACTGTCGGTGCCGCTCTGTTAAACAAAGTCTTCGGCGACAACTTTATAGAAGTCTTCAGCGTACAACTTGCCTATCCTTATGAGAAAAAAATCAACGGTTACTCCGATGATACCTACTTTTTCGTCACTCAAAAACTAGACGGTTTTCGAGCAGTCGTTGAGACAAACAATGGTAAAGTTATTTCTGTCAAGACACGTAAAGGAAAAGCAATCGACGGTCTTACCGAACTTAGAACCGACATTGAAAGCGTCCTTAACAACACGTCGCACATGATCTTCGACGGAGAACTTCTCTTAGAAGATACTAACGAGAATCTCACAAGCGTTGAACGATTCCAAAAAACTGGACAGCAACTCTCCGCAGATGGCGAGTGCCTAAACATTGGATTCAACATCTTTGACGCTCTCCCATATGATGAGTTCAAGCAAGGCATCTCTGAGCGTTCCTATAAAGAACGACGCGAACTCTATCTTGCACCGTTCACGGCAGGAAATCTTGTCCGCGTTATTCCAGTACTAGGTCGCACAACAAAACACGATATCCACAAATGGAGTGATTACGCAACAGAACATGGATTTGAAGGCGTTATGCTCAATGATCCTGATGCCAAATACGAAACCAAACGCGTTAAAGGTTTGCTCAAAGTGAAGAAGATGCATACCGCTGATTTACCGATTGTTGGTTTTGAAGAAGCCATTGACGGTAAAAACAGAGGTGGTTTAAAATCACTCATCGTACAACTCGACGACGAAAATACTGTCAACGTAGCATCTGGGCTGACTGAACAACAACGAGAAGATATCTGGAACAACCAACAAGATTATCTTGGACGAATCATCGAAGTACAATACTTCGAAGAAACTCAAAACAAAAACGGCGGTCGATCTCTCCGATTCCCCGTCGTACGAAGTTTCCGCGATGATAAGACGATTGAGGACGTCAATATAGAATAGCCCCAAGAGTCTCGTCGTAGATTGACTTCGACGACATCAACGTAGACTCACTTTAACGACATCTCTATAAACCAACTAGAATCAATAGCCAACCCATTAACATGGACAGTTTGCTTAACTTTTTTTATAGTCATTTGACAAACCGTGATTGATTAGCCTCAGTTTTAAACTACGTTACTTGTAAATATATAGGTACCTTGGGATGTTCGCCTAGTCCCACGCTCTACGTTTTATCATTAAATAGTTCTGATTGGTAGGAACAGTGTGATAAAAATATAAAACTACAAAATAACATTGGCGAAGGCAACAAAGGGTTTGTTTATACCCGCTTACCGCATTAAATAAACATAATTAATTAGAAAGGACTTTGTCAAAACGTATGACAAAAACATTGACAACACAAACAACGCAAGCTTGCGTATTAGATCAAAATGGTAAACCATTAATGCCGACAACACGTCTTGGCAAAGTTTATCGTCTTTTAAAAACAAAAAAGGCACACATTGTATCTTACGAACCATTCACTATTCAGTTAGATTATGAACCGAATACACATATTATTCAACCGATGACTCTTGGTGTTGATAGTGGTGCTATTCATTCAGGTTATTCAGTAACCAATGAACACCGTGAATACTATAACGCTGAAGTTATTGCGCGTAATGATATTTCTAGAAACCTCTCGAATAGACATATGTATCGTCGAACAAGACGAACTAGAAAAACACGTTATCGTAAACCACGATTTAATAATCGTAAAAACAAGAAAAAAGGATGGTTGCCACCATCCTTAGAACAAAAAGTAGCCACACAATTAAATGAAATCGATCATTTACATCGTTATTTCCCTATTGAAACAATCATTGTTGAAGTGGCTGAATTTGATATTCAAAAAATCAAAAATCCGGATATCTCAGGCATCGAGTATCAGCAAGGTACATTACAAGGTTATAACATTCGTAATTACCTTCTTGAAAAACATGGACATAAATGTTTCTATTGTGGAAAAACTGTTTCTGATTTCGAAGTTGAGCACATGCTTCCAAAATCAAGAGGTGGCTCTAATCGTATTGATAATTTGACTTTATCTTGTCATGATTGTAATGAAAAGAAAGGAACACTAACAGCAGAAGAATTCATCCAACAAACCTTATCTGCTAAAAAAGCAGTTTCAAAATTAAAACAATTACCTAATGAAAAACGATTGTTTAAATACATGGCCTATATGAATGCTACACGATGGGCTTTATATGATGCTATTAAAGGAACGTATAGGAATGTCAAAATGACGTATGGTTATATTACAAAATATAATCGTATTCACGCAGGTCTTCCGAAAGCACATCATATTGACGCCAAATGTATCACTGGTTTTTTAACCGTTCCATCTATGAGTCAAACAGTTGTTAAAGTAAAAATGCGTAGACATAACCGTCAATTACACCGTGCATCCTTTAGTAAAGGTCATATTCGTAAAATAGCATGTTTACCAACAACAGTCTTCGGTTTCCAATTATATGATCTCGTATGTTTTAATAATCATCGTTATTATATTAAAAGTCGCCGAAGTTCAGGAGCATTCACACTAGCTTCCGTAGAAGGCTTAAAAAACGAAAAACGAACTTATAAAAAATTAACATTATTAGCACACACAAATGCGTATTTAACTAATCGATACGTCAATGCGTAAAAAGAACGCTAATAAAAAAACAATTAATTTATAGAAAGGACAACCCTAATTTCCCCCGATTAAAATCGAGGGCATCCTTGGGTCACTTTTACGACAACTTTTATGATTTTATTTAACTTACTGCTAAGTACAGCGCTACTGATCACAACACCCGATGCATCTGGCGAATACAAAAAGGTTCAAATTCCGCCAACAACGCATCATGCGGTAAAACTTGCAAAAAAACAATCAACAGTAAAACCGATTGAAAATCCCGAACCGAACACACTTGCCTTTGACGGTGTGAAATTACATGTAGGGGAACTCGTAGCGGGAAATCTCTTCGTAGATCGTGGCCCGAATCTTCAAAATTACATCAATCAAGGATTCATCGGTCAAGCGTGGCACGCTCTCAACAACAATGACGGTCTCGTCACCTACATGGCGGGGCATAATCCTGGCGTAATGAGTCCTCTCGCGGCCTATGTAGCTGTTGGAAAATCCGTGCAAGTAACAGACGCGCAAGGTTCTTCGCGCGAGTATGTCTTTACGGATGTCTTAGAAACGCCGATGGGTGTGCAACAAAACGGCGTCAATCAAGCAGTTATCGACTACACATACTATCACATGGACGATCACGAAGGCATCGTTATTCAGTTCTGTAGACCTGAAAGAGGCATCATACAACTATGGATTGCCTCACCAAAATAAACTTTGAAAGGACACCGAAATATGGAATTAGTACTACTTCAACTAATACCTTGGTGTTTAGGCTTCATAGTGTTCTATGCCTATCTCATATTTGGTGACAAATATGCGGATAATCATACACTCATACTAACAATTTTGTTAGTCATTCTCACAGTTTTAACGATTGGCTTATTCTTCACATTGGGATACCAATCGTTTTCTGTGCATTAGAAAGGATACCATGACTAAACAGAAAACATTAGCTTTATTCAAACCCGATGTCATTGAGCAAAATCTTTCGTTAAAACTAATTGAATTGATTTACCAACACGGTTTCGTTATTCTTGCAATGGAAACCGTACGTCCATCAAAAGAATTATTAGCAAAACACTATAACGAATTAGTGGATAAACCTTTCTTCCCAGCATTACTCGAATACATGACATCACAACCAATCACAGCGTTGATTCTCGAAAAAGAAAATGCAATAGAGGATTGGCGTGAACTAATGGGTGCAACCAATCCAGATAATGCGCAACCAGGTACTATTCGAGGTGATTACGGTCAAAAACACCAAACGGGAAACACGTTAAAAAATCTCGTGCACGGATCCGACTCAATCGAGAACGCTGAACGTGAAATTAATTTGTGGTTCCCTAAATTGGGGCTTGTATCGACATCTGAATAGTGCTATACTAGAAGTCACGAAAGGAAAAATGTAATGATCTATCCAAACTCAGCTAATTGGTTTCTTGCAAACGAACAAATGGATGCAAAACGCCTAATGGCATACATGTATTTTTTCCATGCATGGTCATGTGCGCTCATTAGCGATTACGATGATGATCTTGAATTTAGAGTGACACCAAACGGCGTCACTGAAACCACGATTAAAAAGGACTTTGTACTTAACGAATTCGATTATCCTACAGAAGAACCATCTGTCAAGAACAAATGGCTTTACGAATCGATTCTTGAAACGTACAAAGACTATAAAACATCGGAACTCTATGAGATTATCAAATCCGACGAGCCCTACAATTGGGCTAAGCAACGAAAGAAACTCAAAAATATTATCACTAATAATGAACTACAAAAATTCTATCGATTTTTGTACAAAAAATCTAGGTAGGTGCCTTCGCACCTACCGTGTTCTATTATGAAAATAAATTAACAAAAAGGAAGTATTAATTCTATGAAGAAATCTACTAAACAAACAATTACCCTTGGTGCTACTGTTCTCGCAGCAACTGCCGCTACAAATGCCGTTCATGCTGACGAAGTCGTAACACCTGTCGCTCAACCACAAGTTGAAACCACTGTCACAACTACAGCACAACCACAAGAAGTAACTCAAAAAACTGTGGATGAAGCAAAATCAAAAGCTGACGAAACTGCAAAAGCTGTCTCTGAACAAGAAACAGTCGTAAAAGACGCAACCGCTAAGGCAACAGAAGCTGAAACTCAAGAACATGCTGCTTCAGAAGCTTATGCAAAAACAAAAGAAGCTGCTGAAAAAGCAACTCCTGAAACAATTGCTAAAGCTGAAGAAACAGTCAAAACAAAAGAAACTGAAGTAAAAACCGCTAATGATGGTGTTAAATCTGCGGAAGAAGGCGTTCAAAAAGCAACTGACGCTGAAACTAAATCAAAACAAACTCTTGACGATGCACACTCAAAAGTTGCAACTGAAGAAGCTAAAGTAAAAGATGCTCAAAACAAAGTAAACGACGCTGAAAAAGCTTACGAAGCAACTACACCAACAAAAGCTCAAGAAACTGTAACTAAATCTGAATTGAAAGCAAAAGACGCTGAATCAACTCACAAAGCAGCTCAAGATGAATTAACTCGTGCTAAAGAATTCGATGCCTCTCGTCAAGCTAAAATTGATGAAACAAAATCAGCTCTCGATAAAGAACGTACTGAAAAGAACATTCCTGCTCTCGAAGATAGCCTCGCATCTGCAAAAGCTAATGTGGAAGCTAAAGAAAAAGCTCTTGCTGAAACAAAAGCTAAAGCTGGTGTCGCTCAAGCTGAAGTTGATGCTGCTCAAAAAGCACTCGATGCAGCAAACGCGGCTTATCAAGAAAAAGTTGCTAAATTGCAACAAGACGAAGCTCTCCGTAAAATCGTTATTCCGGCTGAATACGCAAAACACGACATTAAAGATTACGCATGGTTCATCTCTCATGCAGATGAATTCATGAAATTGCAACCTGAAATTAACTGGGATGCTTACAACAAAACAGCTCTTGGAACAAACAAAGATAAAGTTGACCTTGAAAACCTTACAGCTGCTCAACGTAAAGAAATCGCTGAATTCGTATCTCAAATGTTGAACGACCTTAACCAACAATACTGGTCTCAACGCGAACCTGGTAAAGCACACACACCAATCCAATTAACAATTGGTGGTCAAGAATTTGCAGACGCTATCGCGCGTGGATACTCTAAGTTCTACGCAGACAACGGCGGAACACCTGACAAATTCAACTTCGCTAAAAACTGGGGTCACCAATACTCAGTTCTCCGTCCGTATAACGCAGCTGAATCCCTCGGTGGACTTTTGCCTGAATGGCACAAAGAAAACATGGGCGGATACAACATGTTGAACTTGAAACAAGACATCGCAAACGTTATTCGCAAAATGATGTTTGCTGACGGCGACCAAGCAAATGGTCACGCTAAACACTTGATTTCACTTGAAGGCACAGGTATTGGATTTAGCGTAAGCTCAGGTTCTGTGCACATCTTGTCAACAAACCGTCCAACAAACCAAGACAAAGGTGACTACATCAGCACTGACGGTGAATACAAAGCATCTTTGACATCATCTGTTGAAGCGGAAGAACAAGCTCTTCAAGCAGCTAAAGCTAAGAAAGCAACTGCTGACCAAGTAGTTAAATATGCTGAGAACGACCTTGCTTCTGCAAAATCAGCTCAAGTTGACGCTCAAACTGCATTGAACGCTGCTCAAAATGCTATTGCGAAAGCTCAACAAGCTTACGATGAAGCTCTTGCCGTTAAAGAACAAACACCTTCAGCACAAGCTAAGGTAACTGAAACAGCAAAAGCTCTTGAAACAGCTAAAACTGAACTTGCAACAGCTAAATCAAATCTTGCAAACTTGCAACAAGTTCGTGCACAACGCGAATCTGAATTGAAAGACGCTAAAGCTAAATTGATTGCTCAAGAAGAAGCTCTTAAAGTAGCTCTCAAATCAGCAATCGATGCTGAAAACGATTTGAAAGCAAAAGGTCTTGCAACAACTGAAGCTAAAGCTCAAGTTGAACGTGCTAAACAAGCTGTTAAATCAGCTGAACAAGCAGTAAAAGAATCTAAAGATTATCTTGAATTGCTTAAAAACGCAACTGTAAAACTTGCTGAAGCTGAAAAAGTATTGACTGAAGCAAAAGCTAAAACAGCTGAAGCTAAAGCAACTCTTGAAACTGAAATTGCAAAACTCGAAGCTTTGAAATTGAAAGCAAAAGCGTCTCAAGAAGATTACAAACGTGTCTTCGAAGCTTACCAAAAACTCGTTCAAGCAAAACAATTGGAAGAAACAATTCGTCGTGAACAAGAACGTATCAAACACGAAAACGAAACTCGTCGCAACGAACCAGTTCGTCATGAATCTACTCAAAACAAAGTAATCAAGACAACTACTCCAACTGCAACAGTAACACCTGGTGCAATCACACCAGCAACACCTCAAGTTAAACAAACTAAACAAGCAAACACTAAAGAATTGCCATCAACTGGTGAATCTACAAGTGCACTTGGACTTATGGGCGTAGCTATGATGGCTCTAGGTCTTGCTGGATTGAAACGCAAACGCGAATCAAAATAATAAAATAAGACTGAGGAGACTCAGTCTTTCTTTTTTTTTATAAACTCTAACAGAAAGGAATTCTTATGTCCACAGCCTATATCGGTATTTTAGACCAAACTGGATACAATTACGCTCTTGTCACAGAAAACGCAACACCCGACAAAGCATATCCGATTCTAAACAACCATTACAACAATCTCTCAAAAATCTACGAACTATTAGCCACATACAAAACAAGCGCTCAATTCAAACCCATGAAAGACCGTCTGTTAAATAATGAAATGCGATACTCTATTAAGTATTTCATCACTAACCAAAAAGACAAACCCGATTACGCCTATGTGTTTAATACGAAAACACAAAAATGGTACTGCTTTGATTCAAACAAAAATGGATTTGTCTCTTTCACGAAACTATTAAAATATGTCTAAACTATGGTAAATAAGCAATATACATCTGATCCAAAAATCGCAGTTTTATCCCGACTATACGATGTTGCCCCATCGGCAATTCACAAAAGTTCAAACAATAAATTTCGTATACGTCATAAAAAATATCGTGTATATACACTACATCAACTTTTCGAAAACGAAACAAACATGCCCGAATACGATTACATTGTAACATTCGGATATGAACAATACTATATCAAAAAGGAAAAATAAATGAAACAAGATTATTACCACAATGTCACCGTACGAGAACTTATTGAAACACTCGAACAATTTGACCCAAACGATACCATCAAAGTCGTCGACATCGTGCCTGATGGGCGACATGACCGCTATGATGAATTCGCAGAAGCAGGTTATAAACTAATGTGGCAACCTGTAAATACACCAACTATGCAACTACAACGCTATGGTCTTCTTATTGCTGATTACTTAGTTACACTCCGTAGCGAAGAAAACAAATAAGAAAGGAAACGTTATGCAACTCACACCCCATCGCATACTGCAACAATACATTCCTGCTAAAAAGTTAAAATGGTTCACTCAAAATGAACTAAAACAACTGCAATATGGCGCTATTAAAATCGACACCGTTTTCATCATGGCTCAAGTTAATCATAACGATCGCCTATTTGACGCATTCGATCAATGGCTACACGGCATCACAGCATTCAGCAAAAAAGGAACCTATACAAAAGACAATGTTCTAAATTGGTTCAACACAATGAACACCTACACAGGTGTTGAATTATATGCCAAAATTGAATCGTTATTAAACCCACTTGCAAATAGTGAATCGACAATCGATGAATGTGTGGATTCTATCGGCTCAAATATCACATCTCAAAATTAGGCTCTAAAATCGTTTCTAAGCGATTTTACGACAAGGCGATATAATCAACCGACCGACTCATTAAAACGCAACACGAGCCAAAATAACGGCATTTACGCACAAATTAAAAGAGAAGCAATTGCTTCTCTTTTTTTTATTTATAATGATGGTTCACTATAACGAACGCCTTCGTTATTCAAAACACCATCTAGAGCCATACGATAACGTTTATTAATTTGAACCTTATCTTTTAATAACTCTTTCGAAACAACAGGTTCTTCCAAAATATCGTAGTACTTACGATTATACATTCGTTTTACTTCGTTGTAGGACTCACCCGGTTGCAATTGATACGGCTCTAGCGATGCCATATTATCATTAACAATTGATAATACATTCGCATTGTGATCAACAACTTTCATATTGAAGTCTTTATATTTGAAAGTCTGGCTACTATATTTGTAATCGAGATAATCAGAATAAACTGTTTTAGACACCGATGATAAATAGTCATAAACCTCTAAATCATCCCAAACAATATCGCCAATATGCATCAAATTAGCTTCAACTGTAGGCTGAGCATCAACCATTTTATCATTTCCATTAATATAACCAGCATCTAAACAACCATCAATTTTCTGCAACAATAACTGATCATATAGCATATTCGAATAATGATAATGAGCCACCATAGCAGGTTGTTCGAAACCCTTCGGATACAAATTAAACTCATTGTCATAAATCTGCATATACAGTTGATGATAAACATTCGGATGATTCTTCATTTGATTATAAATCATAGACATTTTGTCAAAATGTTCCGCGGTTTGTTGACGATACTCCATAACAGTAATCTCAAACGGATCCCGTTCACCTGATGAAATTTCTCGAACAATATCAGGGCATTGGAGGCGATAGCCTCCGTTACCCTCAAAAACATTCTGTTTAGAATGACGCTCCGAATAATCAATGAATTTCCACATTGTCGGAACATCTTTCTTAGAACTATAAACTAAAGTCATGACTATCCTCCGCTTCAACTTCAACCGTTGGCGTAACAACTGTTTTAACAGTTGGTGTTTCAACCACAACTTCGGACTCAACATCACGATCAATTGTCAACTTCCGTTGATCATCTTGTTCAAGTTCTGTCAAACGAGTCTTAATTTCTTCGAATGAATTTTGTTTTTGAACAAGAACATCCGGACGCGCCATAACAATAGACTTGTCTTTAATGGCATTAGGAACAACCGCACGGTCAATATCGTTTTCATCACGGAAGAGACATGCTTCCGCAATACCACCTTTAACCAATGCTCGAACACCACCATCTTTACCACCAGTAGCACCACCAAATGACAATTTATTGAAATATGAAGCTTCGTCATTAAATGCTTTTTCAAGCGAACGAATATAACCATTACTTCCGGTTAACGCTTGACCTAAAACATTAACGTGATCTTTATTATAATCAAGACCTAATGAATCAAGCTCAGTTTCAACTTTAGAAACCCATTGGCTCGTAGTCATTAATTTAGCATCAGAGGATGCATCTTTAGAAGCATCTGGATCTTGACCGGATAAGAACAACGCTGAGATACGACCATTATTGCTAAATTGCGTATTAATATCATAAGCTTGTACCGCATTATGCTTGATTTGAAGCGTCATTTGCGTAGGTTTATAGAATACCTCCATAGCTTCACGCAAAGCTTTATTACGGAATGTCGCTGTCGCATCTTGCATCAATGTACCCGGACGACCAGTATTATCTGATTTCGTAGCAGTTGCATACTGAACGGCTAAACGATCCTTATCTGTAGCAAACGTTTCAATAGACGGAGCATCAACATTTAACACATCGATCAACATTCCATCTTTGACATCTGTTAACAATTCAGTAACAGCTTCGACGTTTGATGCTTGATGTTTATCACTAGATACATAGTTGATTGGTTCATTTTCATTCACCTTATCAAATTGAACACCGGCTAACTGAGCACCTTCATACTTCGCACATTCAAGCAAATGACTAGCTTTACCTTTGGCTTTCTTATTAACAATCTTACCAAGACTTGTCATAACCGTTTGACTATCTGTCAAATCAACGTAATCTGTTGCAAAGTTTTCATCACTACGCAAAGCTGTATGAACATATTCGTTCAAAACATTAAGAATTTCTTTGCGATCAACTGATGGATCATTTGCCATAATAGTTGCTTTCTTACGAAGTTCTTCAGGATCATCTTTGCCGTTTTCTTTAAAGGCATGACTACTTGATGCAACGTCCATGCCATCGTTTACAAACAATGGATAGTAATTCTTACCATCAATTTCAACTTGACCGTCACCGTAGTTCAAAATATTAGCTTCGTGCGACAAAACAGTTTCCAACTCTTTAAGAGCTTCTTCTGATTTCAAAGCAACAAAACCATACGCATCACCATCAAAGTCCCCGTCGTGCGATTTATCCATAAGAGGGTTCATCGCAAAACCAGTAACACTATCATCGATTGTGATTTCAAAACTACGAACAGCACCCGTACGCCATGTAGGGTCACGCCAACCAAGAACTTTAGATCCTTCTTCAAGACCCATCTTCTCAGCTGTTTCTCTTGAAATCGCAATTTGATTTACATCAAGACGAGGATCTGCGCAAGCAACAAGTGTCGCTGAACTATTCATGCGTTTAGACGTAATCTTATCACGAATCAAAGAGTGTTTACCGTTTGCACCCGGACCGTCAATCTTCGGCGCAGTATCAGATTGAATACGATCGTAATAACGTTGAGCATTTTGATACAACTTAGATTGTTGGTTCTTCAACTTGGCAATTTCAGCGGCATCGCCACCGTTTGCTTGAAGATCTTTGATTTGCTCAGAAACTTCAATATACGAAGCCGCGCGTTTATAAATTTCAATGTAATAGTCAGTCACATCGTGAGTCGCTGTTGAACCGTCCATCATTTCAGTAGACCGACGAAGCGCTCCTGACAACACAGGAATACCAAACTCACCATTTTCATCACGAGTTAATGCACGCAAAGCATGATCTTTAACACGAGGCTCATCGGAATCTCTCAATAATTGACGATCAAGTTCTTTATTGATTAACGGGAATGGCAAGTTCAAAACACCACCGTTATTTGCGATTTCTTTCATAAAATCATCCGCTGATTTATTAGGATCAACTTTGAAATGAAGACGCTCTTCACCTTCTTGCGGATGATAACCAATTTTCATATTACCGTCATGGTCAATATCAACCCCTTGAACTAAAGCGTATTCACGCAAATCAGCCCACGGTGTTACATTATTACCATAAACCTCATTAATAATACCCTTCGCACCAAGTGCTTGTAAGTTCAACATCAACAATGTCGAAACAGAACGACCTTTACCTTTGGCAACATCCGATTTGTCATAAACATGTGATTTCTTATCAACCGTCATATCCGTAATCATCATAGGCATGAAGCCAATACCATTCGATTTAACTTCACCACGAAGCGGATCAACCAAATCAATTGTTTTCGTATCACGTGCTTGTTTCAAGACAGACATATTATTACGAGAAAGTGTCGCATAAGGACCCATTACAACATCAAGCTCAGGATTTGCCTTAAAGAATTGGACTTCTTTCCAAATACCTTGAGCACGAGCTTCTTCTTCACTCATATTGCGGTCAATAATGAGATTCGCAACCCCTTTGTTTGAACCAAAGTCAGATTGTTTATCACCCTTACGTTGCGCACGCATCGCTCCATTTTCATCCTCATAGACAGGTACTTGATATTTCTCAGCATATTCTTTCGAAATAACCATACCGTCATCGTATGTCCAACCGCCGAAGTTCATAAACGCAACTCCAACAGGTTCTGTTACTTGAAGTGCAACAAGAGCTTGCTTAGTTGCCATCATTTGACGGTCACTCGGCATAGAATCAATATATTTAAAAGATTCTTGTTTTGTCATCGCCACACGGTCACGTTCCAATTTACCAGTAAATGGATTTTCCCAACCATCAGACGCTTTAACGGTTCCATCAGCATTAACAACTGCTCCGTCAACCAAATAACGTTCAACCCCTTGGTTCTTACCGGAACCGAGCATATACGGGTCAAAAATATTATTCCACTTAGGATCAACTACACGAAGGTTTTCACCAACTAATTTAGCTTCATTGAAACCATCTTGTTGAACATAATCGTCAAAGTTCGTACCTGAAATATCACCATAACGGTTAGGGAAACGAACACGATTACGAAGTGTGCGAATATTCGCTTTCAATTCATCTTCAGACCGAAGTTCCAAGAACCGTTTCGTATAATCAGGATCTAATTTGAAACCTTGCAACTGACTACGATAAACCTTATTGAGTGATGATGCGCCCATTGTATCTACAAAGTTATCATAGCGATCATCGCCGCGACCACCGAGATAAGCACCCTGCATTTGTTCAACCATATTCTTATCAATCTCAGCCATAATAGCTTGTTCATAAGAACGTAAACGCAAACGTGCACGACGTTCATCATCTGTTTCTAAACCAGCCTCAATCTTATGAGTTTCACCTGGCACAAAATATGCTTCATAACCCGGAACAAAACCAAATGACTCAGACGCGGCGAATTTAGTCTGAATAATACCGTATTCGTCTTCATTGAATACTTGACCGATTTGATTGGTCATTCGTTGAGTAGAACCGTCTTTACCAAAAATATTTGGACGATCATATGAATACTGAATAACCCCATTATCGTCAATTTGAATATCAACATTCGAAATATTATCCACATCCAAATGCTCTTGAACACGCAACATTGCTTTTGTTTGATATTCTTTATGTTCAGGGTCTGAAACTAACGCATCGGCTAAACTACGAGCTGTTTCAGGATCGAATTCAATCATACGATCTCGCAAACGATCAACAGCCATTTCATTACCAATCAACTTAGATTGATCATAACCCGAACGTTTAATTGCAGCTTCAACAGCATAACTCAAACGAGGACGATTTTCATCAGCTCCAAGTTCAGCTACAATTGCAGGATTGAATCCATTTTCAAAATCACCAAGATGTGTTGCAATAAACGCTTTATGTAGTTCTTCAAGAGCTTGCTCAGGATCAGTAAACCCATCAGCAGACGCTTTAATAAAATCTTCTAATTCTAATTTAACATCTTCATTTGGAATAGACGTCAATTCAAACTTACGAGTAGCATTATAAACTTCAGGATGCGCCATATAGTGACGAATTTGAACCATATCATCAAACAACTCAGATTGTGATGAACTATAACGATTATCTAGCAAATGATCCACATGTGCATTTGCCTCTTCCAACAAAGCACGAGCTTCTTTCTTTTGATCATTTGTATAAGCTCGATTGTCAAGAATTTCACGAGCCTGTTCAACCACAACAGCCGCATCTGACAACTCATCGAATTTAATACTATCTGTATATGCAACAGTTGCTAAATCAATCTGACGTTTCAAAAATTCAGTTGCCGCCTCTTTTGATTCGAATGAAACTGATTTTGCACTATTTCCACGAGGAGCACTATAAACATTATATCGTACAGGGCGTTCAACCCCATCTACAACTTCCGTGGCTGATGGATGATCTAACGTAATATCTGTAAAACGATAATTAGAATAAGAAGCCCCATTCGTGTTCTTATTAAATTCAGCCAATGTGTCATCGGCACGACCATTATTTCGAGAATAACGGTGTTGAGACAACGTTGAAACCGTACGACCCGTAACCGCATCCAACAAACGCATTGAATCTTGAACAGATGGTGCAAAAGTACTATTCAATTCCTCAAGAATTGCTTTACCTTTACCTTCAGCTTGCCAATAATACATACGCGTTGGTGTTTGTACACGCCCAACATATTCGGGGTTTGACTCATCATACAAACGAAGAACCGTATTGTTATCAATACGTACATTCAATTGAGCCACATCGCCAAGATATGATAGTGGTTCTTGAACAGAAACATCATAACCGTTTTTACGAAGCTCATTGAACATATTCACAATATATTGAGCACGGTCAGAGCGAATTTCTGTATCGCTAAACACACGAGACATAATAGCACGATCTTCTTTACTGATGAGCGTATCCATCATATCTTTAAGACCCGGCTCAACTTCACCGTTTTCTAATTTACGACCGTTCCAACCATAAACCGTATAAACTTCTTCAGACGGCATATCTGGACGAGCCACTTTGGTTTTACCCTCACGACTCAACTTACGAGTTGGTCGAACAAACTCATCGTCCAGATTGACAACAGCACGTGGAAGAATATTATCAACAGAATCGCCTTTAGATTTAGCGTCAATAAATTTAGCGTAATCTGCGCGATTCACATAAAAAACCGCATTATCAATATTACCGTCATTCAAATATTGACCGTAGTCTTCATTGATAGCTGTAACCGGAATTGTTGTCAAATCAACAACATTTCCATTACCATCTTCAATAGGAGCCGCTGTTTTACGAAATTCCTTAATAGCAACACCCCAATCTTTCAATAGATTTTCTCTATTAAAAATTTGAGCAACATTAATAGATGGATCAATTTGTTCATCTTGGATCAACAATTGTTGAACAACGGCATCATATGATTCCAATCCAAATTCCGATCCTTTAATCTCACGAACTTCATTCGCCAAGCGACGAAGTTTCGACGGAGACAAAGGCGGAAGACCCATCTTCGCACGTGCGTCTTGCATAGAACGCACCCAAAGATATTCCCGCTCAAGTTGAGGGATAAATGCATATTCCATATGTATTCTCACTTTCTGACTCGATCTAAAATCGAGTTCGTTTTATTTTATGTATGCTTTTATTATATCAAAATTGCAAATAAAATTGCAAGTGGCTAAAAAAGCTTGACATTCAAGCATTAAATGCTATAATAGACAATTGAGAAAAAAAACACTAGAAAGGACAATAAATATGACAAACAAACAAATCACGCTAAAACTCGAAAACACAGGCGAAGTAATCCCCGTTAAAATCACATCTGAATTCGTAGACGAACACGGAAACACACGTTATCGAGGCGTCTATAACAATACAGGAATGTCTCGTATTTTCGAATTCTATCCAGCAGCTATTGTTGCGCAACACAATTAAAAAAGATACTCTTACGAGTATCTTTTATTTTTTTTCTAAAGAATATTCATATTGATAAACACGATCGCCAATTTCATTCACGATTTCTTGCATATCGTTGCGCATTGCATAGAACAACGCCAAACGAGCCGCCGCGCGAACATCTTGGTGGTGCGACTTATCGAACTTCCACAAACCACACGCACGCAGTACACTATCAGGAACATCTGTCCCATATCCCATATTCGCTTGCTCTACAATATTCGGCACTAATTTCTTAATAGCTTCAACGGTCTGAACAACGGAATTATCACGTGCACTATTACCTTGACGAACAATGAATTTTTCTACAATAGCAATATCATAATCAATCGTCACACCGATAGTCCGCCACCAGTCACTAAAATTATCCACGCCGTATGGTACAACCCAATAATTAATCAATTGGGTATTATCCAATAAGACAATACCTGTAGTTGATGTACTAATACGATTACTGGACGGATCAATTGATAGAATTCTTGTCATTAAAATTTCCTCCGATATCACCATTATAGCAAACTTTATCGAAAAATGCAAAAAAAAGAAGCTCAAACGAGCTTCTTTTAAAGATGATTATTTTTCATCACGTTTACGAAGACCGAAATAAGTCGCTAGACCACCAAGCCCTACAACTGACAACAGTGCGATAATTGCAGTATTACGTTGTTTCGCTTGCTCACTAGTCTTAGGTAGTTGTTTAGGAGTTTCTTTCGCTTTAGGTTCTTCAGTTGTTCTTGGTTGTTCTGTTTTAGGATCTTCAGTCGTCTTCGGTTGTTCAGCCTTAGGCTCCTCTTTTTTAGGAACTTCCGTTGTCTTAGGCGTTTCTACTTTAGGTTCTTCTTTTGGAACTTCAGGTTTCTTAGTACCAACTTCTACAATTTGAACTTTAGGCTCATCCACTTTTTCAGTAGTAGATTCTTTAACTTTACCAGTCTTTTCATCTAATGTATATGTTGTAGTTGTTGTTTTCTTACCGACTTGACCTTCTTGAACAACTTTCCGTTCGCCTTCAGGTAATTCTGGATTTTCACGAACTTCCTCTTTAAACGGCACTTCTTCCTCAACAACTTTCGGCTTCGTACCTACTTTGATTACTTTTGGAGAACCCGGATCAATTTCTTTTCCAGTTACATCAAACTTAGGCTTTTTACCTTCATCAACAACTGTTTGTTTACCAGGCTCTTCTTCAGGATCAGGAATATATTTCACGATCAAATCACCGTCTTTATTTTCACCAGTACCACGTTCAATAATACGTGTTTTCGGATCTTTAGTCGTCACTTTCTCAGTTGGTTTCACTTCACCCGTCTTCGGATCCATTGTGTAAGTCGTTGTAGTTGTTTTCTTACCTTTTTCGCCTTCTTGAATAACCTTTTCGGTTCCTTTAGGCAATTTCGGATTTTCACGAACTTCCTCTTTAAAAGGAATTTCCTCTTCAACTACTTTCGGCTTCGTACCAACCTTAATAACTTTAGGTTTACCCGGATCTTTAACTTTACCCGTAACATCGAGTTTCGGTTTAGATCCTTCGTCAACAATGGTTTGTTTTCCAGGCTCATTCTCAGGATCTGGAATATAAGTCACAACAATTTCACCGTCAACATCTTCGCCCGTACCTCGTTCGATAATACGATTCTTAGGATCTTTAGTTTCAACTTTATCCTCAGACATTACTTTACCTGTTTTCGGATCCAATGTGTAAGTTGTTGTTGTTTTCTTTTTACCTTTTTCACCTTCTTGAATTACGAATTCCGTTCCTTTAGGTAACTTAGGATTTTCTCGAACTTCCTCTTTAAAAGGAATGTCCTCTTCAATAACTTTCGGTTTCGTACCAACCTTAATTACCTTAGGCTTACCTGGATCTTTAACTTTTCCAGTAACATCAAGTTTCGGTTTCTTACCTTCATCGACAATGGTTTGTTTACCCGGTTCGTTTTCAGGATCTGGAATATAATTCACAATTAGATCACCATCTTTATCTTCGCCAGTACCACGTTCAATAATGCGATTCTTAGGATCCTTAGTTGTCACTTTTTCAGATGATGTTACTTTACCCGTTTTATCATCTAAAGTATAAGTCGTGGTGGTTGTCTTTTTACCTTTTTCACCTTCTTGAATAACATTTTCAGTTCCTTTAGGCAATTTCGGATTCTCGCGAACTTCCTCTTTAAAAGGAATGTCCTCTTCAACTACTTTCGGTTTCGTACCAACCTTGATGACTTTAGGTTTACCGGGATCTTTGACTTTTCCAGTAACATCTAGTTTCGGTTTCTTACCTTCATCAACAATCGTTTCTTTACCGGGCTCATTTTCAGGATCAGGAATATAATTCACGATTAGATCACCGTCTTTATCTTCACCCGTACCACGTTCAATAATGCGATTCTTAGGATCCTTAGTTGTCACTTTTTCAGATGGTGTGACATCACCTGTTTTCGGATCAACAGTATAAGTAGTTGTCGTTGTCTTTTTACCTTTTTCGCCTTCTTGAATTACATTTTCAACTCCTTTCGGCAATTTAGGGTTTTCACGAACTTCCTCTTTAAAAGGAATTTCCTCTTCAACAACTTTCGGCTTCGTACCTACATGAATTCTAGACGGATCATCAGGATCTGGAACTTTTTCACCAGCATTATATTTCGGATCGGGAATATAGGTGACATTTCGAGAATAAGTTAACGTTACAATATTTTCACCCGTACCCACAGCCAATTTCAAATCTTTATCAGCTTTTATAAATTTATAACCGGCAATCTCTTTAGGAGTGATTGTAACTTGCTCGTACCACGGTTTATTTTCAGCGATTGTTTCAATTGGATTACCCGGAATTTCAGTACCCGATTCATCAACATATTTAACTTTTACAGTTCCATTCGTCTGATCACCTGTCGCAATATTTCTATTTTTAAAGTAATTAACCGCAATCGGATTACTTTCCGATAAGACTTTTCCGTCCCGCAATAAACTCAAACCCGTATTTTCATAACGAACACCATATTGATAACTAGACGTCTTCGCAAATGTTTTCAGTTGATCTTCCGTCATAAGCGAACCCAAATCCGAAAGAACATCAATTGATTTTACAAGAACGCCTGGGTCATTAACACCAGGGGCATTAGGTGTAATCATTGGATCAACAAGAACACTTGTACCCGGCTCAATATATACATCCTTATCAATTCTAAACTCAATCTCACCATCTGCTAATTTTTCTATTGTCGCAGGAAGCGATGACCACTGACGTAGAGAACTTGACGATTTAACATTTTTAAAAAGAGAAGTATCAGAAAATCGATTACCTAAAATCTCATCATACTCAGGAGTACCAACCCTCATATCAAGATTAACAGATGAACCAACATTTAAACCATCAACATAATTCATACGAAAACCCGATGGCATCTTATATCGAATAACATCTCCTTTTTTCATATAAAGCACCGGCGACGAACCGCTTTGTCCCGATTTAGGATTATAATGCGATATAAATCGACTCGTTGCTACAAACTCCACACGATTCTCAATTGTACGAGGAAACGACGTCGTCGGTTTTCCAACAGCATAACGCCAAACAGAATCAGGTTTATATGAAAAGGGCTCTAAGACTCGAGACACTACACTTCTAAAAGAACCACTAACCAAAATATTATACCCTGAAACCAACTTATTATTAACCCCAAGACCCACATTGACAGGGTTATACATAAATTGATCTAATTCTTTTGGCATAGATGAACCCTCATACGATAATTGAGGTCCAACAACAAAATTATTCGCAGACGCAACTCTATTCACAACAAACTCAAAAGAACGATTCGTATTTAATTTAGCAAAACGATCATTAGATGTAATAACAAACTTAGTCATATCACCATCATAATTCGCACTTGATAAAGACTTCCATGCATCTTTGTATTGACTAAACGAAGTTGCTCCAAACAATGCATTCCGCAAATCATCACCTTTTTGATTAAACACCGAAACCGCTTTAATCTCAGCTATTTTTGAAGCACCTGTATCCAAAATAGAACTTGAGTCTAATGTAAATGAACCTCGAGCCATATTTGAATCTAACGAAACAACACCGCCCTCAGGAATCGTATACCCATCATACAATGTCACTTTATAACGATATGCATTCCCCGACTTCGACACTAACTCAATACTTTTAATCTGACTATTATAAGTACCTTCTGCGTCAGGTGTGTTCGATGGAGTCATATCATTTTCGATTTTCGTTGGATAAGTTGTCTCAGCATTCGCCACACGTTCTTCAGCAAACACGGGTTGAATCCCACTAACAACAACAGGCGCAATCGCCAGACTAAGCATAGAAACATTCACCAGATGTTTTCCAATTTTGCGCATTTTAAAAGTTTCTTTTAACATTTGAATCACCCTTCAGTAATTTAATTAATTCGATTACATTATATCATAAGATTTTCTTTAAGGCAATAATCCCATAAATTTCGAAAAAGTGTCAACCGTTTGTTGACACATTCTTTATTATGTGCTATAATGCATATATCAAAAATAATTAATAGAAGGTGATTTTAATTATGAAATTAAAAACTATCTTAGCGTCAGCTGCCGCTCTTGCAGCTACTGTCACTGTTGCAACAACAGTATCTGCTGCAACTTACACATTTGCAGGCTTTGATCAAGGTTTTGCACTTGTTAAAGACGAAAACGGTAACGTTCGTCCAGGTGCTGAATTGAAAGATGGTAAAGCCGATCTTACTAAATATGGTCTCGGTGTCATTGATACTAACCAAGAATCTCCTTTGACAGATAAAGAAAAAGAAGAAATCTTTGCGCCATCTGAAGAAGAAAAATTCATCAAAGAACATGGTCTTGACAAAGGAACTGACGGAAACCCATCAGTACGTTTGGACGATCAAAAAGATGGAAACAAACCAACTGACACCAAGAAACCGGAAGACAAGAAAAACATCAATGAAGATGTAAACAAGGCTAAAGAAGCTGAAAAGAATCTTCCACAAGGCAAAACAACTCCAAAACAATTGCCTAAAACTTCAGCTGTAAAATAATTACAGCAAAGACGAACTCACAAGAGTTCGTCTTTTTTTGTTCAAAAAAAAGAAGCTCGATTGAGCTTCTTTTAAAGATGATTATTTTTCATCACGTTTGCGAAGACCGAAGTAAGTTGCCAAACCACCAAGCCCTACAACTGAT